>JAEEGL015386989.1_pt1 | contig 16481 bp, 16 predicted proteins | sample 9134231 | NCBI WGS metagenome assembly JAEEGL01 (sample SAMN16246548, study PRJNA631951) | gut metagenome | biome: gut microbiome; feature: rumen; material: fiber-attached | host: Bos | place: Iran: Karaj | collected 2018-10
ACCTCGCTCTCCCCTCCTCCGGGAAAAGAACCGGTTTAGTACGGTACGATACAAGTTTATAATACTAAACAACTGATAATCAATTAGTTATCTAACCGCAAAGATATGTTTTTCCCTGCAATTTGCAATAGTCGTGACGGCATTTTTTGAAAAGATTTTCCGTGGTTTTGGGCGGGTTCTGGCCAGGTCCGGTCAGGGTAATTCAGGTCATGTCATAGACATGAAGCCGCTAAACTTTCAAGTACCATTTGAATTGTCCGAGAATCTTTGTAATTTTGACCGAACGTTACCCCATTCAATATGGCAAAGACAGGCTACCTGTTCCTCGCGAAGGGCTACAAGGCCCGTGAGGAAGACATCGCATGGATGAAGGAATTCGGATGCGAGAGCATCGTCATAGAGGAAGGTGTCCAGGAGAGGCTTCGTCCGCAGTGGCGAAGACTCCTGACCCTCCTTAAGAAGAACGACGAGATCGTCGTCTCCAGTCTGAGCAACGTCGTGCGCGGCATTCGCGAGCTGGGCGCCTTCCTGGACCTGTGCCGGGCCTACAGGATCCGGATAGTGTCGATACACGACAGGATCGACACGAAGGACGAACTCTTCCCCTACACGACGGCAGGCAGTGTCATCGACACGATCAGCCGCATTTCCGAGGAGTCCACGAAGGTCCGCCGGAGCGAGGGCCGGATCGTTCGGAACCTGAAGAGCGAGCGCAAGGAGAGGACCAAGTCGGCCCTGAAGATGGACAGGGAGAAGATAATCGTGAACATGTACAAGTCCGGACACGCCGTGGACGACATCTGGAAGGTCAGCGGGTACAAGAGCCGCACGACCGTTTTCCGCGTGCTGAAGCGCAACGGGGTCAAACTCAACCGCCGCCCCTCCCCTGCCGGCACCGCCAATACTGACCAGGAATAAGACGAACCGCGATATGACACTGCTTGAAGCGATCGAAGCGCGCCACTCCGTCCGGAAATACAAAGACGAGCCCATCCCAGAGGATATCCTCGCGACGCTCCGGAACAGGATATGGGAGATCAACCAGGAGGCGGGACTGCACATCCAGCTGGTGACCGGTGAGCCCAAGGCGTTCAGCGGGCTCATCTGTTACGGCACCTTCTCGGGCGTGACGAACTATCTCGTGATGGCCGGGAAGAAAGGCGACGACCTTGACGAGAAGGTCGGCTACTACGGCGAGCAGCTCGTCCTACTGGCCCAGACCCTGGGACTGAACACCTGCTGGGCGGGCGTGAGCTACAGCAAGATCCCGGGCACGTATGTTCTGGAGGACGACGAGAAGATCGCCCTCTACATCGCCCTGGGCTACGGTCAGACGCAGGGAAAGGCCCACAAGGTGAAACCAGCGAAGGAGATCAGCAACGCGAGCGACCTTACCCCGAAATGGTTCAACCGCGGTGTCGAGGCGGCGCTGCTGGCGCCGACGGCCGTCAACCAGCAGAAGTTCTACATCGAGTTCCTGGGGTTCCGGGACTACAGCCGTGTCCCGAAGGTCACGGCCAGGCCGCTCTTTTCGATGGTCGGCTACAGCAAGATCGACCTAGGCATCGTCAAGTACCACTTCGAGCTTGGCGCCGGGAAGGAGAACTTCGAATGGATGTGATGTTTGCCGAGCGCAAAGCATATTCAAAATGCTGAATTGGAATCAATTCTCACTTGGTTTTTCGAGAGTAAAAAACCTTATTCCAAATAATACAGCTGCGATTAAATCTATGACTGTCCAAATTCCTTTATCTTGAAGATAGATAGGAATAATAGGATTGAACAAAATCGCCAACAAAGCAAAAGAAACGGTCGCTATTCCAACCTTTTCATCAGACTTGTAGCTCAGGTATGAAGCGAAGATACTAACCAGGCAGACAACAATACGTACTAGAGTATAATAGCCTGTTGGCAAATCTGCGAGTCCAATTAAGAGCAGCGCTATGGGAACAATAAAAACCCAAATCATAAATTGTTGAACGATAATAAGTCATGATGGTGCACTATAAATTGGGGCCTTGCGATATATTTACAATCCCTTCGAAGACATTGCTATCAAAAGAGGATGCCCAATCCCAAGAGTTGTCATCATTAATGTCAGGAAGCAGATAATCTTCCTTATCAGGCATCGAGGCTAGAATTGTTTCATCTGAGATTTCAAGCATTCTTCTCACTCTTTTGAAAAAACTTATCTCAGAGTATTCAATTTGATTGTCTGCCTCAATGGTATCTATAGCAATTCTAATCAGTTGTAATGCCTGTTCATCATTCAAGTTTGCGTTTCTAACTTCTTCAATGTAATCATTGAGGAATGCGCTCCCTTGGCTATTAATTGACGTGACATACCCATTGATGCTCTCCTGAATATTGATTCCACTAAACAGGCCTTCTTTATTGGCCATATCCTTTAATAAAGAAACTTCTTCCTCTGCGATATGACCGTCACAAGCCATACAACAAAAAGAGGTTTTGAGATATAATTCATTGATATTCATTGTAATGGTATTTTATTAATGATGTATTATCCAAAAATAAGACTTCCCAAACCAAAAATCGCAGCCAGAAGCAAACAGTTCAAAACATAACCGGCAATCATATATAAACCGCCCTTGACGTCTTCAACAAAACTCTTTCCTGATGAACTCTTAGCCTCACCCTCTTTGAAACCCAAAGGTTTGAGATTCACACATAAATTCTTATACATCAACCCTGCTGGAGAAATCATAGTATCCTGTGTGTACTGTTGATTGCAGTAAGTCGCAACTTCCGGACAACAATCCACCCAACTATTTAAGAGCATTGTATAAAGGTTGTTGATGGCCATGCACTGTTTTTCATATAACTCATCGCTTGTATTATATGTTTCTTTGGATTTAACCAACATCTCGGCCACTTCTTTAGAACCTATGCTGAACCAGTTACCGAATTCATAATAGTTCTTATCATGATAGAAGGGCAATTCAACAAACTTATTCATCTTTTTTTCGACAATAGTTTCTTGAATAAAGCCAATCCATCCTGGAACATAAAAGCTATGGTGGAAACCGATTACAGGCTCCTTTTGGCTTATCTCGACTCCTGCTTTCAATAATTCTAAGATCTTTTCGGATAGCTCTTTATCTTGGAATAAGTTCAGAATCTCCGAGTAATCCACGTTGTTTGCATTTACAGTATCCATAGTAATATCTTTTTTGCTAGAATCCGATTCTCTTCCTTTCAGGAACCACGGGTTCGTTACCCTCAAATCTATCTCTTATTGCCTCATGCCTCTTAATCATCTCTGGAGTCAGACTCGGCTTAGTTTGAGATATGGCTTCTTCGAGAATAGCCATTGTGATCTTCTCTTCTCGACGACGAAACACCAAACGCGCAGCTGTATCAACAATGAGCCTTATATCTGCCGAAACATAATTCTCAGTCAGTTCTGCAAGTCTATCATAGTTAATACCGAAATCAGTCTTCCGATTCTTTAGATTAAGCCGAAACAAAGACTTTCTGGTTTCAACGTCGGGTTGGGGTATATAATATTTCAATTCTAATCTACCTGCCCTTAATGCTGCTTCATCAATCTCGTTGGGCTTATTTGTCGCGCCAATAACTATGACTCCATCTTGGCCACAGTTATTTAACTGGGCAAGAAACTCGTTCACTTCGCCAGCTTCGCTGACATTTGTATGCTTACTTCGATCCTTTATCATCGCATCAATTTCGTCAAAGAATAAGATCGAAGGAGCATTTGCTCTTGCATCATCAAATATAGCCGCTATCTTTTCTTGACCTCCATGAATATATGGGGACGCCACGTCTGAACACTTTATGTACTTATAATTACATCCCAGTTCTTCTGCGAATTTCTCGGCAAAAAAAGTCTTTCCACATCCCGGAGGGCCATAAAAGAGCATCCCATTGGGGATATATAAGCCTAGAGCCTCGGCCTGTTCTGGATTCTGAAGGAGATCGATAACGTCGGACTGAAGTTGAGCTTTCAAAGCATCCATTCCCGCAACATCGGCAAAGCCGTTACCATTTCTCCTATTGACCGCCCTATCCTTTTGTTCAGACCTCCCCTTTGATTCTTTGTGTAACATAGGCGGAACGATTATTTCACCATTTAGGGCTTTAATAAACTCATCGGCTGATTGGAATCGATCATCAACATTAGGCGCCAAGGACTTAGTTAAGATATTGACCAGATTCTCATCTATTTCTCTCTTTCCAGTATTCGGGAACCTTAATGGCTTATTCCGTTCTCGAAGAATAACATCTTCAACATCGTGGCGGTCCTTCTTATAGGGGGATATATCAATAAAATGAGGCGGCATTCCAAAAAGAAGATGGAAAAGCATGACGCCAACGGAATACAGGTCAGTTCTAGTCGAGAATACACCATTGAAGGATTCCGGAGCCATATAGAAAGGATTCAATCCATCTTTCTGGAAGGATTTATTCCCTTGATCGAGAAAACGCGCATATCCAAAATCAATAATCTTTGGTATGGCTATGCCGGACGACACGTCAAGCATAACGTTCTCTGTAGTTATCTCGTTATGAATGACTGGCTTGGGAAGATTGTGTAAATACTTTACTCCATTCAGGACACCGAGCACAATTTGTTTTGCATCATAGACACTGCATCTTTGCTCTCTCATTACCCTCTGGGCAACAGTTTCACCACTAATAAAGTCATAGACAATATAGGCCATTTTTCGGCCATTGTACAGGAACTCCCCACTATCTTTATATGACGTGAGATTTGGGTGTTTCAAAAGCTTAGAGATCTCAAGTTCCAAGACATTACCGTCTTCATCAAACTGTGTCCTATGCAATTTTGCATAGTCAAACAGTTTAAGAAAACAGTTTTTCCCTGCTGGATCCTTGACTCTATAAGTCTCAGCGTATGAAGCATCCTTGATGGGGAATACGACTCTGTATGTGCCGTCTATGGACTGTTGCTTGGAGAAGGAGGACATATGCTAGAATAATTGTGCTAAACCATAGATCCCAAGGCCTAATAATGAGGCAGAGATGGTGATTATTGCAATACAGGCCCCCAGACATCCCGAACTACTACTGCTACGGTTCGTTGGAGTATACGAGGTGCGATTATGTCCCAAGAAAGTTGCTACAGTTTCTTCATGCTCTTTCCTTAACTCATCGCATAATTTCAATTTTCCTATCTCTGTGACAGCCATCTCGAAAAGAAGCGCTTGTTGAGCCAACTCGTTCCCATTCATATTATCTTTATCTCCAAACCACCATTTAGCTCTCATGTTCCCAATGATATTTGAAAGCGCTCCTGAGCAGATGACATATAATCTGTGATCAGCAGGAATATACTTTTCCATTTCCTGGAGGATATACACACTATCCTTGGTATACTCGACCGCTTTAGCAGCAAGTTCTCTTGCAGGATTAGATACTTTCTGCTTAAGATGAGCAAGCGTATCCAAATTGCTTTGAAAAGCGTCGTTCAAGCCAACAACTTCTTGAGGAACGGTTTTAATCAACTCGGCAAGTTCCTCTTCATAGTTACTTAAATCCATAATCTTAACTAAAATCTAATCTTATCACTTTCAGGAATATCAAGCTGTTCAATAACTGCAAGGCAGACTTCGCGCAAATCTTCAATATCAGGATTCCCGGAGCCAATCATCGAGATGCCACGATTCAGTTGAGTACGTGCGACAGAGGCGTTCTTCCACTTAAAAGAACCAAAGTTCTGATGATGATGTTGTATGAATCCCATCAGTTGATAGATAAGCGTACAAGCCATAAAGACATCATGAATATCACTCAGTGTATCACGTGCGGCTTGAGTAATTTTACTAGAAATGGCACGGTCTGTTCTGGTACGAAGCTCTTCAACTTGAGCATCATATTTATTGCCAAGCTCGTTATTTGCTTTCTCAAGTCTGGAGAACTCAGAGCGGAGTTCAGATTCAAGAGCATCCCATTCATGATTTTTCTCAACCGACTCCATTTCTCGGAATGCTTCGCGAAGAGAAGCTAGTAGATGCATCGTTCCATCTGCGGTTGCAATCTCACCTTCAAAGCGACTTTCAATGTCAGAGATCATCTTTCCAGACAGTTCAAGCTCAGAATCAGTTATTCCCGCTGCTTTCTGGAGTTGAGCATGCTTCCTCTTTGCCTCGTCAAATCTTTGACGCACTTCCCTGTCATTATCTGCTTCACTACGTGCTCCAACTTCAATTTCCTTTTCGATAGACTCTCCTATTACCGGGAAACTGGCTTCGAGAATCATAAATTGAGAACGATCAACCTTGATGGTAATATCGATATCGCTATTTTCCGGTATCAACGCAGGGACATCATCTCCAGTAATAACGACATCAAAAACGTGGTCATTATAAATAGCACTGGTGCCCTCAGCATTGCTCTCACCGATGTAAATCGGAATAACAAGCCGATCCTCAGCAAGACCTGGCCGTAGTGTTTTAGCAGTTTTCAGACCATTCCGGACTCCAACAGCAGGCAGTTGTTTATTCTTCTCAAGGCCCTTTAGAGGCACAAAGACATCTTTCCCCTTCTCTTCATCTCGCGCTTCAATCCCGATATTGCGAGGCAGAATCGCGCTTCCTACAACCGTTCCTTGAATAATGTTTATCTCCGTCGGAAAACAGGGAATAACACTCCCTTTTTCATCATAGGCAATAATTTTGAAAGCATTAGCCTTCCCTTCATTAAGAAGGCACTCTATCACATCCCCAAGTTCATTTATCTCAATTTTCCCACTTGACCATGCTTTATCACCCCTGACGAATTCAACAAAAACTCTCTGGGGGATGACGCCCGTACAATCTTTTCTTAGGAGTTTGGCTGTAACGAGTTCAATAAGGTCGACAGAACTAGAGTTATACTGGACGTCAAGAGCAATAGTTCCGTTTTTTATATCCTCGCTTACTTGACTATCTATTCCGGAAGCATACAAAGCGGCACCTTTAGCCACAGCCGTCATTGGATCAATACTCGTATCAACATTGGGCGTAACCTGGTCTTTTAGCAATTGTCGTAAAACCGGAGAATACGTCGGACCTCCAACCAAGATTAAAGTATCAAGCTTTCCTTCGAGATTATTTCTTTTAATCAAAGCCTTAGTGATATCTACTGCTTTCTGGAAAATTGGTGATACCACGGGCTCCAATTGATCTTGGGTAACAACCATATCGAGTTCAAGCGGCGTTCCCTCGTCATCGTCACCAAATTCATCGATTTGAGACATAATATCACATTTATCCTTGAACGAGAGCTGATTCTTTGCCTGCTCAGCATAAAACTTCATAGCGTCACGTAAAATCTGACGCTTTGAGTCATCGTCCATTATGTCATCAATAACGAAGTTCTGGCGCAAATATGGTATGATAATATCATCAACAATGGCATAATCCAAGTTCTTTCCACCGAGGTAGTTGTCACCTTCAGTGTCCGTAACTTGCATGATTCCGTCTTCAACTTTCAAAACCGCCGCATCAAAAGTACCACCACCAAAGTCAAATACAACCCAGTAACCATTCTTCTTGACAGAAGATAGACCATACGCCATTGATGCAGCGATGGGCTCTTGTAGTAGTTCACAGTGGTCAATGCCCGCCAAATTGGCCGCACGCTTGGTTGCAGCAATCTGATCCGGGGTAAACTTTGCAGGAATAGTAATGACACACGCGCTTATTGAATCTTCGGAAACGAATGACTTTAGTGTTTTTAGAACTTCTGCAGACAGTTCTTCTGAAGAATACTCTCGCCCCATATTGGAACTAAAATACTTAGTATCAAGCCCCATTGTTCTCTTGAATTCAAGAAACACATTAGAGTTTGAGGCGTCCATTGATCGTGTCGCTCGTGCTTTATCCTGACGTAGATCATTCATTGCAGAGTCGCCGACCTTGGTGACTTTTCTTCGGGAAAAAGAAACACATGAAGGCAATGTGTCTTTCAGCGTGTCTGTTTTCTTAATAACAGGCTCACCGTTTTCCATTTTGCAGATTGCGGAATTGGTCGTGCCAAGATCAATTCCATACTTCATCTTAACCTGTACCATATAAATAAACTATCTATTTGTTCTGAGAAACAGTTATTTGCGCATTCTGAATCATTACTCCGTTGTAATTAATTTGCGGCTTAATCACCTTGGTTATAATACGAGCACCTTCTTCCAGGCTCTCATCATCTTCAAAAGAAGCTACGGCCTTCATCCCTTCATTATATGGCTTACCTAACATATCAACTATCTCATATCCACTCGCCTTAAGATTGTCCTTCATCTGGCTGATAGAACGTGTCAGTTGCTTATGCCCCCTGATTCCACTATCCATTTTGTAAAGAGTCATCTCCATAAAGGTGATTCTATCTGCCAAGGTTTTGATTAAATCTTGTTCGTTTTCGGCAGATACTCCGGACGAAGATAAGGCAGAAACTGAAGATGACAGCTTTTGCATATCAGACATTTCCGTTGCGAATTTATTGACTATCTCCTCATTGATCTTTTCAGATTGAGCCCTTAGTGCTTCAATCCTGTTTGCTCCTTTCTTGTGGAGCAATAATGTCAATAAAGCGGAAACGGCCAATACGAAAAGAGCTACAATAATACCTATAGTAGTCTTGTTCTTAATGCTCTTCGATTGAGCATTAACGCTGTCGTTTGCATCATCAATCCTAGCGCCAAGTTCGGAATTGCTAGCAGTAATGGCCTCTGAATTCTGAGATATTTCCTTCTTGAGCTCATTCGAAACATTCTCTGCCTCCGATAAATCACCCATTATGGATTTGATAGAAGATTCAACCGCACCAATACGCTTAATCAAATTCTGGTTTTCTGATTTGAGCGACTGGTTCTCTTCTTTGAGGGCGTTAATATCCGTTCTCAGACTGGAGATGATATTATTCAAGCTCAAAGAGTCTGTATTCTGTCCGACTGCTGATAAGGAAAACAATGCTAACAGCAGAATAGTGCTAATTCTTCTCATTTTTATAAATGGCAATAAACTTATCCAATATGAATCTTATGACATTATTAATCTTCTTCTTATCCTTAAGATGCTCCACCCATGTCGGTGAATATCGATAATAGAAGCGAATGAACGCTCTGCCGGGGGCATACTTTTGAAGGACAGAGTCTCTGAAATCTCTCAAAACCATTACTTGCGGATGATCATAATCTCCGTAGACCATTGTGGCGATGTAGCATCCTCCGCTAGAACTAGATGTCGTCTGTCTATTTCTCTGAGAGGCTTCAGCTAATATCGCATTCATCTGTAACTTACCTAATGTCTGTGCATTTGTAAGTAGGCGATACTCTTCTTGTTTTGTTTTGTCAATATGATGGTCAATGTAGTTAACGACGCTCATCGCACTATCAAGAAGGGATTTATAAGAGGAAATGTTTGAAGTGGATGCGTTATTGACCACCTCAATGATCATCCCTAATGCATTGTTTGCGACAGCGGTCGATATCTTAAGATACATTTCATTGTCAGCCCCCATTGCATTCTTGAGAACTTGTAAATGAGAGGAGCAAGAGGTCAAGAATGACCTTGCATTTGCAACGGATGGCGTCTTCGATTGAAAATCTTTTAGAGCATCTGCAATATACTTAATATCTTCTCCTAAGCTTGACTGCTCTTTTCTCTTAAGGAGAATATCCACATTCTGTTTACAACGATCCTTAACGAGCTTGCCAACAGCAATACTTAAAGCATACTGTTGAATGTCAAGAGCTGTTTCAATATCATTATCATCATCAGTGTTGTTAAAGTAATTAATACCGCACTGAAGAATCTGTTTTGCAAGATTATCTGCAGCAGAAGTATATTGAATACTTGTCGCACCAACAAGTGACTTTACTTCTGCAAGGTTCGCCTTGGTATTTCGAATCAGCGAGCGACCGGCTTTCAATGATGCTTCGGCATCTGTCCCAGACACTGATTTGGCTTTATTAATCTCAGTGGCAATCTTAGATAATGGTTCTTTCAGGGCGGCCTCCGTCACATATGCTTTGTCTGCATCATTGACAATCAACTGAAGCAATGCCTTTGCTTTTACCTCTTTAAGGAGTTCGTCAAAGAGCATATGAGAAAGAGAATCTTCGGAGATTTGGAAAGTCTCGCCGCAAATGGAAGAGCAGAACAGATCTAGATAGGTAGAATCGTGGATAAGCGTTGAATAGGCGCTAATGGCGGCCGAGTAATCAGATTGAATCAACGCTAATACGGCTCGATTGACTAAAGACGAATAACTATCCTTTTTTGTGAAAATAGTTTTTGCTTTTTCGCTATCACCAGATGCAAGATTACTCAAGCCAGTTGAGTCAATCGGATCAGCATTACAAAACCAAAACAGGGCATAACGAATCTTATCGTTAGGTAGATTAATTGCAGCCTGAGCCGTTTGGGCCAATTGCATACTACGGTTTAGGGATGATAACAGTCCCTCCATATCTGTAGGGAAATCAATGGTCTTTCCAACATTTAAGTAGGCCTTCATCTTGCTGACATTTCTAACAATGTCAGCTTGTTTCGCGTTTGACCAGACCCCCAATATCCGAAACGGATTATTTGCAATTATATCCAGCATATCGCTATACGTTTCTTGTAAACTGATTAAATATCCAAATTACGCTATTTATGAGCGCAATACCAACATTTGCAACAATAATAATTACGTATGAGAACAAACCGGCGGCAATACCGCCTCCAATTCCTCCTCCAATCAATCCCCCTACGACGGCTCCAACTATACTTCCATCTTCTCGCCCAGTAATAACGAGGATAATGGGCACGATGATGAACGCAAGCCAAAGTAAACCGCATAAGATTCCTTGAACTTTTCCGAAAGGCTCATCAAAATCGAAGTTATCATCGAATGAATGGAATTCCAGATAAGAATACGTATCGTGCTTCATATCTGCACCTACTTGCTTACAAAGCTTTCGTAAAGTATTCTTATTCGGAATGAATCGTTCTTTGTAAAAGGATTCCTCAAATGACAACTTGTCTAAATGCTTTATGACAAGCCAAGCCTGGCTGAGTACTTCCCGATAGTCGGACAATAACTCAAAGTGTACTGTTCGACGAATAAAGTCTTCGCTATCTAGTAATGACGTTCTTGTATACAAGTTGCCAAATGTGGTCGGAGCGAAAGGGTCGTTAAATACGCTTGAGCGCTTCTCCGACATTCGACTCATTGTAATCCTTTCAATGTTATCGTCAGATAATTGTGATTGAGAATAATTGACCTCTTCGATCACATTATGCAAAGCATTGTTGGCCACAAGAGTAGCGTACTTCAAGTAATATGTATTCTTCTTACCAAGAGTAGACTCGATCTTTTTCAAGTACTCCCAACAATTTCGAACTAAAGACAAAGAATACTTTATCTTATCCGGTTTAGCCACGAATTCCTTGATGGCTTCTTGAATTGATGACACCTCGTGAGAAATCGATTCTGGGGGTAGTTCATCAATAGCTTTCAGTAGAATATCATAATTCTTTTGGCACCGTTCTTTTATTAGTTTCCCTTGAGCAAGGTCTAATGCGTATTTTTGAAGTTCAAGTGCTTGTTGTGCACGATTGTAATCGGAAGAGTTGTTATAATAGTTGATGCCGCACTGAAGAATTTGTTTCGCTAAACTATCAACTATAGACTGATATGAGGCGTCATCTGTTCCTACAACACTCTTTAGGTCGCTAAGGGCATTGCTCGTAGAGGAAATAAGAGTTTTACCCGCACTCAGAGAGTTCACGGCATCTGTAGAAGACACTTTCTTCGCTTTTGAAATCTCTGAATTGATGATTGCTACGGGTTCGCGAATGGCAGATTCGCGAATGAATGAATAATCGTCTTTATTTGATATTAGCGGGAATATCTTCTTTGCACCGACTTCTCTTATCAACTCATCTAGGATACGATGAGAGAGCTCAAGCTCAGATGATTCGACAGTTTCATCACAAATCGCATGACAAAACTGGAGGCGATTCTGATCATTATGAATAAGAGTTCCATATGCGTTGACGGCATTCTCAATATCGCCCCTGACAAGAAAGAGGATTGCCGCATTAATCAAAGAAGAATAGGAATCGTTATTTGTGAAATGTGACAAGGCACTCTCTATATCTCCATTTTGGAGGCATTCCAGACCGGCGCTATCGTCATCATTTGCTTGGCAAAACCAAAACAGGGCATAATTCAATTTATCAATCGGTAGATTGATGGCCGAAACAGCATTCTGAGCAGAATCAATTGACCGTTCTATTCTAGGCAGAATCACATCCATATCTGAGGGGAAATGCACTTCTTTCCCCACATTTACGAATGCCTTTATTCGACTGAAATTGCGAACAATATCAGCTTGTTTACAATTACTGTAAACTCCTAGAATACGGAATGGATTATTTGTGATTACATCGAACATAGCGGAATAGACAAAGGACTATCTGTCCCTCTTTTTCAAGATTTCGTCAATCATCCCATATGATTTTGCTTCCTCCGCGGTCATCCAGAAGTCTCTATCTGCGTCAGCAAAAACTTTTTCATAAGGTGTGCCGCTGTGCTGAGAAATAATAGAGATCAATTCCCTCCTAGTTTTTTCTATCTCTTTTGCTGCAATTAGAATATCAGAAGCCTGACCTTGAGCTCCGCCAAGGGGTTGGTGAATCAAGACTCTTGAATGAGGGAGGCAGGACCTCTTACCCTTCTCCCCAGCACATAAGAGAACAGAACCCATAGAAGCCGCCATACCTGTACAGATTGTAGCAACATCAGGCTGAACTAATTGCATTGTGTCATAAATTGCAAGTCCGCTTGAAACTTGCCCACCAGGTGAATTGATGTAGAGCGAGATATCTGCCGCAGGATCAATAGATGCCAAAAAGAGCAACTGAGCCGTTATGATATTGGCCACATCATCATTTATTCCTACACCAAGAAAGATGATTCTATCCATCATCAAACGGCTGAAAACATCCATCTGAGCAACGTTCAAAGGACGCTCCTCAATGATTGTTGGATTTACATATGCATTTACCGCAGCCTGATAATCCCACAAAGTAGTGGGACTAATACCTCTCGCGGCCCTGGCAAATTTCTGAAAATCTGAATTATCCACGTGTGTTATATCTTAATGTACTGGTACGTAATTATCTTATTATTGATATCCACTACTAATTGAAGCCAATGCTCAATATCGAATTGTTTTCTACAATGGTAAATGTCCTGGTTTCGATCCCAAACACAGTAATCATCAGACTCGTATGTCAACCCGGAACATTTTAGGCATTCAGCATCTAAAGCCACTCGAAAAGAATCTAAATCAGCATTCTCCTTTATTCGCATTGTGCAATTACTCTCCCAATCATCTCCTCCGGGCGAATGCTCCTCATAACTAGTTACTCTGTAATCCGGCAACGTGATCTCAGCCATAGATTCTATTTGTTCTTGCGAGAAAGGTCTCGGATCCAGATCAAGGTCAACGCAAAAAACAAAGACACATATAGGGATAATAAAAGAGAAGGCCCACATCGCTGTTTTCCACTTATTGGTTTTAATCAGACACATGATAGCAACCAAGGAAGTGACAATGAGTATACAAATAAAAGCAATTATCATTGGTCTAATGGGGCCAGTGTAATGTGCCCCATCAAAATAGTGCTCAAATAGCAAATAAAGGAGAACGGCCATCTGGAAACAAATACCCCACACCCAAATCGACTTCATATTCTTGGTGCCAGCAATCGCTGCGAAGACCAGTGCTATGACAAAGGATATCAATGACATCACTACGCCATAGACTATGCTATAAAAAGCTATGAGACCTCCAGTCATATACTAATCTCTTACAACCGGCTTTCTCCAGACAATATAATTCTCGTTCTTGTATGTCTCGCGATGGACGTCTGGCGCAAAATACTTTTTTTCAAAGTTCTCATCAACATACCAGCCAAACGAAGAATGGCTACCTACAAGATAAATAGCATTCTCAATTCCAAGATCTACCAGAGCTTGAGCGAAATCATGGAATGATTCATCCGTTTCGCTGACAGCTACGAAAATCTGTCCGGCTCGCGAACAAAGAGCTTTTCGCATCGTCTTGTTTTTGGGCTCATTCTCAACCAACACCCCATTATCAACAAGGGGAAACTGCCGGAAGAAATACCCTTCTTTTTCGGTGGCCTCTTCAAACAAAGGAGAATTCTCGCTTACACCTACAGTGACTTTTCCATCTATGATAGCACAGAAACCTTTCTTGGATAGCCCCCATGCTAATGGCTCCCCTTTCAACACAAAGGCACCAAGTATCTTTCGGTTGTCCTTGCGAATGTCTGCGGCCTGAGCAGCGAGAATGATACTCTTGTCATTTCGGTCAGGGACTCCTAGAGTCAATTCCGGAATCGCATTATGAGGGATATATAATGATAAGGCGACGTCGTTGATAACAGTATCAATCTTCTCCGTGAAGGATTGTTCCGTAACGTTGCCCAATGGTTTAGTTGTTTCATGGTTAACCACAACTTCCGGAAGATCCTCAAACAAGCCATCCTCCGGATCTTCTGGCTTCTCTTTAGGCCATTTAAGAATGGCTAGGATACCGATTCCCAGAACGAGAATCAGAGACAGGATGGCAACAAGGCGATTTGAAGTCTTTCTACCTCCATCTTCATCGCCGACGGGAGTAGAAGGCTTTCCGATCACCCGGAACTCATCATCCCTTATGTCTTTTTCTTTGTCAGCCATTTTTAATTAGTGCATCTAAATAAGCTTTAAGCTTGATCAAAACTTCGCGAGACGCGGAAAGCTCATGATAACAATCAAGGCAATCCGACAATACCAACTGCTGCTTTGCAATGTCAATTGAGTATACAAAGTCGGAATTGATTATCAGCCCCCGTCCTAAGCGGATGAAGTTGTTGCCAGAATCGCCGAGCTGCTCTCCGATAATATCCTCAAGCTGGCCGAGCTGATATGACACCATTCTCGAGCGATTATCTTGAGTTACCAGGTTGGAATAGTTCCCATCGGCCGATATGTAAACTAATCTTGCCGAAGGGACCCGGAGCAATTCCGTTCCTTTGGATATGACAACAACCTGATCCATTGAATATCACATACAAATTTAACGATTTCTTTTATCAGTCCACCAAACTAGTTTAGATTTCTGTACCAAACCAAAATATACTGTATGAAATGCCACAGATACAAACACTTCGTACTCCCCTTTTTAAGTCCATACAGAACCCTTTTCGGGCCATTGTAAATGCCTAATCTTATCCTGAAATTTGTGCTGAAATAATCGTGTATCAATGACATCATTCACCTTACAAAAAGCTCTGACGGCCTCCCTTATGATGCTCTCTTTATTTGGTTGCAAAGAAGATCCGAAACTACAAGAACCCGTCATCAATAAACAGGCATCTATCCAGAGAGTCCAGGGCAACGCTATCTACCATTGGAAAACCGTGTTCGATCTCAAAAAAGATGAAGTTGATTTCCTCGCCGAACACTCCGTCCGGAGATTGTATATGCGCTTTTTTGATGTTGACGTGGAGACATCGCCCATGAACGCAACGAATATGGCTATTCCTGTTGGAACCACGTCCTTTAAGAGCCCCAAACCAACAGATATCGAGATTGTCCCAACTGTGTTCATTACGGTGAAATCACTCGTTTCAACTAAAGAAGAAGGGATTGATGATCTTGCGTCAAAGATTTATACTAGGGTCTGTAATATGGTAGACTATAACGATATGGGGCCAATCCGAGAAATACAACTCGATTGTGACTGGACAGGCTCCACACAGAATCTATTTTATTCACTCTGCGAAAAGACCGCACAATTGGCACATGCAGATTCTGTACTTGTTAGCTCAACTGTCCGACTCCACCAGTTGAGAATGGATCCGCCGCCGGTAGATCAGGGGGTCTTAATGGTTTACAACACAGGAGCTCTTAGGGAGACAGGGACCAAGAACTCCATCCTCGATTATGACGATGTCAAATCATATCTATCTGGGAGATCCATTCATTATGATCTGCCTCTGGATTTTGCATTCCCGACTTTCGGCTGGGGTGTTATGTTTAGGAATGGAGTCTACAACGGCATTCTTCACAAGACAGACTATTCGGACGAAGCCCGCTATAAAAAAGGGAAAGATGAGACGTTCATCGTTTTGAAGGATCACGTTCTTGAGGGCAGATCCCTTTGGAAAGGCGATGTAATCCGGATGGAGTACCCGACTGCGGATGAGGTGAAGAAGGTCGCAGAATTGGTCATCTCTAGTGTCCAGGACTCTACTCACAGTGTAATCCTTTATCATCTTGATTCCAACAATCTTCTCAAATACTCTGACGATGAAATATCGAGCATTTACGGTTATTAGCATTCTACTGGGCATTTCGTGCCTTAAGATGATGGCTTGCGGCCCCTGGTACTATGATCCGAGTGAATACTATATGTTCCGGATCAGCGACAACTA
>JAEEGL016164444.1_pt1 | contig 16481 bp, 11 predicted proteins | sample 9134231 | NCBI WGS metagenome assembly JAEEGL01 (sample SAMN16246548, study PRJNA631951) | gut metagenome | biome: gut microbiome; feature: rumen; material: fiber-attached | host: Bos | place: Iran: Karaj | collected 2018-10
GTATATTTGAATCTGTGCGGTAGGATGCTGTGCGTCCGGCGGTCGGAGCATGTCTGCTTATACTAATGGGAGTAGAATATGCGTGCGGATGGGGATATGATTGCCGGGGCGGATAGGGATTTCGTGGGGGAATGGGATAAGGCTAATTTAGAGTATATGATGCGTGGCAAGCAGGCGGGAGACCGCCTGTTTTTTGTATAGTGGGAGTGCTGTGAATGTTGACGCGGTAGGCGGTGTAGTGTAAAATGAAAGTGGGTTTTTGCCTACTTTTGTTGTTTATAGAATTTGTATTGTTCTATAGTTATACACATTTTAAGTATTTATGATTGTAGAATGTGCTATAGCGAAGGGAGTATAAAATAGCGTATGAGAATCGTTGATTTATTTTCTGGAGCAGGAGGTTTAACCTTTGGCTTTTATTACAAGAAATATGGTGATAGATTCGTTAGAAATAGAAAAAATACCTTTGTATTTGCAAACGAGATAGACACTTTCGCGGCGCAAGCTTTTAAGGAAAATTTCCCTGATATACAGATGTTAAACGAGGATATAAAGGAGTTGGACAAAGAAAGGTTAAGTCAGATTATCGGGGTCAATCAAGTAGACTTGATTATAGGAGGCCCGCCTTGTCAGTCATTTAGTACGGTGGGGCCGAGAGTTTTCGACGAGAAAGCAACGCTGTATGAAGAGTATCTTAGAGTTTTGAGTATAGTAAAGCCCAAGATTTTTCTTTTTGAAAATGTTAAGGGACTACTTTCGATGCGAGAAGTTTTTTACAAGAAAGATTCGGAAGGTAAGATTGAATACAAGATTAAAAAGAATGCAGAAACCGACCGAGAACGAAGATACCCTATAGTGGAAAGTTATGGTAGAAAGATAATAGATATAATAAAAGAAAAGTTTGGAGATATTTCAGATGAACTAGGATATAATGTAAGCTGCAAGGTTCTAAATACCGTTGATTTTGGTGTTCCCGAAAATAGAGAAAGGGTTTTTGTTGTAGGTATAAGAAAAGATTTGGACATAGAGTGGGAGTATCCCAAAAGCAAGAACCTTACGAAAATCTCAGTAAGGGAAGCAATATCAGACTTACCGCCGGTTTCAGAAGGGGAAGAGGCAACGGAATATATATCTTTGCCACAAAATAAATATCAACTGTTAATGCGAGGAAATAATCAAGAATTAACAGAGCACTACTGTGGTAACTATGGGGATAAGATACGAACGGTTATACAGAATGTAAAGCAAGGAGAAGGCAAAGAAGACTTTAATAAGTTGATTGAACAGGGCTTGATAGATAAAAAATATAAGTTAACATCTGGATATAGAAATACCTATGGAAGGTTGGTTGAGGATCTGCCTTCGCCAACAATAACAAACAATATGACGACACCTTCTGCGCTTAGGTGCATTCACTTTGAGCAGAATAGAGCGTTGACCCCTAGGGAAGGCGCCAGGATACAGTCATTTCCTGATTGGTTTAAGTTCTGTGGTAGCAAAGAAAGCGTCACAAAGCAGATTGGTAATGCAGTTCCGCCGCTTATGGCAATAGCATTGGCAAAACAGATAGAAAAAATGCTGAAAGGATAGTGATGAAATGAACACAGAAATGCGGAACATTAAACCAAATAGCATGAATACACCGGATGCTATCTATTTCAACTTTTCGTATTCAGCCTTAAAGCTTTTAGGGAAAAACTTGTATAATAGTGCAGCAAACGCCATTTCAGAGCTTGTTGCAAATGCAATAGATGCAAAAGCTCAAGCGGTATATGTTTATATTGATATGGCTGATAAAGAACATTCAACAATAGAGATATTAGATAATGGCGTGGGGATGGACTATGCAGATTTAGCGGAAAAATATGTATGGATAGGGCGAAATAAAAGGGACGATATTGCTTTATCTCAGAAAGATAGGCAGATGCTTATGGGGCGGAAAGGCATTGGAAAGTTAGCTGCACTTTACCTATCGAACAAATACTATATCTTAACTAAAAAAAATAAAGACAGTGGGAGCGGATGGATAGTTGATATGCTAGCTTACCAAGATTGGGAAATACCAAAGTTAGATAGGCAAAAGATATCGATCAACCTTGCAAATGAGAAAATCTGGGACTCTTTTGAAACGGGAACCGCAATTAAATTAGAGAATGTTGACTTGAGGCGAAATGGCGAGAAGAAAATAGAGAGTTTACGACGTGTGTTTGCGGACTTTTATTTAGTAGACGCGATAAATGCTAAAATTTTTATTGCAGTTAAGACCGAAAAGGATAATGAGGTCGTTTTTAAGCCAGTTAAAAAAAATATCGCGTATGAGAATTTCTATGCAGTTTTTGATAATAGTGGGTTGGAAATAGCCTCGAAGATGCGCAAAAGTATTGCTTTCACATGGGCCTCACAGTATGAACACATAGCGAACGAGCCAAGGAATACCATAAGTCTTGATTCTTCGAAATATGAAACGAAAGGGAAATATGAATATTATAATGAAGAAGGGAAAAAAATAGAAAAAGAATATGAGCTTGTAGGATGGATTGCAATCCATGCAACTATAGAACAGAAAAATGCTGTGGATAGTAGGTTTATAAGAAATTCGGTATACCAGCCAAATAGGCTGCGATTATATGTAAGAAATAAGTTGGCAGTATCTGATTTATTTGCCATTTGGCCTAGCACTCAGGCGATGTCAAATTATATTGAAGGAGAAATCTCGTTCAACATATTGGATGATGATGATTTGCCAGATATTGCAACTTCAAGCCGGCAGGATTTTTTAGATGATGAAAGAATAAAGTTACTACTCAGTATAGTGGAGCCAATTTCAAAAAGGTTATTTTCTCTTAGAAATAAGGTCGGTAATCAGATAAAAAAAGAGATTAAGGAGTATCAAGATTTTTTAGTGGCCTCAGAAAAGAAAAAGCGCGAAGAGGAGGTCGCATCGCGTCGGAAGGCAGAACAACAGGCAAAATTAGCGAAAGAAGCGCAGAAAGAAGCAGAGGAAGAAACAAAAAAATACCGTGCTCAAAATGCTGCAATTTTCAGCGCGATAACAGAGGATCAAGAGAGTTTTTCATCTAAGACACACCTTGTGAAGACAAATGCGTTAACCATAAAAAATAATGTGGCCACTCTTGCAAAGAAAATAGGCATAAGCTCATATAGAGAATTAGCTTCGATTTCAATAGCATCGGATAGAATCCTAAGTGTGTTAAAGTACAGTGCTATTGCAAAATTTAATATTGAAGATCAGTACATAACGGAAGATCTTTTTTTGTTCTGCAAAGAATATCTCCTAAATGTGCTATCAAGACAATATTACACTATCAAGGTTACGACAGAAATAAAATGTGAATGTATTAAGAAATTTGACCCGCAGGATATTTCTTTATTGCTTGATAATCTAATGTCAAATTCGCAAAAAAGCAATTCAACTGAAGTCAATGTCAAAATGATGGACGGGGATAAAGGCTACACAATTGAGTTCTCTGATAATGGGGTTGGGTTTAATGGTGTGGACACAGAACAGATTTTTGAATTTGGCTTTAGTAATATAGGTGGAACAGGAATTGGGTTATATAATGCAAGGAAGGTTGTGGAAGACATGGGGGGACAAATTAATGCAGCAGAAAATAACCCGAAAGGGGCAAGGTTTATAATCACATTGAGGTAGAACAGGGAGGGCATATAGAAATGAATATGATGTATAGACTGTTGTGGATAGATGATGATAGACGGTATATCAATTCGACAATTGAGTTGGTAGAGGATGTAATACGGACTAATAAAATGTTTCCAAGCGTTAAGACATACAGTGAGTTTGAGGAGTACCAAAAAAAAGAACTTGAAAGTTTTGATATTGATATTTTTAATTTATATGATCAGATTATAGTAGACCATGCGCTTTCGGGAACAACTGGAGATAAAGTAATTAAAAATCTGAGGGAACATAATATTTTTACAGATGTCGTGTTCTATTCAAGTAATTACAAAAAAATGAAAGAGGACGCCCTAAAAAGTGATCAGCTAGATGGAGTTTTTTATGCAGATCGAGAAGAACTGCTAATTGTAATTGATAGAGTGATGAAGAAAAATTTAAGACGTGAATATTCTATCCCGAATATTCGAGGCTTAATTATGGATGGAACATCTGAATTTGATTTTATCTCTCGAACTACAGCATTGGCGCTGTATGAAAAATTACCTGAAAATAGGAGAGAGGCCATTGCCGCTAAAGCAAAAGAGTTTGTTACTAAAGCTAGACGGAAATCCGAAGGCAATTTCCAAAAGTTAGAGCGTTTGGAAAGGGAAAAATTCATAAAAAAAGCAATGTCATCTGTTGAATATATAATGGACAACAAAGACAGATATACACTAATGGCACTTGTAGCGCGCGAGTTTTTTGAGGAACCAAAACTTACTGAAGACTTTGGCGAAATATATCAAAAAGACTTAATTAAGCCACGGAACGAGCTAGCCCATAATAAATTGTATTATGGGCAATGTTTTAAGAAACTGCATATTGCGAAAGAGCGGCAAAAGCTTGAATGCTCTAAGAATTGTGAGCATTGCGAGAGTTTATATAGCATTGAACGCTGCGAAGAATTGCGTAGCCTATTATTTGAGTATTATATTTTATTCGCTGAAATTAGCAAAAATGTTGAGCAGATATGTTCAGAATAAAGGGAAATCTGTTTTTAAAAAGCGAAGAATGTCGTTCCTCTAAAATAGGGAAACATTCCACGCTGTAACTATCGTGTGTCTGGCAGACTGAAAACTGCCTATGTGCGGCAGAAAAAGGTTATTTTAGTATGAAAACATGTAATCCTCTTACATTCGAAGACTTATACAAGAAGGAATATGTTAGGCGACGCAGCGGCAAAAATGTCAGCCTTTGATGAATATTCCGGTGTGAAAACACCATGTGTCCGGCAGGGTAGGAGCCGGCCAACCCGAACAAATGAATTGTAGTTCCTGTCATCGGATAAAGGCGACATGAACATCGGAATATCAAGAAGGAACCTATATCGGCTAGCGAGTATAGGACTTCATAGGAGACAATACCAATGAACGAAAAAGAAAAAATAGAGCATGAAATAATTAAAAACGCGCTTAAGATGGGAGTGTTGAACAATCCTAGGGTTAGCGATGCGCAAAAGCAGCAGGTCTTCGAGAACATCGACAGAGCAGCTATGCAAGCGGATTGGATTGTTGAGATACTTCGTAAATGTGGGTATCTTGGTTAGCAAAAAGAAGGTTACAAATATACTTAGAGAAGAAGCCAAGAAAGCTTGAATTTGAGGCAGGGATGATTTGAAAGTGGGCCGTTTTGGGCGATATTAGAAAATCCTGTTATTGAAGACACCAATGGGAAATCATTGGTGTCTTTTTTTTCTTAAAAGGCTACTGATATTCAAAGGTTTCTTAGTCTATCGCACTACGGGATACCAGCTATGTTTAGATGTGCATGAGAGTAATCGAGGCCGTTGACCTAGGGGGTTGTGTATTGTAAAATAAACTGAGTAAAAAATAGGGATTTGAAAGCCTTCGAGGAGAACGATAGTAACATGTATTTGAAAAATATTGATTTCCCAAATCAGATAATTGATGCTATTAGAGAAGATAAACTGGTTGTTTTTGCAGGTGCAGGGGCTTCTGCAGGTGAACCAACATCTTTTCCTAATTTCGTTGACCTTGCTAATCGTATTGCCGACGGTACGGGGGAAAGCGCCAAAGAAGATGCTTGTGAAGTATTTTTGGGTGCGTTAAAGGCTAGAGGTGTAGCCGTAAATGATATTGCGGCACATATCCTGTCAGAGACTGGCCGTATGCATAATATGCTTCATGAAGCAATAGTGGATTTATTTCCTTCTTTGGACAAGGTAAAAATAGTTACCACGAATTATGATCACATGTTCGAACAGGTTTTTGAAGAAAGGGGAGAAAAGGTTCCAATTTACAATTCGCCTGCGCTGCCACTAGGAGATGATATTGAGGGGATTGTCCATATTCATGGAAATATAGATGATTCAAAGTATATGGTAGTGACAGATGAGGATTTTGGAGTGGCATACCTGAAAGAAGGTTACGCGACGCGGTTCCTTACAAGATTGTTTGAGTCATATACAGTGCTGTTTATAGGATATAGCTATAAAGATGTTATTATGCGTTATTTGACTAGGGCAATGTATCGTGATAATTCAGCGCATCGATATATTCTTACAGATGATAAGAAATCGGATTGGGATGCCCTTGGGATATCCGCAATTTACTTTCCAAAAGGAAAATATAAGAAAGAAATTGAAGGATTGAATAGCCTCGGGAATTTAGTAAAGAGGGGTCTTTTTGATTGGAAAAATATATTTACCGAAATTGCAGATACACCACCTAAGGCATTGGAGTTTGAAAAAGAAATAGACTACTGCCTTGAGAGTATTGAACTGTCAAAAGTCTTAGCTGATTGCGTATATGGGTCAGGTTGGCTTGAGTTGTTAGAACGAAAAGAAGTGTTCTCCGCGTGTTTTTCTGGCCAAAAGGTTGCGACTGAAACTGATACAATTTGGGCGAACTGGTTATGTAGTAAATTTGTAGGGCGGGATGATAATAGCCTCATACGGCTTTTTGCAAGGCATAAGAGAGGATTTAATAAATTCTTTTCGGAAATACTATTGCAAAAAATTGTTCGTGATGGAAGCAGTGTAAGCGACGAATACTTGAAGAAATATCTAACGCTTTCAGAGCGGTATCTTGTGGATGCGTGGATTATTTCGCTTTTGATTGAAATGACACATGAGCGCAGATTGGATTATTCGAGTCTGCACTTATTTGAAAAATTGTATAGTGTGTCACTAGAGGTGGGGGAAGGCTTTGGAATTCAAGAAGAACGCATAGAGTATAGTCATTCGTTTATAGGCGAATATCAGATTGTGCGTAATGCTTGGGATTTAATAAAGGCGGACATATTGCCCCAGTATGCTTCGGAAGTTTTATTTTTAGTGCAAAAGGTAATAGAAAATGTCCATAATATGTATGCTGAAATGGGAGGCGCATCAGATGATGAAGAGCCTTGGAATATGTCGATGCTCGTTATTGAGGATTATGTAAAAGAGCATAGTAAAGAGCCGTTCCATATTCTTGCGGAAGCTTTTTTACAAGCAGCGAGAGCGCTTAAGGATGAAGAAGGTTTAGCAGTTTATTTGAAACATGTACTGACCTCAAATTCTCTGTTGCTTCGCAAAATCGTGTTAAGAGCGGTTCGGGAAAGCGGTGCTTTTAGCAATGATGAAAAAATAGAAATCATATGTACAGAGGATTGGGTGTGGTCTTTAGAAGGAAGAGAGCAAGTGTTTTTGCTAACTCAGGAAAGCTTCGTTGGAGCATCTCCTGAACGGCAAAATCGACTTTTGGATATTATAGAGAAAAGACCGTGTAATTACAAAGATGACGTCGCCAGGGAATACGTGGTATATAATTGGTGTGTTTGGCTCCGGAGAGTAAGTCCGGAAAATCAAAGGATAGAATCTATTATTAAGGATATATTGAGCAAATATAATTTTAGCCCTCGCGAGAACCCTGAGCGAATAATTCAAGAAAGCGAAGGCACATGGAATCCAAACGCGAGTCCTGTTTCAGCGAGTGAAATGTTGGAAATGCCAAAAGAGAAATTGGCAACGATGCTAGTGGATTTCAAGGAAAGAGATTTTGAGGGGCCTACGAGGTTCGGACTATTGAAAACATTTTCCGATTGCGTTGAGAGTAATACTCAGTGGGCAATGGGAATGGCAGATTATTTTTATCTGCATAAAATTTCTGATGAGGACTCGTGGAAATATTTATTACAAGGGGTTAAAAGCGCAAATCAAAAAATTGAAGAAGCGCTTTCTTGGTGCAAAAATTTAGCAGGAATGCTAGATGTAATCCCTGATATAAAGGCAGTAGCTGACTTTCTATGGGAAGCACTAAGAAATAAAGAAATGGGGGCACATTTCAAGAAGTATGAGAAGGAATTATTTGAATTATCGATAAGGCTTTGGGAAAAACGCGATACAGCGGAACCATCCTCAATGAGGATTATAGATAAGGTGTTTAATACTGCGACCGGGATTGTTCTAATTAGCTGGGTTTATATGGCTTCATTTTCAGCGGATAACAACATCCCAAGCTGTTACAAAGTTAAATTTGAAGAAGCGCTACAACTTAATTCGTGGGAGCATGAGGTTGCCGTTTGTGTCCTCGCCGGACACTTCAATTTCCTTTGCTATCGAGATCGTATCTGGTGTACAAAGCATTTCGAAGCGATGCTGGCAGGGGTTCGTAAAAAGGACTATATAAGTGCATGGGAAGGCTATGTCTTTTTTTCCGGAAGGGTCGTAAAAGACTTGGTTGATGTGCAGCCGCAAATTTTCCTTAAAGCAGTTAAACATGTAAAATGGCTAGAAGGAGACATTAGAGAAGCGTTCCTTGCATTATTCCTAGCATTGTTGATTTTCGCTGTTGAGACTCCTAATGCGAAGTTTATACCGGAACTTTATAAATCCGCAACGGAAGATATAAGAAATGAGTTTGTTGAGTCAATTGAACGCAGTTTAAGAAAATTGGATACCGAAACAAAGGTTAATACATGGGATAGCTGGCTAAAACAATTTCTAATAAACAGGAAGAGTAATAAGCCGACAGAACTCGCGGATGCAGAATGTAATGCACTGTTCATGCTATTGCCGGAGCTGAAGTTTGTATTTGATGAAGCAGTAGAAATCCTGTGCAAAGGGAAATTGCCTTCAGACTTAGAGATTATGTTTTGGTATGAATTAAATGGAGGCGGGTTTGCTTCGGAGCATGCTAGCAGTTTGGCAAAACTATTAATTGTGCTTTTGAATTCGCAAAAGGATTTGGATGGCGGAAAGCATTATGTTATTCAAATGGCAGATAAATTGCGGGGGATAGATGAAGGCAGCAAAGCGGAGCTTCAAGAGGCTTTGCTAAAGCATGGTATAAATGTTTTGTAACCTGTAATGAAAGTGGGAAAATATTTCTGTGTGAAAACACCGTTAGTCCAGACTCGCGGAAACTGGTATTGCAACATTCAATCTGTTTAGTTAAAGCGCACATTCCGATGCGCTTTATTGTTGATTTTAAAGCGCAAACGTTCTAAGATAATGCCATGATATGAACGCCAACTTGAATTTGAGCCACGTGACGATTTGAAAGTGAGCCAGGTTCACTATGGTATGAGTTATAAAATCATCCGCAATTTTTCATGGTTGCGGATGACTTTTGAAATTTAGAAATATGTAGAGACAAAAATAAGTGAATGTATGTATTGAAATAGTAGAAGAAGTAATGTATAATTTCAGGCAGTGTGACACTTATAGATGATTCAATTCTTAGAATCAAGTTATTCGAAGTGATTAGAGAGCGAAGATTGTTCAACGTGATGACATAATATTATTTATTATAAATAGTGCAGTGTGACATATAGAAAGAGAGAATTCGCAATGACGACAAGAGTTAGTAAATTATTGCAACAGTATGGCCCCATGCTTTCGGGAGATTTAGCGCGTATTTTTGAAAACACTTATAATGTTTCGAACGAAACTGCCAGACAGGCTTTGTCTCGCGCAAAGGATCCCGTTTGTAAAATACAAACGCTGTCGTTTGAAAAAAATCAAAAATTTTTCTACTTATCTAACCAATACAAGTCGCAACGATACAGCGAAGAACTGCTCAATGCTATAGAAACAAGCTCTAAAGTTAACTGGAGCTATATCTGTGCGTTTAGAAGCCAAAATGGCTTTGTTTCAAAGGATCTTTTGCCAGCGCTGGTTTCGTCACCGATTAAAAGAGTAAAGGGGCATAAAATGCATCAGCGAGTGCTTGATGACCTTTTGAAGTGTCAAATAATTGAAGAATATGATGAGGACTACTGGAAGCTATGTGATTGGATACCGGTGCAGAGTAAAAACTTTCCACGTGCAGTAGGTTTAGAGACAGTGAAGAAACAACTTGTTAGAGACTTTGCTAGATGGGCTAGAAATATAAATCTAATAGGTTACAATTCAGCCAAGGCGCTTGAAAACTTTGCAGAGTTTGCGCAATTCCAATGGGCGTTAACGTGCCCTTCATATACCCAACCTTTGTTTGATATAAAAAAGGGGAAGCCTGGCTTTGTAGTGGCGGATGTCTTCTATGGTAAAGTTGCAGATGTGCAAGATATACAGTTTTTCTTACAAAAACTAGCCATAATTAGGAACTATAAAAAGATATCTAATTTTTTGCCAATTTTTTTGGCAGAAACGGTTTCTAATGAAGCTTTAATGCAACTTAAAGAAAATAAAGTGACAATTGCCGTGATCAAGAATATATTTGATAAAAGATATGCAGAGCTACTTGCAGAGATTGTTAACCTATTTACAAATTCAAGTGCAATTATTTTAAAAAACCCGGGGGAAATAGAGAAAATATTTAGAGAAATAGCAGAAGCAGAAGGCCGATATAATAACCTGGTAGGGGACATGTTTGAACTCTTGGCCGGATATTATTATCAGAAAGTTGGTTGTAGTCATTTAGAAATCAAAAGAAATGTGCAAGCTCCTGGCGCGGAAAACAGCAATGAAATTGATGTTTATGTTGAGCGGGATGGCAAAGTAATCGTGGTTGAGTGCAAAGCTATGCGTTCTGCAATAGATGAAGTTTTTGTGAAAAAGTGGTTATCCAAAAACATCAGGCAAATACGGGAATGGTTTTTTGAAAAATATGGTTCGGACAAAGAAATGATTTTTCAGTTGTGGTCTTTAGGCGGATTTACAGATGCTGCAAGGGAACTGCTAACTAACGCTGCCGAGAAAACGAAAAAGTATAAAATCGAATTCTTTGAAAGAGAACAGTTGATAGATATGGCGCGAGAACATAGGGTTCAGGTTATGGTGGATATCTTAAGTAAAAGTAGAGAGTATTAATTAGTTTTAGACCTTATTACAGTAGATGTTGAACAAAGAAGGCTAGTTAACACATGCACTATATAGCGGATAATCGAAATTATTTAGGGTTTCCCAAAGTTATTTAGGTTCAATTGAAAGGGTCTGTCGGTAGGGACAACCGATAGGGTCGATAGTTCGGGTTTCCCCGTAGGGACGACGGAGGGGGTCTAATCCGCACAATTGAATAAAGAAATAGCGGAGGCCAGAATTTACTGCCTCCGCTTTAACGTGCAACGATTAATAGTTAAATGATTTGTTGTAAGATAAGTTAGAGAACATAGCGAGGGAATGGCTCGGACTCATCCTGTTTGAGATGAGCATTGTCTCTAAACTGAACGAACTCGTCCCACAAGTCCATCCACGAAAGGAAGTCGGACATATATTGCAGCTCCATGCGTCTAACAATCAATTTCGTGCGCATAAACCCTATGGATTGTCCCTAGTAATTGACCCTACGGATTGTCCCTAAAAAACTTAGACCCTAAATAACTTTGATATGCCGTAATAATGGAGTTGCCGGGCTTTTGGCTTGGCAGCTTCTTTTTTCTTTTGTCAACTTGGCAGTGGAAGAAATTGGTTGACTGAATATTTCGGAAATATATTGAAATTTAGGCGATGGTTTGAGATAATGGGGATGTGCTAACAGAGTAGCAATTGGTTACTGCGAAAGGATAGATACCTATGTTCAAGAATGTAGAGAATAATTTGCGAAAGCTAAAAGGTTCATATCGGAAGCTAAAAAGTTATTACTACTACAACAAAAATTTTCTATTTTTGAGGGAAAAAGTAGCAGAATTTGAATATGACCGTGAAAAGATGGAAGAGACATTTCGTAAAATGGCGGAGGTACTTTCAAAACCAAACGCTGGAAAATCAAAAGAATTTATTGAATCACTTTTAGGCGAAATTAGTTTCTATGCGATTCCAAAGAAATTTGATAATACTCCAAAGCAATCTGGAATACCTGTTTCAAATATTCTACAACATAATAAGAAAATTAAGACAGTCAATTTTTTTATAGATGCACCTATAGAACTTCACATATTGGATACATTATGGACAATATATTTAGCTAAAATGGATAAGGACAATAGAGTGTTATCCTTTGATGTTTATGGTAATACCATTAATAAATCGGCACTGTTTGGTGATGGGGATGACATTTTCTTTGATAATAGAAATTTATTCAATCGATACTTTGAAAGATATACTGCCTGGCGGAATAAGGCATTTGATGCACTTGAAAAGAACTATGACAGTAAGAAAGATTCTGTACTTATTTCGCTGGATATAAAATCTTTTTTCTATTCGGTAAATTTTAATTTTGAAAACTTAAATTATTATTTTTCACAACACGCGATTCTTCAGCAAATAAGAGGATTGACGAAAATCATGCAGAAAGTCTATGCATGTTATGAGCAAGTTATAAAACCATATCGCAAAGACTTAGAACAATTAAAAAGAGGAGAGTATCCGCTGCCCATAGGTCTCTTTAGCTCGATGCTACTTGGCAATATTTTCCTAAAAGACATAGATAGGAAGATTAAGCAACTTTCAAATGTATCATATTACGGTAGATATGTTGATGACATCCTTTTGGTAATTAATAAAACTATATCTTTAAATGACAGCAACGATAAAGTCATTGAAGATGTTTTTGTGCAAAACGGTATTTTACGTCGAACCAATTCTCAATATGAATTTGTTGGATATAAATCGCTTTGTGTGCAAGCGGAAAAAATAAAGATACTCTTTGTTAACCATCTAGAATCACGAGCTATTATTGATATTTACAATGACACTATCAGAGTAATCCCAAGTCAAGCGGATCCGATTCCAGCAGTGGAGTTAGACTTAGTCAGTCTTCCACAAATGATATATAATGTCGAAAATTTCAATAAAGAAAGCAAAATAAGAGATATCGGAGGTGTAGGAATAGATTCGTTTAAAGTGGGAAGATTTTTTGCATTGCTGCCCCGCAGATATGCCCATGTAAATACGTTACCAAATGATATACGGACTGAGATTAGTACACATATAAGTCAAATTGAAGAGTTTTTTACTGGGAGCCAGATGCTAGAATATTACTCGAACTGGCTCAACTATATGTATTTTTTGGTGATTACTAGAAGTTATAAGCAACTTAGAAGTTTTGCGCAGCGGGCAAAGGCAGAAATAAGCAGTCTTAAGTCGCCAGCGCTAGACCGAAATATTTTTAAGAGGGGAACTAGTATTAATAAAAGGGTAAAGGAGACATTATTGCAACATTTAGAAATTTGCTTGAGTGTTGCGTTAGCAGTGGATATGGATATAGCAAAGAACCATTTCGCCGCCAGACTTGATCAAGTAAAGAAATATATGGAAGCCAACATGTTTGAGCATAGTTTTGTTGCACTTCCACTCGCTAATTATCTCGAATACAAAGATTACGTTTCTTACAGTAAAATGAGTCTTGCAGATTTGGGTAAATTTCCAGAAGGTGCTGCTAATGCTTTTAAGTTTATGTGGTCACCTAGGTTTATTCATTTTGATGAATTATCTATGCTCTTGTTTTACTATTACCATTCAAAAAAGGGTGCAGGAAGCGAATACTTGACGGGAAGGCTAAAGTCATTGGTAGAGCGATTTTCTGCAGTCAATTATTTACCTACTTCGCCTTTTGAGATCAAAACAGAAGAAATATTTTTTAATAAAGGAGAATATTTGCTTGAACAGTTCACAACTCCACCGTCAGGTACGACCTTACCAAAGAAGATAAATATTGCGGTGGGGAGTATTGATATTGCTGAAAAGGACTGTATAAAGGGATATGATCGATGGAAAAACATTACAATTGCGAAGAAAAGTGAATTCGTGAAAATACTGCAAGAGTGCCACGCTTGCGCTAAAATGAACCCGCATGAGCACAACCCAACGGTAATAGTTTTTCCTGAACTTTATGTACCCGTTTATTGGCTTAACGATTTAATTAGATTTTCTAAACGCTCGCAAATTGCAGTTGTCACAGGACTCCAATATATTAACGGCTATTTGAATCAAAAGCATAACTATTTAGCCACGATAATTCCATTTAAGAGTGGCACAAAGGGCTATAGAAATGCTTTTGCGCATATTCGCGAGAAGAATGATTATTCACCAATTGAATTGAAAGAACTTGCAAAGCGTGGTTTGTATTGCAAAAATCCAGAGAAGGCAGAATATCAAGTGTTTCATTGGAATGGCATGCGTATAGCGCCGATTCTTTGCTTTGAACTAACAGACATAGTGGCTCGTGCATTATTGAAGGGCAATAGTGATATTATTGCGGCTAGTGTGTTCAATCGTGATACGCAGTATTTCTCGAATATAATAGATTCAGCAGCGAGAGATTTACATGCATTTATCGTGCAAGCAAATACGTCCCATTTGGGAGATTCACGGATAACAGGGCCATACGATAGAGACAGCAAAGACATTTTTAAGATAAAAGGGGGATATAATGATCATATTGTAATCGGAACTGTAGAGTACGAGAAATTAAAGCTATTTCAGCAGAATTACCTGAAGAAACAGGAAGGGATTCTTCAAAAGGCAATCGCGGGTAAAAGGGTATCCGCCGAGGAACGTAAAAGGAAAAAGCCTGATATCAAGCCTTTACCTGCGAGGTTTAAACCTAAATAAAAGACGTCCCTATATGAATATTTAGCTTTATTGAGGACTCGAGGCGCAGAGATTGAGATGGAGGATGTTGTGCCGGTGACGGCTTGTCCCATACAGTTGAAAGCTACCGTTGATGTCTTATTCTCAGCATTCGTGTTTGAGGAGCTTGTAGGAAAGAAAGGTAATTAAGAAATATGAGCATGAAAGTTTTGATAATTGGAAATGGCTTTGATCTGGCGCATGGACTTCCAACATCGTATGCGGATTTTCTAGAATTCGCTGAGCGATTCCAAAAGATTTATATAAGAGATGAATCTACAACTATAGAAGAGTTCAAGAATGATTACATAGCAGATTGGAAAGGAAACGAATATATCACAAATGATCTTTTAGATTTGTTTTCGAAGCGTGCGCCGTTGAGTCCGGAGGAAAAGGTGGACAGCACTGATTATTGCTTCAGGCTAAATGATGAGCGTCTTAATGGCATGAGCTCAAACTTGAGAGAAAACGTATGGTTTAAATATTTCTGTGAATTGCATGAAGCCAACAAAATACGAGGTAAGAACTGGATTGATTTCGAATCTGAGATTTCTAGGGTAATCCAATGGATAGATCGAAAGTTCCCAACATTAGAGGGATTTTCAGGAGAAATCTATTCTCATGCAGCAACGCAAAGCGAATACGATGAAAAGATGCTCTGGATATGGCGTATTTGCGAAAATTGTGGGGTTAATCAGGAACTACCGCTAGAGGAATTGATTAATAGGCTATACCTTGATTTAGAAAAGCTTACTGAGGCACTTGGAACATATCTTGCTATGTTCATTGAAAAAATTCCTGCAGGGCCGATAGAAGCTATTGCAGAAATTGAGCCGGACTATGTAATTTCATTTAATTATACACATACCTATCAGGAAGTATATAACAAAGAGGCGCATATTTGCTATATACACGGCGAGTGCAGAAAGGATTTGGAAGAGCCCTGCAACCTGGTAATAGGTATAGAGCAATACTTGGATGAAACAGAACGAGATAGAATGACGAATATGGCTATTTTCAAGAAGTTTATTCAGAGAATTAGGAAAAAGAATGATAGGGGTTATAGAGACGTTCACAACGAATTAAAAGGAAACTACGAATTTTGGCGTGCGCGTTTTCCATCCATGAAAGATGGAGAAGGCAACCTAAATGAGAATGCAATAATATATGTTTATGGACACTCTTTAGATGTTACAGACAGCGATGTATTGTCGGAGATACTTGGCGCAGAATACGCTTCGCTTGTTGTATTCGCTAAAGGAAAGCAGAAGGAGGGAGAATTAATCTCAAACCTTATAAAACTCATTGGTGAAGAAAATGTAATAGGCAAAGCATATGCGAAGCCTACGATGTTGGAGTTTCGGATTGTTTAATGACACGAAAAAAGCAGTATACGTGAATGTCAACTTGAATTTGAGCCACCTTGTGATGGTTAGCGAGCAGCGGGTCGGATTTGGCGTGCCGCCTACTGCTTCCACTGGGACTTTGAGGTGCTTGGCGCGTAAGGGGAGGCTTGGCTGAGGATTTTAGCGGCACCGCGGCTTCTTATCAGTGGTACCGTTGTGATTCGGCAACACCTGATGTTCCGGTAGCAATCGATGGGGCGACGACTGCGTCTTACACACCGACAGAGAACGGCATATATTATGTGGCGGTAACCGGCGGCAATGTGGGATACAATCCTTATGGGGCAGAGCATCCGGAAGAATATACGACAAATGGCGTGTTAGCAATGGTTGCCTATGGATGTCAATCTGAATTTGAGCCGTGTTATGATTTGAAAGTGAGCCGGGTTCACTATGGTATGAGTTATAAAATCATCTGCAA
>JAEEGL010275318.1_pt1 | contig 16480 bp, 18 predicted proteins | sample 9134231 | NCBI WGS metagenome assembly JAEEGL01 (sample SAMN16246548, study PRJNA631951) | gut metagenome | biome: gut microbiome; feature: rumen; material: fiber-attached | host: Bos | place: Iran: Karaj | collected 2018-10
ATCCGGAACAGCATATGCGTGCTTTCGTCGGTATATCCGTGGACGATGATCTGCTTTATATTACCGAAACCGAGGAAGGACACTTCACCGATATCTGTCTGCACCGCAGATTCTATCGTATTGATACCCAGGAATATGCCGATTATCTGGAACGCGCAAAACGGCGCGGAAAACTTGATAAAGCAATCAGGCTCGGATGGACGACTTGGGAAGAAGTCGAGCGGTACTGCCGATAAAAATAAATACGTTGACTACTTCAATTCCGCCCCCATAAAGCTTCCCCAAAAGAATAATATGGAACAAACCGCCGAACATTATTGTCCGGCGGTTTTCATATGGTACTGATGCTGCAGATCCGTAACCGTTGTCCAAAGCCGAATCATGATGCTTTCAGTTAAGCGTGCCGGTTATAAAGACAAGCCACAGCAGTGGCGTGAACAGGCACAAAGCAGCGATGATCCCGTCATTTCGTAAGCGCTTACCATTACCATACCATTATATGCAGAAAACGCCCGGTGACTCTCACAGGGCGTTTTCACTATTCATGCGGCTTGCTTACTACATATGATATTTGTAAATCATATCATTAACTGTTTCAACAAAAATCTTTCTTGATTTCTTAGTAGGTATTTGGTTCTGATTCTTGTTTTTTAGGTAGCTATCACGAAGTTCAGCAGACAAGTCAATTTCAGTAATCGAGTCATAATATTCTATCAATTTAAGTCTTTCTTCAATATCAATATCGTAGTCTAAGCGCTCTTCCCAACGATAACCAAAGCACTTTTTATCATTGCAGATACATTGTTTATATTGTTTTCCGCCTTTGCAAAGTGTGCGTGTGATCGCGAAGTCGCAGCTATGCACTATGTTGCTGTCAGCTTTATCTATTATTTTTATAGTAAACACATCTATTGGATCATCTGAATTATCAATTATGAGCTCGCCGTATTTCTTACCTATAACTTCATAAAGCCTCATACATTTTTCAATAGCAGAAAATAGTATTTTCGCCATTTTTTCATCGGGGTATTCGTCTTCATGAAAGTTGGGAATCAGGTTCACATCAAATTCAAAGCCTTTATTCCCGTCTTTCTCACGGGTAATCATATTTCTGCTCGAACCATAGACAAACCGATATTTAAGAGTAAAGTCTTTCTTATAATATTTTCTGACACATTTTTGCATATCTTGTATAAGCGCAATAATTTCGTCTATTACAGGTTGAGCTTCTTCAGGGGTTACATATTCAAATTCGGGCATATACAGCACTCCTTTTCGCATTATTATCCCATGCCGACCATTTGAAACCTTCAAGCTATTATATTTTGCAACTAATCATTGTTTTGTCTATAGCAATAGTATACCACAATACCGATGAAAACGCAAGTAGGAAGGTGACCTGTTGATATTCCGAGAATACTGTCAGCTTTACCAAACTGCTATACACCCTCTGTTCTGGCAGTTGCATAAAAAGCAGAATTCTGTTTGCGAGAAGAAAATAAACGAAAAAAGTTGAAAAAAGGGGGCGAAAAAACGGCTACTTCTGTCCATATATATGGAAGGGCATATTAAATGCTGATACTACGGCATAAACAGGAAAAGGCTCTTCAGAGTCGAATTATCACTCGGAAAAGCCTTAGATTACTATTATTGGTTAGATTTCAATGAGTATTTCCCATTGCCCGTTCCGCTTACCGTTTTTACGGCGAAGGATACCTCTTTCTTGTAAAGTCACAGTTCTCCGCTTGATTGTTCGTTCAGACATACTCGTAGAAACAGCAAGCTCTTTTTGCGTAACAGTGGGATTCTGCGCGATCGCACGCAAAAGTGCCAGTTCCTCCAAAGTGCAATTATGGCACTTTGAAGCATCAGATTTGGCACTATGAATGGCACTTGGGTCTGCCCTAGCATAGTCAATATGCATATATCTGTTCTTGAGGTTATGATTTGCGCCTGTAAGCAAGTTCTCCATAACACTAGTATACCACAATACCGACGAAAACGCAAGTAGGAGGGCGACCTGCTGATATTCCGAGAATGCAGCACAGAAGTTGTACGAATTCAAGCTCATTACCTATCCGCGCACAGATTCTGAATACCTGACAGACGATATGGAAGAAACCGCGCTGCACATGATCGAACGGATGTTTGAAAATATCAGCAATTCGGTCAAAAAGCAGACATTCAACCACAGTGCAAGGAAAAAGCAGAGTGATTAACACCCTGCCTTCTCCTTGGTTCTTATTTCAACAAAGAGTTCAGATCGCGTCCTGCGTACTGAAGACGAAGAATGAATACCGTTTTTTTGTTTTCGTCAACCCGGTAAAAAAGCTGATTATTTGCGACCGGCGCGTTCCGGTATCCTTTCTCCGAAAGTTCTTCGTCCGGATAGAATGAGAACATGAGCGGATAATCCCCAATCATTCCGACTGTTTCTTCTGCCTGATCAAGTAGCTCTGCTGCCGCATCCGGATTCTGCAACACCTGAGAGATATATGCAGTTACCTGGGCAAGATCGCTTTCAAAGGAATCTGCAATGATTACTTTATAAGCCATACTTCCCCCGAATTCTGCCGAATGTGTCTTCCGCAGAAGAAACATTTCCGTTCTGAATATCCGCTTCAGCTTCTTCCAGTTTCTGCGCTAAATCAGCGCGATTATGCACGATGACCTCTTTGGGCATTGGAAGTCGGACATCAAATGGCAAGCCGCCGGTCAACGAAACCTGACAGAGAAACAGATTGATCGCTTCGGAGAGCGTCATTCCCAGCATATTGAGCGTTTCTTCCGCATTGATTTTCACATCTTCATTGACACGGACATGAATCGTATCGTTTTTTGCCATTATAAGCACCTGCCTTTCATGTTCTATATATATTGTATCACATTGTGTTGTCAATGTCAATACGTTTTTGAGGCTTTAAGAAGGGAGTGCTGAAATTGAGCATATTTAAGCTCAGTGTTCCAATATTCAAGCAAGGCCTGGGCGTCAAGAAACTGTGCATTTATGCGTATCTGTGGAGCATCCACGCTACAGAACAGACGCTTGAGCATCAGGGCTTTGTCCATGTCAAGCAATCGACAATCGGAGAGAACTGCGGTATCAGCTCCGTACAGACGGATAAAAAGATCATGGACAACAGCTTTGATCTGGCAATCGGTAAAATTCCGTTTGGAAGCACCAAGATGCTCGATCCTGATATACCGCAGAGCAAACGCTGGATGCTGTCAACTTTACCAAACTGCGATACACCCTCTGTTCTGACAGTAGTGCATAAAACAGATTCTCCCCCAAATGGGCTTACAAAACCACTTTTTCTGTGGTGTAAAGTGAAGGGCATATCCAGAAATCAAAAATAATTTTGAAAAAATCGCAATAGGTGGCTGAAAAAAGTGCTTCTAAACACCATAATAAGTGAGGGGATAAATCAGGCATTCAGCGACCTTGAAACGGCTTCTGAGCGCATAGAAAAACACCAGTGATAATACCCAAGCAGTGGAAGACCCTCTCTTAAAGGTACTGTGCAATTTAAAAGAATATTATTACAAAATGGTAAAACATGGCTCATTTTGGCCTTTCTCGCCGGCTATATTATAGAGGGGCATGAAAAAACAAACGAAAATAATGAGATGTGAATCGCAGAAAAATGCCTCTCAAAGTGGCATCCAAAATGATATCCGAACTAGTATCATGCCTCATATAAGTACATCTGTCAACCACTGTATTTTTAACCAATCAGCAGCATACCCTCTCTTTGATGCGTTGTGCAGAAAAAAGATTTTTCGTGAAATGATTGTAAAACAGAGGTTCTCGGCGGCTGTATTATAGAGGGGATAAAAGAATGCAGTCATGTTAATGAAAATACAGACCTTCGCGCCGGCTAATGGGTGGTATTCACAAGCGATAAGATTGAAATTATATTGCGGTTGCGTTTATAGCATGAAACTCGTAATAATCACCAAAGAGCTACACTCTGTTTTCTCGTCACATTGTACGAAAAAGAGATTTATCTCGAAGGACTGGTAAAACAGGGGGTTCTCGGCGGCTCGTATATAGAGGGGCAAGAAAAAAGTTCCGGTACCTTGACAATTGAATAGCAATATACAGGCAACGTTTAACCTGCGGCTGGGCTAAACCTGGCAGCCACGGAATCCATACGCGATGACCATGCATATGGCATGAGAGCGATCAATATGACGATTCGAGACCGGAGCAGCGTCCGGAGGCGATGAAACGCAGGTGATCATGATACTTCCGCCGAATGGCGGCCCCGCCCGACCAGCGGATTGGAGCTTAGTGCTATGCGGCTGATACGCTGTCAGCCGGCCTGTATGTTAGAAGAATCCGTCTATCTTTGAAAATGGGAGGAATGTTAATGAGCAATGAGATGATGATTTTCCGGAATGATGCGTTCAGCGATGTACGAACGGTGATGATCGACGGCGTACCGTGGTTCGCAGCGACAGACATCACAAGAATCCTTGGCTATAAGAATTGCAGCAAGGCAATCGCCGACCATGTTGACGAGGAGGACAAGGGTATAACGAAATGTTCCACTGCCGGCGGAATGCAAAATCTGACCGTTATCAACGAATCCGGTGTATTCAGTCTGATTATGCAGAGTAAGATGCCTGATGCAAGGCGATTCAAGCGCTGGGTAACGTCTGAGATTCTGCCTACAATCCGGAAAACCGGCGGTTATGTATTTGATGAGGAAGCCTATGCACGGCGGCTGCTTTCATCACAGAGCGAGGAAGTCATTATGAGTTTCACAGCGGCGCTCAAAGCGCTCAGCCGGGAAAGCGAAGAGAATAATACAGTTGAGTATATCATCCGGTGAAATATGGGACTACATACAAAGCAAAGATAATTGCCTGATGAAAATAAAAAATGCCACAGAGGACAAGTCCTCCATGGCAGATTAAACAGATACATTTTTACAGAACCTTTCCGGCAAGATAACACTCTTTGATATAATCCCGCGGCTGATAGTAAAAATCGGTATTGTAATTAGAAATTGCATCGCTGATCCACGATGAATAGATGGCTAGGATGTTTTCAGCCGTGATTTCATCGCATACATCCTCAATCAGTCTTGCATAGACAGCACCGATTGTCCAGTAATCGGGAATGTTGTACTTGCAGGCGGCAACGTTATCAAAGTTGCCTTCAGGAATCGAACGCATCTCAATAAACCGATCAGCTACGGAATCAATCACTTCACAATGAAAGACATCCGCATTCCGATAAATACGGGAAACGGTTTCCGCACCGAGCTTATCGGCAAGTTCCCCGCGCTTCTGACGACATTTTCTGCCGATAAATTCAATCAGGCTGCAAGTATAGAACAGCGCAGAATCGTTTTTAGTCATGCACCTCATATCCTTTCAAAAATTCCAGAGTTGTGAGTGCTCTTACGGTATGAAAGCTGATTTGATGTGTTGGCTTCTTAAATTTAGCAAGCTCCCAGAAGGCAGCTCTTGAAATTTTGCCGTCAACAAAGTCTTGAACGAAATTAAATATCGTATCATTCGCCATCGGTCCTTCAACTATGTCAAAATCATGCGGCTTTCCCAAACGACAGGCGGCAATAAAGTCGAGCCATTCCTCGGTCATTTCCGAAAAGCGAAGAACTTTCAGACTATTATCTGGTCGATAGATGTATTCATTCAGAATCCCTGTTCCGGAAAAACGTGTTGCCCACCGAATTGCCTGTTCCGGAAGCAGCGTACAGTAAAAGCCAAAATAGAAGTCTTTATGATATTTTGCTGTTCGTATTTCAGGGAACTCAACAATTTGAGTGCTGCCGTGATACAGAATCATCTGTTCCATAATAATCTCCAATCAGCCTTGTGAATTCTATTTAGTACAGTATAGCATATTTAGTTCAAAAAAGCAAGTCTAAAGAGAGGAGGATGCAGCTTTATGAAGGATGGAGTGAGTCTGACTCACTTCAAAAACGGATTGGAAGCGGAAGGAAAGGTTGCTTATGAAGAGAATGCCGAGAATTACCCTTTACAAGAAAGTCTGGTGCAAGATTCGATACTGGCAGAATCTGCGTGATATCACCGACTCTGAACTTGCTGCAGCCATGCAGGTCGGAGAGCGCACGCTCCACGAGTATGACAAGTGTGCCAAGCACATCACGCTGGAAAAGGTTGACAACTTTCTGGAAGTAAACCATATGGAGCTGGATGAATTGCTTTCAATGTGACCTCAATCACATCAGCCCTCTTTACAAAGTAAGCGGAATGTGGTATAATCTAATCAGGATGCTACTACATTTCGTTCTCGGAAAGGAACGAAATATGAGAAATCTGAAAGCAAAACAGCTCCCGTCCGGAAACTACCGGACACAGGTCATTGTTGGCTACGACGAAAATGGCAAACGCATCGTCCGCTCCTTTACAGCAGACACCGAACAGGAAGCACTCCGTCTCGCACTGGACTTCAAAACGGACAAGGCAATCGGCATTCTTCCAAAGTGTATGACCGTTGAACAGGCATTCACGCAATACATTGATGCGCGTGATCACATCCTCTCGCCCTCGACAATCCGAGGCTATGAGATCATCCGCGATACTCGTCTGCAAAGCATTATGCACACGAACATCATGCAGCTGACAATCAACGATATTCAGCGTGCAATCAACCTGGATGCAAAGCGTCTATCGCACAAGTCTCTGAAAGGTTCGCTCTCCCTGCTGAAGAGCGTTCTGGGTGTGCAGGGCATTGAGATCAATACAAAGCGAGTCTCTTTGCCGCCGAAGCGAAAGAAGCAGGTTGTCCTGCCGGATGCTGCTGAGGTTTTGGGGCTGATTATCGGTACTGACATCGAGCTGCCCTGCCTGCTGGCGATGTGGATGAGCTTGCGTATCAGTGAAGTGCGCGGATTGCAGTTCCGCGATATTGCGAAAGACGGCAGTTCGCTTCAGGTATGCCGTGCGAAGATGTATTTCGACGGACACGATGTGGTGCGCGATGTCAACAAGACCTATGACAGTACCCGCAACAACTCCCTTCCGCCCTATCTGCTGGATATGATTCAGGCAGTGCCGCATGACCGTGACGATGAGTTTATCGTGAAGCAGTCCTATCCGTACATCTGGAAGCATTTTAAGAAGCTGATGACTGAACATGGATACGATATGACTTTCCACAAGCTGCGACACGAATTCGCAACCACGCTGAACGATCTCGGTATTCCCTCTGACTACATCCAGAAGCTTGGCGGCTGGGCAACCGACAATGTGATGAAATCGGTTTACACGCATACGACCTCAGCAAAGGAAGTCGAATACCAGCGGAAGATTGACGACTTCTTCATGTCGCTGATTGAAAAATCGCGGGGTAAAAATTCGTAAGTCACACGGAAATCACACGAAATAGGGCGTAAGTCACACAAAAGTCACACGCCGGAAAATTTTGATAGTAGATACGTGCTTTTTAGGAGAAAATCTAGTTCTTCAAATCTCTTTCTCCGCCATTGTGAAACGTCCTAAGCGCTTGATTTTAACGCATTTAGGACGTTTTTCGTTGCTTTCAACCGGAAAAGATTTTCTGAAATCAGAACCAAAAATCTGCATTTTGAACCCATTTTCAGGCAAAGTTCCCACGCCAGTTCCCACGACTTATTTCCCACAATAGGCATACACTAGCCCTCATTGCCATGTGGAAACCGCGTAGATACATTGTTTTTGAAAGATTCTCCTCGTGGGAACTCAAGAATTGGCAAATCGCGACGTTTTTGTAGTTCCCACAAACAACGCTGATTATTTGACTTGTGCAAATTGACATATAAATTGAGTCATATTTCAATTGAGTAATCCCCATTTTCAATTGAATAGTTCCCATTTCTAATTGAATAGTTCCCATTTCCGCCCGATTTTTCGACTTTGAAAAAACGGGCTTTTTCTTTGCCCAGTCATCGGAGGTGATACCGATGTAGAACGATGCTCATCCTGTCAGCCGCCTGCAATGATGCAGACAGAAACAAACAACCGGCTCCGATCGTGAACCAGCCGATCAATCAGGAGGGATGTACAATGGAACAGATGATTATGACTCTGAAACTCTATTCAATGCCTGCTGCCGCCGCAAAGCTCGGTTACAGCGTCTCCTTTATGAACGAAATCTGCAAGCGATCGTTTTGCAGCCGCCGTCCGTTCTTCGTATTGAAAGATGAGAACGGCAAGTACTTTGTGGAAGCCGACAGCCTGCACCGCTACATTAACACCTGCCCTAACTTCAATCCCTATGAGATTCCCGGCGTCTATGAGCCGGATTCCGACGATGACGACGCGCCGATGGACGATTCCGTCTTCATGCTGAATGAAGATATGCTCCCTCAGGTCTGCGGCGTAATGGTCGATGAGGAATGTGCTCCGCTGATCGCCTACCGCAGAGATGAGATTGCCTATCAGGAGCGTATTGTTACCGAGATCCAAAAGCTGATGCAGTCGGTACAAAAAAAGCATCAATTTGCAGTCACACACCAATCAGGCGGGTTCATCCGGCATTTAACGAACAGAACCCTTGTGATACCAGTTCTGTCACCGTGAAGCAAACCGCTTTCTGACATAAACGCCGCAGTTACGGAAAACCTCTGTAACTGCGGCGTTTTTGCTCTGTTTTATTGATTATAATGCAGCAAGCGCATTTGTCTGGCGGATAATCTCGGCGTAAAGCGCCTTATAATCTCCCGGCGTTTGATTCCGAAGCAATTCCGTCAGCTCGCATAAAGGCACGGCGATCGGCGTGAGCGACAGATTGTTCACGCCGCCTTTCAGTTTGTGCGCGATATAGTACGCTTTCTCCAGATCGCCCGCTTCCAGCGCTTCACCGAGCGCACCGGAGGAAAGCTCCTGCACGGTGATACCCACGAGACGAAGATACAAAGCTTCGTTATCAGCGCAGCGCGACAGCCCCTGCTTTGCATCCGCACCGAATTTCTCAAGTTTTTCAACAGTCAGCATTGCTTTTCCTCCTTTTCCTTTGTCTGTATGATCAGCTTTTCAAACTCATCTGCGGGGAGCGGGCGTGAGAAATAATAGCCCTGAATAATATTGCAGCCCATCGCTTTCAGCTCTGCATACTGCTCGGCAGTCTCCACGCCCTCGGCAATGGTCGGCACTTCAAAGGATTTTGCAAGCCCGATCATCGCTTCGAGGAGTCTGGTATCCTTCTGTTCCTTGAAGGCGCTGCGTATGAACTGGATATCCAGCTTCAGCGCGTCGATCGGCATATCAATCAGCATACTCAAAGAAGAATAACCGCATCCGAAATCATCCATTTCGATGTAAAAACCGAGCTTACGCAGATTCTTCACCGTTGTTATGATCTGATCGGTTTTCTCCGTATACGCCGATTCGGTTATCTCAAGCAACAGGTTTTCGGCTGGGATTCCGTTGTTTTTCGTGATGTTCAGAAGCTTGTCCGCTAGCTCCGAATCGTACAGATTGATGCGGGATACGTTTACCGAGACAGGCAGAGAAATGTTCAGGCGTTCCTTCCAGTCTTTGATCTGTGATGCAGTCTGCGACCAGACATAGTGATCGAGCTCCTGAATCAACCCGTTTTTCTCAAACAGCGGGATAAACACACCGGGGCTTACAAGTCCAAGCGTCGGATGCTTCCAGCGTACCAGTGCCTCAGCGCTGCTTAAAACCGGAACGTCCGCTCTGACGTCATATTTCGGCTGAAAGAAGACAACGAACTGCTTTTCGCGGAGCGCTGCCTGAAAGCCGTCTATCAGCTGTTCTTCCAGAATCTCCGCTTCCCGCATCGAATGATCGAAGAAGCCGATTGGAGCAGTCAGATGCGTCCTGGCGGTATCCGCCGCCATTTTCGCGCGGTCAAATCTGCGTTCTATATCAACGGTTTTATCGGCATTGACATAAACGCCCATTCTGAGGCGGACACGGTTTCCGCCGATGCTGTCATCTTCCAGACAGGCAGACAGCCGTGCGAGCAGTGCTTTGTAATCGTCAATGTGAATGCAGTACAGCATAAAGGTATCTGCACTGCTGCGGCAAACGATTCCGCCGGCTTCGTTCACATAAGCCATCGCGTTGTCTGCGATGCGCTTCAGAATCTCATCACCGCGGGCTTTTCCGTAGCGGTCGTTGTAAGTGTGAAAATGATTGACGTCAAATACAATCGCATCCGTCGGCGTGTCCTTGTGATACAGATCGAGCTGTGCGACATAGTGGTAGAAAAATTCCTTGTTATAGAGTCCTGTTAGCTGATCCCGCTCTGTCAGGCGGAGTGTCTCCCGATCTTCGGACAGTTCAATCGTGCGCAGGATACGGGCGAGGATCACTTTGGAAGCAGGGTACGGCTTCGGAATAAAGTCCATTGCGCCAAGCGTGAGGCATTCCACCTCTGCCTCATTATCTGATGTCATCACGATGACAGGAAGACGGGAATATTCAGGGGCATTTTTAATCCTGCTGATTACGTCGATTCCCTTAATACCGGGAAGAATGAGATCGAGCAGAACGATACTGAGCGTTTCATGCTGCGCGTGAATGATTTCCAGCGCTTCCTCTCCTGTCTCCGCAATCACAATTTCATAGATATCACCGAGCGTTGCCTTCAGCGTTTCCTGATTGACAAAATCGTCCTCGACAAGCAATATGCGTCTTCTTTCTTCCGATATACTGAAAGAGTTTCTGGCAGTCATAAACGCTTCTCCTTTCTACTCAAGGCTTCCGTACATTGCGGCGGCTTCATCTACGGTGAGCTCTCCTGTTCCGACCCGGTACGCTGCATTCCGGATCTGAACCGTGAGCGGATCCAATATGCCAATCACTTCCGGTGACAGGATACGCTCAGACGGCACCTGACCGAACGGCGCGTACACCGAATCAAAGGACAAATCCGTGGTAGGCGTTACCAGACGCTTCAAAGAAGCCATCTCATTCAGTTCTTCATTGGTGATCAGAAACCGCATCAGCTCATTTGTCATATCCAGATTGCCGCAGTTTTTGTTGACGGAGAACTCCACGGAAGGGCTGTCGATAAAGTATCCGCCGTCATCTGTCATAGGGATCGGCGCAAATGTATATTCAAACGGCGCTGCGGTAAACGCTTCGGATTGTGATTCCCGTTTCCGGGTTCCGGATACGGTATCCCCCGTGCAGATCATCATCGGCACATTGCCTTCAAAGAAACGCAGAATGACCTGTGTATAGTTGTCTTCGATCTCATCACAGATACTGAGATCAATACATTCATTCCGGATCAGCTGCTCCACAGCGTTCAGTGCGGGGCGCATATATTCTCCCGCCGCAGGATTCAGATCATTGGCAAGCGCGAGGGCTTCCGGATTGGCTGCAAGCGTGGCAGCAAAAAGCGGATAAGCAACCGTATTCATGAAACAGCTGGATGCCGTGAGACTGTAACCCATCATAGGGCTGGCGTAACCCTTGCTGCGGAAAGTTTCGCACACATCCAGCAGCTCTGTCCATGTGGCAGGGACGCTGAGCCCTTCTTTTCTGAACAGATCGTTGTTTACCAGCATACCGTAGGTTCTGGAAAAAACCGGCACCATCAGCACACGGCCTTCTGTATCATGGTTGATCAGACCGGAGCGAATGCAATTAAGATCCAGCGACAGGGCAGGGTCAGAAAGATCCTCTGCAAGCGCAAACATGGGATCATATTTTTCGTTGCCGATCATCCATGAATAAGAGAAGAAGATGTTTGGCTGGTCGTTTCCGGTCAGCGCCATGTTTAACGTGTTGTTATAGTCATCCAGCTTGACATAGCTGAGCCGCACATTCGGATATATTTCGTTGAACCTGTCAAACTCCGCTTCCAGGGCTTCAAAGTTATCGTAGCTGCCGGCCACAGTGATGCTGCAGCTGGTATTCTGATCCAGATGCGGTTTGAATCCGGCGGCAGATTCTTCATCCGGTTTGCTGCCGCAGGCCGTCAGGAAAACGGCCGTAAATATGATTGGAATGATGCAGTGCAGCTTTTTCATAACCTCTTTTCCTCCTTGATTCTGCGAATCTCCTTGAAGACAAGTTTAATGTCCACGGGTTTTGCGATATGCCCGTTCATGCCGGCGTTCAGACATTCGATGACGTTTTCCGAAAACGCATCCGCCGTCATGGCGATGATCGGGATGGACGCCGCCCACGGATTTTCCAGCGCACGGATATTTTTGGCGGCGTCAAGCCCGTTCATCTCCGGCATCTGGATATCCATAAAGATCAGATCATAGCTTCCTTCCGCTGCCGATTTCATTTTTTCCACGCAGACACGGCCGTTTTCTGCGCGCTCCGTTGTGATGCCGTACATACCGAGGAGCGCCGAAATCACTTCCCAGTTGACGTCAAAATCCTCCGCAATCAGAATGTGCATACCCTTCAGATCAGAATAATCATTCTCCGGCTCAACGGACTTCGCCCCGGTTTCGAGAATTTCGTTGATTTTATCGTACAGCGTGGAACGGAACAGCGGCTTGCTAACGAAGGCGTTTGCCCCGGCTTTCTTGGCTTCTCCCTCAATGTCCGTTCTGTCATAAGCGGAAATCAGCAGAATGGGAATATCCGGTGAGACTTCCTCGCGGATGAGGCGCGTTGTTTCGATGCCGTCGATGCCGGGCAGCTTCCAGTCCAGTATCACAATGCTGTAATCCTGTCCGGTTTCGTGCCGCTGCCGGATCATTTCGAGCGCTTCCGCTGCGCTTTCCGCCCGGTCGGCTGTTACACCGAGCGATTTGAGCGTATCGGCTGTGGTTTCCAGCAGAACCTGATCATCATCGACAATCAGAACATCCATCGGCTCAAGCTTCATATCGTCTCTTTGCCGCTCCGAAACGGGGATATCCAGCTTTACGGTAAATGTTGTGCCTTTCCGCAGTTCACTCCGGCAGTTAATGGTACCGCCCATCAGATCGACCATTTGTTTTGTGATCGCAAGTCCAAGTCCGGTTCCCTGAATGCTGTTCACACGGCTGTCCGTCTGCCGCGAAAACGGCTGATACATCGTCGCCATATACTCCGGCGTCATGCCGATTCCGGTATCGGATACAACATAGGTCAGCCGCACGCATCCGGGCTTCTCGCTTTCATCCTCGCGCATATCCACGCTGACACTGCCGCCGGATTCCGTGAATTTGATGGCGTTGGAAAGGATGTTGATGAAGATCTGATTCAGCCGGAGCTGATCGGCGTAGAGATACTCTGTTTCCATCCGGCTGACGCGGAAATTGAACGAAATATTCTTTTCCTTGATCATCGGCTGGGAAATGTTCACGAGGTTTTCCACCGTCTCAACGATAGAGAAGGTCTGCGGGCTGAGATTCAGTTTTCCGCTCTCGACCTTTGAAATATCGAGAATATCATTGATCAGCGTCAGCAAATGATTGCTTGCCAGTGTGATCTTCCGCAGGTTCTCCCTGACAGATTCTGTATCGTCGAGATTCTTTTTCGTGATCGTCGTAAGCCCAATGATCGCGTTCATCGGCGTGCGGATATCATGGGACATCGTTGAGAGGAAATCGGTTTTCGCTTTGTTCGCCGCCGCTGCCTCTTTTGCCGCAGCATGCAGCTTCTGATTGAAATAAAGCATGACCGCCAGATCAAACACAAACAGGATCAGGAGACCGACCGAAACAATGCCGACCAGCAGCCAGTTTTCCGTATTGACGTTCAGCTCCTTCATCGGCATAAAGCTGAGCAGTACCCATTCCGCCTTTGCGGCAACCGGAGTAAATGCAAGGATACATTCCTCACCGCGGGAATTGAACATAGACAAAGAACCGGTCGAAGAAGTAATTTTGCGAAAGAGATCCTGTGACGCAGCAGGATCGACAGCATTGTAAGATCTGTAAAACTCAAAGAAATTGGAATTCTTGAAGGAATGGTCCTTGATGATATAATCGCCGTCTGCATCAATCATGGAAAGCTCGGCATTTTCATATTCCTCCTGCGGGAAAATCCACTTCTGCTCCAATTCTGAGATCGGCAGCACGCGCAGCAATACGGCGTTCTGAGGATCACCGGTTTCCGTATTGTGAAGCGTAATGAAATTGCAGAATGCCAGAGATTGTTCGCCATTGACCGGATTCGTATATGCGCGGGAAATATTGATGGATTCTCCAATATCAGAGATCCAGCTCACATCATTGAGAAGCCCCATCCGCCTATACGAAACAGTATAATCGTCGTGGGCATCCTGCCTTGCTTTTGTGGATAGCCCGGACAGCGTATCCAGATACACAATATGTGCTGAGGCGTTCGGCAGCACATGAGAAATCCGGATGAAGGAAACGGCTTCCTCAATGGTCATCTCCTTGCTGTTGATATAGCGTGCCCACACATCGCAGATGCGCTGTTCGCCCTCCAGATAATTCTCGGTGACCCGCTCCATCGTGATCGTGGTATTTTCAAAATGTTCGATCTGTCTTTGCGCTGTATCTTTGCTCTGGAGATTGGAATTCAGAACGACAAAGATCAGCATCGCAATCATAATGAACACGTTAACAATAATGACCCATGTTTTTTTCATAACGCATTCCGCTCCCACGCAATTTTTCTTTCGCCGCAGTCTTTTGCAGATTGCGGCCATTTTGCACCCGGAATCCATTCTGGTATTGTAATATAATATGTTAGGTTATCTTATATTTTATCACTTTTTCGCAGATAAGTCAATATTATTATATTGTTTTTTGTAAATCTATAGATTTTTATGCAAAATAATGGCTGACATTGTCGAAAAAGATGTTTCCGGAAGATGATTTCTCGATTCGTCGTGCCTGTTCTTTCTCAAAGCAATACATGCGTATGATTTTTCCGGTCACGCGCCTGTATTGTTTTCATTTTTAACTGAATGACATTCCCCTGATACTATAATAGTATTTCCGTTCAGCCGCATAATTTGAGCGTTCAATATTGACACGGCAAACGGAAAGCGCTATAATTGTGATAACGAATCAACCGGTCACTGAGAGAAAGAGGGTATAAACGAATGCGATTTTTCATGCCGACAGCGGTACATCAGGAGCGGGACTGCGTTGCCCGCCATGCGAAGGAGCTTGCAGCATGCGGCAGAACAGCGCTGATCGTCACGGGCAGGCACTCGGCACGCGGGAACGGTTCTCTGAATGATGTCATCATGGCGCTGGATGCGCAGGGTGTGCGCTATGCCGTGTTTGATCAGGTGGAGGAAAATCCTTCTGTAGAAACCGTTATGGCTGCACGGGATGCCGGTCTTGCTGCAAAGGCGGATTTTGTTATCGGAATCGGCGGCGGTTCACCGCTTGATGCCGCAAAAGCCGCAGCGCTCATGCTGGCGCATCCGGAAAGGGATTGGCACTATCTCTATGAAACGGCAGATTCCGCCGCACTTCCGGTTGCAGCCGTTCCGACAACCTGCGGTACCGGTTCGGAGGTCACCGGCGTTGCAGTGCTCACACGGCATGACCTCGGCACAAAGGTTTCCATGACACACCGCGTCTTCCCCGTGCTTGCGCTTGTGGACGGAAAATATCTGCTGACCGCGCCCCAGAAAATCCTGATTCACACTGCTGTTGATGCTCTCGCACATCTGATTGAGAGCGTCATCAACACGCATGCAGATGCCTACAGCGATATGACAGCATTTGCAGGGCTCCGCGGCTGGAACGAATGCCGTCCGTACTTGTCAGGAGAGAAGGCGCTCACCGAACAGGCGGCACAGCAGCTCATGTACGTTTCGACACTGGCAGGCATGTCCATCGCCCAAACCGGCACGTCGATCCCGCATGCGCTCAGCTATATCCTGACCGCACAGGGCGGGATTTCGCACGGTGCGGCGGTTGGCGTATTTCTGGCAAATTTTGTGCAGTACGCGGAAGCAGGCAGGCGTGATGCCGTACTTCGTGCAGCCGGATTCCCGGACGCAGAGGCACTGCACAGAACGCTTTCTGCATGGCTTTCTGTCGATGCAGACCGCACGCTGACAGAACGTGCGGCAGAGAGTGTACTGCGTAATCCGGCAAAGCTGAAAACCTGTCCGTACCCGATCAATGCGCAGATGATGCAGCAGATCATCAGCGGAATTTAAACGCAGAACCGGGTTCACGCAACATCCGCAAACCACTGAAACCCTGTCAAACGCAAAAAGCAAGAGGATAAACAGGAAGAGAAAGAAGGCGAATAAATACTGAAAGCTCCCGGTCTGGGAGCTTTTTTTCTTGACTTCATCGAAAACGGAACGAAGCCGGGAGGAAACAAGCTATGAACAGACAACAAATCAAGCTGCTGGCAATCACGGCAATGACAATCGACCATATCGCGCTGGTATTCGTTCCGTCCGGCAGCATCCTCTATTATGTGATGCGGCTGAGCGGCTGATTGGAAGATTGACCGCACCGCTCATGGCGTTCATGCTTATGGCAGCGTGATATCTGATTCACGCGCTCCTAATCCCACCATAATTTCCTGGATACGATCTTTGACTTTTTCAAACTCTTCCCGTGTCACA
>JAEEGL012895825.1_pt1 | contig 16479 bp, 8 predicted proteins | sample 9134231 | NCBI WGS metagenome assembly JAEEGL01 (sample SAMN16246548, study PRJNA631951) | gut metagenome | biome: gut microbiome; feature: rumen; material: fiber-attached | host: Bos | place: Iran: Karaj | collected 2018-10
CCCGCTTTATGCACGCTTATAAACGATAAGCTTTCTTACGCCGTTTTTCCGGCAAAAATCGACAATACGGCAATGGATAAATTGCGGAGCGTGGATGTAAAAGTATTTAACCGCAACGTCGATCCTATATCAAAAAGCAACAAGCTTTCAGATTCAGATCTTATCATAAAGCAGGTGACACGCGCCAGAAACCTTGCAGATATGATATTGTCATATATTATGCAAGTACTTATTGAAACAGGTTACACTGTAGAAGACGCCGTAATAGCGAACGAGGGATTCTCATTCGCGTCATCCGGAAACGCAGTCCTCGATTTATCAGGATACAAATATATCCTGATGAATACATTGATAAGCGCAGGATTCAAAGACTTTCGCACGTACGCTCCAATTACCATCAAGAAAACCGCGGAATGCTCCAAAAAGGGAATGGGCAAGGAAGATATGATACAGGCGGCGGGCAAAGCGGAGCGACGACACAAATTCAATATGGCGATTCTGGAAAATCCTGAAACTTTAAAAAAGAAAACCGCATGGGTACAATGCGTAGACGATTTAGCGGATGCATATTGGTGTATGCGTACTGTCATAGAAAAGGAGAAATAGCATGAGTTTCACAATATCTGACGTAAACGTAAAGCCGTCGAATAGCGTAGAAAAAATGTCGTATAATGAATTGCATGAATATTATACATTCAATTCAAGCACCAACATGTATACGTGGGAATCCGAATACAATATTATCGAAAGGCATTCGACAATCAATCCGACATTTTTTGACGAATGGCTGGACGCGGTAATAGAATATATAGACAAATACAATAGTCGTCTACCGGGAAAAAGCGTAAAATACGAGATAACGGCTTCACGTAACAACGCCATGTACCAGTACAAAAAATACGATAACAATGTATTGGTAGGCGAAGGATGGGCCGATTACGGAATGATTCCGGAAGACGAGAGGAAAGAATGGTCTAATAAAGTAGTAGAATTCAGAAAAGCGAATAACCTTCCGCTGTCGGGAGATGCCATACAACAAAACCTGCAAGTAATAAACACGATATCGGGCATTACGGAAACCACGTTTGACCGGGATTATTCCGGAAATACGCCAAGCATACCTTCGGCGTTACAGACATTGACGCATGATCCTTGCAAGTTTCCTTCGGAAATCTCGGCGGCGGTAAAAACAGGTCCGGTAGGTCCGCTTGACAAATTAAGAAACAAAATAGACGGTGTAAAGGAAAAAATAAACCAGGACATATTGATAAGCACGGACGATTTCAATACAGCGGTAGGACCTACGCTGAAACCGGTAACGGAAACCGTGCAAAGACAAGTTGAAACCAGAACGGACGAAACCGAAACAAGAGAAGAGTACTTCAGAAAAAAATTCGCAAAAGAGGAATCGAATTTCAAGAAAATCATGGAAAGAGAACCCATTGTAGAATCTGAAGAAGACATAATTCTTTCATATGGAAACAACAAATACGAAATACCGAGTTGGATGCGCGATAATATAACAGCGGCAATGAAAGGAAGATTTGGCGCAAAAAACGGTGTGCCGGACAAAGCCACGTTAGAACGTTATAATCAGTATAAACAGCAATTTACGCAAATTTTTGCAAAATATGGAATACCTGTACATTTAACAGTATTATCAATAATAGAATCTAAAGTGCTAAGCAATCAGCAAAGCATTAAAGGGGCAAAGGGCATATGGCAGATTATGCCGTCGACAGGCGCCGGCTACGGATTAGTTAAATTCGATAAATACGGCAATATAATAAAAGGTACGGATAAACGTTCTGAACTTATTCCGTCTACTGAAGCGGCCGCGCAAATATTACGCACTTTCAGAGTAGGGCAAAAATACAATAACTGGATATACACCGCGGCGGCGTATAATGGAGGTCAAGTAAGAGTAAACAAAAGTATAAGACTAAACGGCAAAGGCGCAAGTATATGGGAAGTTTGGAAAGGACTTCTGGATGAAACTAAAACATATATTTGCCTGTTAATCGGGCTTTGCGAATATTTCGGATATTCGACAGACACATTATTCGAATAATTATGCTGAATGACATAGAATATACAGACGAAGAAATAAGGCAGCAGCTGAAAAGAAGTTTGTTAAGAATGACAAACGATGAAAAGGCCGGATTGGCAAGCCTCATACAGGTAGACTTGCTGAAGGAGCTGTCTTTTAACTTGAGTAACCTTTCCAGCATAACACAGCAGCAGTGGAAAAGTACCATAACCAAGCTAAAAAACTATAAACGGCTAATAAAGATAGACGGGGATACCTTTGGAGATTTCATAGATAAGCTGTTACCGTTACTGGGAGCGTATTTAGGCTGCATGTTTACCTTTAAAAATAACACGGAAAACACCATAGCGGCAGGTACACCCGAAACATTGGTTTTAGGCACTAATAGAATGACAGCGACGCATGAACAATATAAAGAAAATGTAGAGCGTCAAAATCAAGTATATGGATCCGAATCACGTATATTAAAATGGTGCGAGCAAAACAAATACGGTTTTTCTTTCATAATAGACGAATTGGCGAATAGCAGCGTTGAGATATCAAGCGCAACAGAATGTATTCCGAGTATATGTCCACCGATCACAAATACCGATACATCCGCTTTGGAGCTTCTCTCTCCATTGCAGGAATCATGCGGAATGATAATCGAATACGATAGCAGTTACCCGCATAATATAAATGTTCAAGTAGGTTCTGTAATTTCATTCGATGATAATATAGGCAGCATAAACAATGCACAGGTAAAATCGCAGGTGCGAGGTATTGTGACCGAAAAAACGAGCGATTATTTTATAGCCGAATATCTTGACGATATGCCGGAAATAGACATAGACTCACTTGTCGAGAAATACAGCAATAAGGAAATGGAGAAAATCTGCGACTTGTTCGCAGATAACGCGAATGTCACCAATTTTATAAAAGACTACCTGCTTGAAACCAGAATACCGTCGATCGCGAATCATTTACGAGAACATTTTTTAGGGACCGTCAATGAAGTGTCAAGCGTCAAATACCTGAAAAAATACAGAAAGGCGGGAGAAAAGATAGAAAAGAAATTCGGTAAAAAAATCAAAAAGGCGTGCGACAAGAAAACGGTTGAGGCGTATGGCAGAAAATCGAAACTGCATAAGCTGAAAGAAAAAATAGACGGATATAAAGAAGAAGCGTTCGATCAAATAATAGATCTGTATACGAATTACAAATCATTAGGCTATTGTTCGAAAGGCCGTATAGCGGACTATATGCTGTATGACGAATACCTTGACTTCCTCATGGACGAGGAAAAATTCAGGTATGACGACAAAAACCCGTATGTCGTCAAAATGTTCAAGGCATTATGCAAATTTATAGGTACAAGATCAAGAATAGAGAAAAATCTCGAAAACATACAATCGCTCATAGACAAGTTCAATAAGCTTTGCAAAAAAACGATACGTAAATACTGGAAGCCGAATAATAACGACTATTATACGGAAATGAAAGGTATTTTCAAGTACGAGTATTATACAAACGACATAGAACATCTTATCGAAGCCGCGGTTACCGATAATAACGCGGTATCAATGTATTCAAAGGTATATGATTACCTTAAAGCATTATGCAAATATGTCACGCCATCTAGCGAGAGTATAGAATATACAGAAAATATAGACGTAAGGTCATTGCTACGTTTCGGCAGGGAGGACCGTACGGACATGACGATGGACAATGATTTGCGAAAAATAGCGTTCAACTTTTGCCTGCTTCGCAATGTCGAAACAAGCGCGGCGGATGAAAGTATATACAATACGATAGCGAACAGAGCGATTGTCACCGCGTTTTATTATCTGCATCTTATAGCGGGCATCCTTATAGAAAACTATGACGAAGACTATACCGGCATAGACCCTATCATATTGGCGTCAAAATCAATATTGCGTCCGTATCTGAAAACACTGAAAAAAATGACGCAAAGCGAGGCCTTTGAATTAGACAAGATCGCGAAAGAGGCGCTGCAATGGTATAGGGAAAAAGGAGAAGAAGTAAACGATCCGCATATATTCGACAAATTCAAAGAGATACCATGGTACCCTTCGACAAGGATAGTATACGAAAACAGATATTATGACTTGACATTCCTGAGATATGAAATGAACGATTCCGACACAATGCTGAAAAAAGCGGATAGAGAGCCATTCGATTTCGATCTATCTAATGACAGTGACGAATATTACGAATCGCTGAAATACATGAAATCCGCATACGGTCCGAATACGTTCATGTATTGGCTACGGTATTTAGGAATAGCGACGGTAGTAAATTGCATGTTACCGATATATTGGGGTACCGGTATAATAATAGCCGGTGTTCCGGTCATACTGCCGATAATAATGCTTCCGATATTCGTGCTTCCGAGCAGAGTAACCGTGGTATTCGGAATAGGACTTTGCGGCATATGCCCGATGCCGTTGATACTTTTCGTAAATCTCGGCAATACAAAAGGTTCGGTCCTTGTGCCGTTGAACATGCTGGCAGATACACTGAAATCCACATTAAGGCAAGCTATAAACTCGCAAAAGAAAGTGATAGACGCGGCATATGTACCGGTAATAAAATCGTTAGACAATAAAATAAACGAATATAATGCGGAACTGGATGACATAGAAAACAAGATTCATAACCTTGACGCATATATAAAGAACAATAAGGCGATTATAAGAAATATCAAAAAACGAAAAAAAGAAGATCCTACTACGCAAACCGAATAAAATAGAAAAAGGGAAACCAATGGTTTCCCTTTTTTCGTGCAGATTAAAAAATCCTATATGATGAAGTTAAATTGAATTTAAAATATCATCAATATTTCCTCCGATACTGCCGCTTTGCTGGGTTGGAGCAGCTGGCTGTTGCGTACCCATATTAGGTGGCAATGTTACACCGCTGATTCCAGGATTGGCGGGATTGGGAGTCGGATTCATTGGAGTAGAACCAGTGCTCGGAACGGAACCTATCGAAAAACTTCCAAATGAGTTATTCGCAGGTTGTTGTGCCGGAGTGTTCATAGGCGGCATCTGCGGCATTTGTGCAGCAGGCTGCACCGGTTGACCTTGCGGCATACCGTTAGGTGCACCAACCATACCTACACCAGGCATCATAGCTTGCGCTGCAGGTTGAGCATTGACGCCGGCCAAAGCAGACATATTAGTCTGAATTGTACCCGTTGTTAACAACTGATTTGAAATCTGAAGAACTTCATCAACAAATTTCGCTTGATCCGCTGTCCATGGTTGATATTCATACTTGCTTAAATCAGGTGAATTGGCTCTCAAATATTCGACAACCGCATTCTGATCGGTATTGGCGTCAATCTGATGCATCATACCGTCCGGACCAGGCATCCACATAGCGTTGCTTGGCGCGTTATCGGCAAACATAGACTGATCGAAATTGTTAAATCCGCTCTTTTCTACGCAACGAAGATAGAAATATCTGCCTTCAATAGGATGGAAAGGATTGACAGGTACAATACCCGGGAAATGTTCCTGATCGTAAAGCTTTTGCCAAATAGTCTTTCCGTAAACGAAAATCTTAATTTGACCGTTCAATTCAGGATGCTGCTCATCGTTGATAATCTGGACAAGCGAAGCATACTGCATTTTTGACGAAAGGTTTTGCTTAGCATAAGACACAAACCTGTCCACCTTTGTATTGTACATCTTGAAGAACATGTCAGTAACAGGTGAAAATTCACCAATACTACGCGGGTCATCGACATACATACCTTTTCCGGTCAATTCGTTCTTAACCCATGAAACCTGCTTGTCGACAATACAACGAGCGGGATTCTGAACCCAAGGAAGGAAACGCAAAGTAGCGTTATATACTCCCGATTTACTGTCGTTACGATTTACTTTGTATAAATCTGTGTTAACTGCACGCGGCGCTTCTTGCGCACCGACTGGATTGAAAATGTTATAACTCTCTGCCATTTTTAAACTTTTTTTAATTTTGTTGAACTTTGTTGAACTTTGTTTTAATCTGCATTCATAAATATTATACAAGGAATCAAAAAAAGATTTAATTCCATATATATTTATTTAAGAAAAAAGCATCAAAAAATCGCTTATTTTCTTTGTTTCAAATTCGTTAAAGGAGTAAAAACTATATGATTTTATCCTGTAAAAAGTATGTATCAGAAGTTTCAGTAAAGCCTGCATCTTTTTACTGTACTTACATGCGGCATATGTAGAATCATTCGTTATCATACTCATATCCAACTCACTGATTTTACCTATATACGGCGGAGTCAAATCCTCTTCAGTGTAACCGCTGTCCTTTACGAAATCGCTGACGTTTATATACTGCAGAAATACCTTTTGCATCACATCTATGTAAATCTGTTCCATAGAATAATTCATAGTCTTCCTTCCGTCTATGAATAAAGGCAAGGTACCGATATACTCTTTATCAGAAAGGACTTTTTCTATAAAGTCCTCAAGGACTCTTTTGCGGCATTCTGAGCGGGTCGCGTCAGAAGGAGATTCCAAATAATCTACATTGACATGTTCCCACGCCTTGTCTCCGACCTTTATGATAAAGCCGACCGCAAAAATATAATTCTTATGGCTTATCGTGGAGGCATGCTTTGTAAATTCAAATATCGCGTCCGAATTTATATTAGGCCAAAACCGCATCAGCTCATCCGTAAAAAAGTCGTCCCATTCCCGTACAATCAAGTTAAGGCTTTTAAAGCTGGGACTGTCGACTATCTCCGATATAATGTCAATATACGTAAACCGGTGCGTCCTGTCCACGTCGCTGTCAAGAAACCATATGTCGGAAAGGAAATAGTTTGCCGCGTTCTTGAACAGATACCGGTATTCCGTATGCATGGGTGCATCGTCAAGCAGGTAAAAAATTTTCAGTTCACACGGGCCGCACAGTTCCGTTATCTTTTCCACCGCCTTTTCAGAAAGGCACAATTCAATGAGATCATCCTGCAACACTTTATATGTGCTGTCAAGAATCCTGTCCACCGAATCTATCGGCTTACGTTCGCGAAGAATCACAGCGCCGCTTTCCTTCGATACCCTCACCCAGACATGCGGCATATCCATTTTTTCCTGTATGCACATCTGTCTGCCTTGCGCATACTTCAGATCTTTCTGTCCTATATTGTTTATATTGTTCATATCAACTTACTGTTATATCGCTGAATCCGGATGTTTTCTCTACCGTTATCTTCTTGTCGAAAAGGCTTTCATTCAGCTGCGTATGACTTACTATGAAAATATGTATATTCATTTCCTTCGCGAGTTCCTTCAGTTTCGCTATGATATTCGACGAACTTTCGTAATCGAGGCTGCTTACGGTTTCGTCAAGGCATATCAGGTTTATCTGCGGATAGCGTCTCTTCAGGAATACGAGAAGCGCACATACGACGGCGGCGTCTATCTTTTTGTGCTCTCCTGTGGAAAGGTTCTGCGGTTTCCTGTCCTGCCCCATATACTTGATATGAGGATCGAAATTCTCGTCGAATTCGAGCTGGTACGGAAAATGGATATCCTGTAATGTCTGCGCTATGTCGGAATTCAACAAAGGAAGGTTATCGCGCATCATTATACGCTTGATGCCATCTGACGAATACAGCTTATCCATGATGTCAAGCACACCCATTTTGCTGTTGGACTGCCTTACATCGTTTTCCACCTCGCTCTTGTTTTTCTTCGTCTCCTCTATAATCTGCTCTATCGCGGTATATTCGCCAGAAGAAACGGTGCTGTTTCGAAGCATGCTCAAAGTAGACACATAGCTCTGTTTTCCCTTTTCGAGCTCCGCCTTCTTCATGAGAATCTTGTTCATGTTGTCTGTGTATTGCCTTACCGCCGTTTCGGATTCGGTCTTATATGTCACAAAACTGTCATATATCTTTTTGGCATCATTCATTACCTGCGTGGCGGACTGCAGCTCGTTATGCAGCTCGTCCCTTAGCTTGTCGAAGGTATCGCCGGTAAACGGAGTGCCACAAGTGGGGCATTTGTTCTGCTCGAACAGTTTTATCTTATCTTCAATCTTTTTTACTTCAATCTGCGCCTTCGTGAGATCCACATTCGCGGCATGCATGCCGGATAACGCCTTTTGGTACGTTTCATCTGCGGTATTCTTCAAAGCAAGCTGTCCATTGTACAATTCCACTGCTTTAGATATCCTCACATCGTAATTGGCGATTTCAGTTTCGCATTCCTTTATCTTGTCCTCATTCGACTTGTCCGCGTTCTGTTTCAACTCGTTAAGCTTTTGCTCAGACATCTTGATATTGGATTCAAGCGAATAAATCTGTCCGTTCGCGATATTTATGGCATTGCCCAATTCTTTCTTGTCACGCTTGATGTACTCGTACACCTTATTGATTATCTCAAGGGAGAAAATCTTGTCGATGATTTCGCGTTTATCGGCGGGCGTCATCGCTATAAACGATTTTCCTCCGTTCAAGGAAAGCGTCATAAGATTGGCGAAAATATGGTACGGCATGCCTTTCAGTATTTCGGTATCGATTACCGACTGCATGTCTTTCTTCGCGGCCCTGTCGATTTGCTCACCGTTTTTGTAAACCGTGAGAGAACTGGGAGAAAATGTCCTTTCAATAACGTATATGTCGCTTCCAGATTCTACCTCGCCACGGATCCAGCCTTTCTTGTTAATCCAGTTCGCGATGTCGTTTACGCTTATCGGCTTGCCGTCGTCATCTTCCGTTTTACCGAAAAACAGAAGTTTCGGTATACTGAGTAAAGACGTTTTTCCTGCGCCGGATACTCCGGTCAGCTGCCATAACGTGCCGCTGTCCCCGAAATCCAGGCTTTCCTCTTTGTTTCCGTAACTGAAAATGTTACGCCATTTGATGCTTTTTATCTTCATGATATTCCTAATTCGTTCAAAGCTGATTTAATGTATTCGCCGTTAAGCTTTATAAGCGCCTGTTTCTGCTCTTCGGTAATCTCCATAGTATCCACTGTTTTGTCGAATACCTCACTTACGTCTGTTTTTTCCGCAACGGCAAGTTCGACATCCACCTGTATATTAGTCTGTATGGGGCAGAACGTCAAGAATTTCGGCTTGTATTTCAGCAGCTCGTCCATTACTTTCGCGCTGTTTATCGCGTCTGCCGTTTCCGCGGACATGTATACGTCTACGTAATTATTCGTAAGTTCTTCAAAAGGAACGCTTAGCGACCATTCCCCGTTTGACGCGGTAAGTACCGGTTCCATGTATTTCGGAGAAAAGTCATTGGGTATGAACTTTTCCTTCAACTCTTCCCCTTCGGTATACAGGATATAAACACCTTTCTGGTTGCCTATGTCTTTTCTGTCGAGGTGATAAGGCGAACCTATATATGTCATAGTCTTTGAATCCTGACGCTTGTGTATATGTCCCGAATAAACCTTGCATTTCGATTTTCCGAGTTTAACGACAGCACCTTCCGTAATCTCACGGCCGTTGTCATACCGCATGCCGCACAGTTCGGTATGCATCATGATTACCCTCGAATCCTTTTTGTATTTGTTTATAAGTTCGGTTTCCTTGAGATGATCTTCGACCCACGATATCATCGTAATTTTCTCGTTATTGGCCGTTTTTATCTCCGCCACGCCGTTTTTGTCTACAAGATGTACGTTTGGTATACTTTCTATACAACGGAGAGAATTGGTATCCAATGTGGCCTTTCTGTAAATATCATGGTTGCCCACCACCATATACACGGGAACGATAGCGGCTAAATCATGCATGACAGTAATAGCGTCGTTCATGACGTTTATGTCGAGGTTTTGCCGGTTATCGAAATAATCACCAAGTATAACTATGCAGGTATTGTCCGTCTTTTCGGCGTTGACAAGCGGGATAAAAAATTCGTAAAAATATGAATGGATGTTTTCCACCCATTCTATACACGAAGCGTGCACTCCGTAATGCACATCACCTATCATAATGATTTTATCGTACATAATCAAAACAGTTTGACAGATTTACTGAAATAATTCTCGAGTCCATATTTTTCTTCAAGGGTCTCCAATATATGCGCCTTATCCTTAAGCGACACTATGTCATTATACACGTATTTGTAATTAAAATCAAAAAACTCGCATATGGAGCAGAAAATATGCACTATGCTGTACATTTTGGTATTCTCGAGGCGTTCCTTAAAATAATAATACATATCATATATGTCGCCTCTTTCAATCTTCTTTATGTTCTTACCGTATTTCTCATACCAAGGCGAATTCTCATACAGCTCATTTAACGCCTCGTCCAATTGCTTAAGATTATACACTTCATCTAAATCTTCGGACAGAATTTCCTTGTAATTATCCGATACAGCCGGATCTATCGTCAATGTGTTTTGTGTAAATCTGTCGGCGCTATAATCTACATTCTCGTATGAATTATTAATAATCTCATTATTTCCATTAAAAACTTCCATTTAGGTTAACATTATTTTTTGTCGAATAATCCCGTACCGGTTATATTAACAGTATTTCTCAGCATAGGATTCGGAGGCGGTACGGTGCTCGCGGCATCCAAAGGTATACCGCCTATATTCATGCCTTTCGCCGTGTTGCTTATTGCCGGTTTTTTATCGAACGATGCGTTCGGCCGCATAGACGAAGTCGGTTGATACGCTTGCTGATTCGTATTATATTCGTTCATGTTCATCCTGCCTTTTCCCGGCACACATACTTCACTGTCCCTGTACGGCTCACTGAGATCTTCCGTAATACGCAGGTAATCGACATGTAAAGTGAAATCCTTCTTATATCCGTCTTTCCTCGCCACACGGTCATACATGCATTTTAGTACATATTTGTTATTGTTACGCATTTCTGGTGACGCGATAATACCGAACATAAGGTCCACTGTAGCGATTAAAGCCGTAGATTCGGAAACATTCGAACCGTTTATATCGTTCGTATCGAACTGCGCCCTGTTGGTCTGTGTAGCCGTTATTATAGTCCAGTTATGCTTAATCGCCATAGCGCGCAAATCTTCCGCAATCTGCTTAATTTTCATATATGTATTTTCCGTATTCGGATTACGGTAATTGCGCATAATATTGATATAGTCGACGAACACGTTCTTAAAATGAAAAGGATGCCCTTCCGTCGAAAGCTCCATTTCCTTTTCAAGGAGAAAACCTTCCAAATCTATGACAGAAGCGGCGGATGTCGGGAACTGCTTGACTATCAATGCTCCCGGCGGTACAAGGCACGAACGCCTGAAATTCTGGATAATCTCCTTCATTTTTTCATCGTCATTCGCGACAAGATGATATTCGGAAGATTTGATATTGAACAAATTTGCGCCTATACGGGTATTCACTATTTCCTCCGCCAGCTCTAATGTTATATACGCATTGTTTTCACCATGCTTTACAGATTCGGCGCAAAGGTTCTGAAGCCACAATGACTTACCTATCTTAGGGGCGCCGACAAACGTGACAAGACTGCCCGCGAAATAACCGCCGTCCATACACAAATCAAGGAACGGATACCCTGTGCTGTATCTTGCCATCTTTATGCGCTTATGATTCTTTGCGTCCCAGAAGTCGCTGCCGTGCCCGTTATCATCCGCGAATTCTATAATGCACTCCTGATTGAACATTGCTTTGGCATGTTCCATCACCTCTTTTATATTATCTACGCTTATGCCTTCCTGATTCAGTTTCAAATATGAATTCATATTATTCACGGATTTCAGGAAATTCATCCATTGAACCCATGCCGTGGCATTATCGTAAAGCCACTCTTGCGTAAATTCATTAAGACGTTCCTTGAATGTATACAGTATCTCTATCAAATCATCTTTTACTGTTTCCGAAAGATTATTTAATTTGATAAGTTCCTGCATTTCGGTAAGCGTCGGCGGCGTATGGTATTTCATAACGTAATCACGCGCCAAACCGAAGCATGCTCTTGAGCATGGAGAATTAAAAAATTCCGGTTTTGTTTTTGACGTAAGCTCCGTATCCGTCAAAATAAAATGATAAAAAATGTATTCTATATTATTGACATTGATCATCGACAGTTATTAAAAATTTCATTCATAAATTTTATATCGAAAAACGAAAAAATATTTTTAAATAAAATAGGGACGGAATTTCTTCCGTCCCTGAACGATTATCATAACCGGTTGTCCAATTAAGCCTTGAATACAGAATTGTAACTTGTATGATATATCTCTACATTATGTTGATCTCCGAACTTAGACATGGAATCGATACGTGAACGCATCCTGTCCATTACAGTCTTCATAAGGGCGTCATCCTGTTCGTTGGCCGCTTCGATAATATCGTTATTATCTTCTTCAAACCAGCTTACAAGATTACCTTGATCGTCATAACCGCCAAGCAGATAATTTGCAGCGGTAAGCATCCTGAGGTTCATGCTCTGATCTCCATACTGCAGGTTCTCCCTGCGCAAACTGCTGACGATATCGTAAATGCTGGAATAATATTTCGTTACGACGCTTTGCTTGAATTCCGGAGATTCACTGCCGATACTGACAATCTTCCTGTACATTCTCTGGCATCTCATATCACCGTCCTTAGTTGTACCAGTAAACGTATTGAAGTTACGTATGAATTGTGCATAGGCGTCCATACCCTTTACATCGAGTTTTTTGCCGGCAGGCACAGCTGAACGAGATTCCGGTTCGTACATTCTGGCAAACCTCTTGCCATACTGTTCCTTCGCCGTATCAGTATCGAAACGCGCGTCTTGCGTGTCATGATCTGCATTCCATGCTATACGTGCCATACGTGCATTGTATTCATTACGCTCCTTCTTTGTCATGGTTGCGCCGCTGCGAACGTCCTTCCTTACTTTATCGGTAAGTTCTCCGAACTTCTCTATCGCATCCTTAGGATCTTCATCCCACTGCGCCAATTTGGCCGGCTTATAATATGGATTGTTCTGAGAAGGCTTTCTGCCTCTTGTATAGAAATGACTCCTGAACAAGTCGGCGGTTTCTTCAGAACGTAATGCATCTGCTCTTTCCGCGGGATCTTCGATATCCATTATATCCTCAAAATCTGTTTCAGGAATGGTAGGATCCGCTTTACGTTTACGGATACCGGCATCAGAATTGTGAATCCAATACAAACGTGAAGCCATATCCGGAACAAGCAGCAATAAACTGAACTGAGTAAAATCTACCGATTCAACATCTTGGTATGTACCGTTTATATATTGGCTAGTAGTTGTAATTTTCAACGCGCCTCTCTTTGAGTCGTCTTCTGTCTTGACGCCTGTATTGTACAGTAATGAGTTTCTTACATTCATAGTACGCATGCTGTCATATGCATCGCATAACTCTTCGTAAGTCATTTGATCAAGCTCATCCGGGGTATATACAGGATAATCTTTATCAGGTTCGGTAAACAAACTGGCCGCCTTTCTGTCACGTATAGAAGCGGATTTCAGAATAGTACGCAATAATTCGCCATTAAGCATATACTCGATAGTCATAGGATTAAGCGTTGCGCCATATGCAGAAACAATACGCTTAAAATTAAGGCTATCTGCAGTATTTGTATCATACTTTACAGATTTGATTACTTCATACTTACCCTTTGCCGTATTATAGTAGTTGCGATTTGCTCTGCCCCTTTCAAATATTTTTGCAGCAAACTCACAAATATCCTCATATGTATCGCCCGCACCTTCGTTTGCAAAATTATCTGTGTTAAATATACATGTTCTCGGATCCGGTGTATCTTCATTATTCTTATTTCTGCAAATGGTATCATAAATGATCTTTCCGCAGAATTCATCCAATGTTACACCTGCTTTATCGTCTTTCGGGAAATTACCGGTATTTATGCCATACTTCTCAAAAGTTTTCTTTGTCGCGCCGGAAAGCTTTATTCTTTCAGGAAGTATCCTAAGCATATCAGGATCTGTATAAATCGTATCTGTTTTGGCGCTGTTTCCTGCTACAATATAAGTAATCTTATCATTATCGTCAGTAATAATGATTATACCGAACTGTCCCCTGCCTGCTATTTGCTTGGTTCCGGGAATTATCTTTGCGATTGAATGATAGTCGGAGGGTTTATCATACACGTCTACCATATCAGCTGTCAAATCGCCCCAACGCATACCTTGCAGCTCGTTCGTAAGTCTTCTGATTATAGGCCTATTATTTGGTTCACCGTTAGGATTTCCCTTTTTATCCTTTCCGCTCATAACAGCAATCCTGTTCAATTCCAAAGGAATCGACTCATAGTCAGGATTCTGATTATCAAGACGTCCAAAAGTCTCGTCTATTTTCATAATAGGCTTATCCTGCTTATTATATCTACGAGCGAGATTCCTGCGACTTTCTACCAAATAATTGAATTGTCTGTTATTCATAGTATCAACTTTATTTTCGAAAATATCATTGGCGATAACTTTCGGCGGATTGTCCGTCGGAAGTCCGTTCTTTTCACGGAACGCCATCCAATTGTCGATAATCAACCGCCTGTACTCATCTACATCGGCTTTAGTCAAATCGGTGTTACTGATTGTAACACGGTGATCGACATATTCAGGCATATTCTTAGTACTGCTAAGATTCATGCAGTTACTGATTATGAAATCGCCTCCGTTTTCACCAGATTTGATTTGCAAAGGAATGAATCTCGGAAGTTCCGTGCCGCTGAAATTGTTTATAGTAAGTGAGCCTATATATCTCTTGATAATAGGTCCGTTATTGATATATTTGCTAGAAAACGCCTTAGCCGGCATTTCAAAACGGCTGTAACGCATTTCCCTGCCGGAATGCCTGTCATTAGCGCCTGCTCCAAACCTGGACATCTGGTTATTGATGACAACCCTACCGTCAGCGTCTATCGCATAAGACTGAGCCAGATTACGGCATTGCATCTCATTGGGCGCCTTTGTCAATCCCCATGCGGGAACCAGCACTTCCTTTACCCAGTCGTCGACATCTTCGACAAACGCATTGTCGTCGAGGAGCGCGCCGGCGTCTTTTGATTTACTGCGTACCCTGTTAAACAAGGCACTGTTTTTCGCTTTATCATTCGCCGTATCCTGAGCAGAAGATGCATCAGACGGTTCATCAGAATTTTCAGAATCGTCCGGATCTACCGGCTGTGTAGGAGGCGGAACCACTGGACTTGATGTGCCGAGTCCGACTCCTTTCTTCTTGAAACCTTCGTTTATTACAAAATATCCTTTTTTCATCTTATTATTTATTATATAATTTTCATTGGTTTCATCTTCATCATCCTCTTCGTCTTCCAACGGATCAAGATATTTGAGAAAATCTTCATAAGGAGTAGCTATAGCCTTTGCACCAGGTATGCAAGCTTCTTTGAAATATGCTTCGGGTTCGGTGTCTCCCATTAAAGAGTTTTGATACTGTAATGGATATAATCCCATAAAACAGCATTTACCCCTAAAAGCTTTTACTATGGCTTCACCTTTTGCCTTATTTTCTTTTTGCTTCGCCCATTCATCGAATATATTCGTACCATAATGAACATCGCAATCCGATACGATAAGGATGCAATTTGGCTTATGCTTTATGTATACTTTTTCTTCTTCAGAATTATATTCGTTATCCTCCAAATCCTTATGATCTATATAATAGTCATTTATAAAATTATATACACAGTTATAGTCGGTACCGCCAGATGATAAATCAGACAAAGTCCATTTCTTACCGGATATTGTAGATTTCGGCTGCTCTATAAGCAGGGAATCCCAATCTATATCACCGTTAAAAGGTATGATATCGTAATATCTGAACGAATTTTCGCCGCTGGCTATTTTAGAGACTTCTGTCAAAAATTGCTGTATTACTCCTGGTACGCCAAAAACACTGCCGGATGTATCCAAAAAGATAACAAGCTTTCTGCCTACCGGCTTTATTCGTTCTACCCTTCTCTTCAAGGCAGCGTCCGGATGGAATTTGCTAGGAGTAGTAAACCTTGTTTTTCCAATTTCAAAGCTTCCTCTGAAAAATCTGCGAAGTTTACTTGGCCAATCTATCGTGGAACGTCTGTTCTTCCTTATTCTACCTTCTATTGCATCCTTTAACTGTCCGGTACCAGGATGTCCTGTTAAACGATCAAATGTTCCATCTAATGCTTTGCCAAATATGGCATCCATATCAACATAAGCACCTTGATCATTAAGGCTATTCTTTTTAATTCTGCCTGACGATGATTTTTGTTTTTCATCCATTTCTTCGGATGAAATTACGTGACTAGCGCCCTCTCCGCCGCGAATTGAACGATTATTACCGCTAGAATTGCCATCATGCATAGCAACTTTTAAAACACGTTGGCCGTTTTGACCTGGTTGACCGCCTTGACCTTGCTGTCCGCCTTGGCCGTTTTGACCTGGTTGACCGCCTTGACCTTGCTGACCGCCTTGGCCGTTTTGACC
>JAEEGL013604997.1_pt1 | contig 16479 bp, 16 predicted proteins | sample 9134231 | NCBI WGS metagenome assembly JAEEGL01 (sample SAMN16246548, study PRJNA631951) | gut metagenome | biome: gut microbiome; feature: rumen; material: fiber-attached | host: Bos | place: Iran: Karaj | collected 2018-10
ATTTCTTCAAGCCCTAACAGATAATCGGCAGAAACATTGCATCTTTTACAAATGTTAAGCAGCTGTTTTGTGTTCGGCGTTCTTGTTCGATTTTCATAACCCCCGACCGCTCCGGTTGCAATTCCTAAAAAATCGGCAAATTCTTTTTGTGTCATCCCTTTTTCTTCCCGAAGCCCTTGAAAATTCAAATGAAAATCGTAATTTTGTGATAGCATTGCTTTAATCCTTCCTTTCAAAAATATGTTTTGTGAGTAATTAAAAATTCATACTCACAATTACTTGACTTTCGTTTTCATCATCATTATAATATGATTAGTGAGTGGTTGTCAAGTCATCATCACAAAATATTTTAATGAAAGAAGGTTACAAAATGGCAAACGAAAAAATCAAACTCACGGCGAAAAACAAAGGTGTAGCATTGTGGCAGGTTGCTGACCGTTTAGGCATAAGCGAACCCACAATGACACGCAAACTTCGGCACGAACTAACCGGAGCGGAAAAAGAACGCATATTGTCAATTATTGATGATATTGCAAGCAAAAAGGGGGCGGAATAATGGCAAAGTATTATAAGAATTACACCGGAGCGGTTAAAGCTGCACGGCTTGACGAATTGCCTGACTTTATAACGCCGATTGAAGCAGGGCAGTTATTGCGGGTAAACAGTAACACCGTAGGTTCGTGGATTCGGGCGGGAAGGTTGCCCGCCATTAAAACAGGTTCACGGCTTTATCGCATTAAAAAGGTTGATTTAATTGCCTTTATTGAAAACTCTTATTCATAAGGCGGGCGGTAATAATGGAAGGTATAATGATTTTTTTTGATATGTGGGCTGACTTTGTTAAAACAAAAGACTACAAACCGGCGGAAAAGTGGGCTTTGTTTGAAGGCGTTTATAACCACTATTCAGACGGTATAACACCCGATTTTGAAGATAGGGGGATAAAAATCGTTTACGGCACATTTATACAACAGATTGACAGGGCAAATGAAAAGCACCGTCAAAATGTTGAAAATGGCAGAAAAGGCGGGAATACAAAAGCTGAAAACCAAAAAGCAAGCTATGACAAAGACAAGTTTATAAAAGCTTCTTTGTCAGAACCTTTGGAGTATGTCCCAAATGCTGAAAAAAGGAAAAACAGAACAAACAGTTAGGGGGGTAATAGGGGGGTAAAGCAGGCTAAAAACCTTGTTTACCTAATATAAATATAAATAAAAGTAAAAATAAAAATTTAAGTTAAAATAAAATAGAGTGGTAGAACAATGCTAAAAGAAAAAAAGCATATAATAAAAATGGTGTTGACCGTTGCGGTTAATGCAATTAAGGCAATTATTATGCAGCGGCAACACTATTTGACAAACTAAAAGCGGATTTATTCCGCTTTTTTTGTTTTTGTAAATAATACCGGAGCGGCTATACTCCCCCCATTAAAAAAATAAATACAAGGGGATATAAGACCGTAGGGGATGACATATTTTTTTGCGGATGAAATTCTTCAAAGGGGGTGTTGATATTTTGAACAATTTAAACGGTTTTAATTGAATAAAAGCAAATAAAGACGATTTTAAACAGTTTTAAAAACTGATAGGTATTTATAAGCAATTATACCGGAGCGGCTATACTTAACGGATGATTTTTCAATTAAAGCGGTATTGTCTGAATTGAATCTTCCGCTTTGAAGCGGTGAACAAGCGGCGAAAAGGGGCATTACAGGGCAAAATAAAGGTAATATATAATTCCCGCTTTATAAGCGGTTATGAAGCGGTTGAAACAGCACATTAACAGCACAAAAAGAGCACGAAAAACGATACAAAATTGATACAAAAACGATACAAAAAAGACACTTATTTGACACCTTACACCGCTTTACAAGCGGTATAGAAGCGGAAAACGCAGGCAAAAAAACATTACAGACCGCTCCCGCCGAAATAACGCCCGCTCCGATTATGGATATATCCCCCATAACCCCGCCGGAGCGGATAAAGAATATAAAAGTTTATAGCCAAATTTATAGCCACACTTTTTTAAAACTTACCCATTTTTAAGCTTTTTTCACTAAAAATTCAAGCATACAAAAAGGGCATAAGAAAACCCCAAAAACCTTATAAATCAAAGGCTTTCAGGGCTTGTTGAAAGTGGCACGCCGGAAGGGATTCGAACCCCCGACCTTTTGGTTCGTAGCCAAACACTCTATCCAGCTGAGCTACCGGCGCATTTCTTATTGCCCGAGTATATTATCACAAAAAAATCAAAAAATCAACACCAAATTTAAAAAATAATAGTGTTTTGCAAATTTTTCTTTCATCAGGCGGTATTTACTTACGATTTTTAAAGCCTGCGCGTGTCTTTCCTGCATTTTGACGGCGGACATATATTGTTTTATTGATATTCTGCATATTTTAAAGGGCGAAATTGCATAATATTCTGTAATTCTTAACATTGTGAATTGAAGCCCGATATTATATAATTTATGCGTAAAAATATAAACCCGGAGGTTAATTATGGCAAGAGTATTCAATTTTTCAGCCGGCCCCTCAATGCTCCCCGAGAGCGTTCTCAACAGAGCTGCAGCAGAGATTCTCGACTACAAAGGCAGCGGTCAGTCCGTTATGGAGATGTCTCACCGCTCAAAGATTTACGACTCAATCATCGTTGAAGCACAGAAGCTTTTCCGCGAGGTTCTCGGCATTCCCGACAACTACAAGGTTCTTTTCCTTCAGGGCGGCGCTTCAACACAGTTTGCGGCAATTCCCCTTAACTTCATGAACGGCAGCAAAAAGGCGGATTACGTTCTTACAGGTCAGTTCTCGACAAAGGCATACAAAGAGGCGTGCAAGGTAACCGACGGCGACGTTCTCGCTGTTGCATCTTCAAAAGATAAAACCTTCACCTACATCCCCAAGCTTACAAAAGCCGATTTCCGTTCCGATGCGGATTACGCTTACATCTGCTTCAACAACACAATCTACGGCACAAAGTGGAATTACATCCCCGACACAGGCGACGTTCCCCTGTTTGCCGATGTTTCATCCTGCTTCCTTTCAGAGCCGATGGATGTTACAAAGTTCGGTCTTATCTACGGCGGCGCACAGAAAAATATCGCACCCGCAGGTCTTACCGTTGTTATAGTCCGTGAGGATCTTCTCGGCAACGCTCCCGAAAACATCCCCACAATGCTTGACTACAAGGTTATGGCAGACAACGACTCAATGTATAACACTCCTCCCTGCTGGTCAATCTATATGTGCAAACTCGTTCTCGAGTGGATTGAAAGCATAGGCGGTCTTGAGGCAATGAAACTCCACAACGAGAAAAAAGCCGCCATACTTTATGATTATCTCGATTCCAGCAAAATGTTCAATAACCCCGTTGTCAAAGAGGACCGTTCAATAATGAACGTCACCTTCGTTACCGAGAGCGACGAGCTCAATGCAAAATTCGTTGCCGATGCGGCTGCGGCAGGTTTTGTAAACCTCAAGGGTCACCGTTCGGTAGGCGGTATGAGAGCTTCCATCTACAACGCAATGCCCATTGAAGGCGTTGAAAAGCTTGTTGAATTCATGGCTGCTTTTGAGAAGAACAACTGATTGCGGAAGGTATAATTATGTATAATATTCTTACATTAAACAAGATTTCAAAATACGGTCTCGCAAAGCTCGACAGCGCAAAATATGCCTGCTCCGACTCCTGCGACGCTCCCGATGCGATTATGGTGCGCTCGGCTAAAATGCACGATTACGCTTTTGCCTCAAACACTCTTGCTGTTGCAAGGGCTGGCGCAGGCGTAAACAACATCCCCGTTGATGCGTGCGCAAAAGCCGGCATTGCCGTTTTCAACACTCCAGGCGCAAACGCAAACGCAGTCAAGGAGCTTGTTCTCTGCGCTCTGTTTATGTCATCACGCAAAATCGCCGAATCCGTTGGCTGGTGCAAAACCCTTTCGGGCAAAGGCAGCGAAGTCGGCGCCCTTGTCGAAAAAGGCAAAAGCGCATTCGCAGGTCCCGAAATTAAGGGCAAAACACTCGGCGTTGTAGGTCTCGGCGCAATCGGTGCTCTTGTGGCTAACAGCGCAAAGGCACTCGGTATGAATATAGTCGGCTACGACCCCTTCCTGAGCGTTAAAGCGGCTCTCGCGCTTGACCCCGCCGTCAAGGTTGTTTCAGACCTCGACGAGCTGTTCGCCGTTTCGGACTATATCACCCTTCACGTTCCGCTCAATGATGCAACACGCGACACTGTCAGCGCCGACACGCTCGCAAAGATGAAAGACGGTGTGCGCATTCTCAACTTTGCACGAGGCGAGCTTGTAAACGAAGCTGCAATAATCGACGCTCTCGGCAGCGGCAAGGCGGCGGCTTATGTTACCGACTTCCCGACCGACGCACAGATTACAACACCCGGCGTCACAGCCATTCCCCACCTCGGCGCCTCCACCCCCGAAAGTGAAGACAACTGCGCCGTCATGGCGGCAGATGAGCTTGTTGACTACCTTGAAAAAGGCGTTGTCACAAACTCCGTAAACCTCCCCAACGTAGTTCTCCCCGCCGCATTTAAAACAAGAGTATGCGTTATAGCAGAGGCGGGCGAAAGCCTGCTTGCAGACGTTACGGCGGCTCTGCCCGGCGCTTCCTCGCTCGTAAGTGCGGAGAAGAAGGGCATTGCCTACATCGCCGCTGATTTTGATTCCGCACCCGACACCTCAAAGCTCGAAGCCGTCAACGGCGTAATAAGAGTAAGAGTTATCGGCTGATAAAAGCAAAAGAGGAATGCAACCTCATTCCTCTTTTCTATACGCAGTTCGCAAGCTGTATTTCATAATTTACGGGTGCAAAGCACCGCCGGAAATGCAGGGCACGGATACATCCGTGCCGAAATGTTTTCATACGGATTTGCCCCGGACAGACCGACAGGTATTACAGGACTGTCTGAATTTGAAATAATTGAATATTAAAATCAAAGCGGGACTTGCATTGGCAAGCCCCGTTATTTTTCTTTTGCTTCAACTGTAAAGCGCCTGTAAGCTCAGGTTGAGCTTTGCATCCTCATACTGCGTGAAGCCGTCCACGTTTTGTGTAATTTCATCGTCATATGCCTTTCTGTCGCGCTCGAGCCCCACCTGCTTTTCGCGGCAGGCAATAATGTCGCTGTCTGTTTTCCACGCGCTCAGCGCAAACATATTGCGGGCGATTTTGTAGCACAGATCCTTGTATTCGGTAACGCCGAGCTGAGAGGAGTCAAAGGTCTGCGAGTTAGTATAAGCCCTGTTTGCGTAGTTGTAGGCAACCTCGGCGGCGCTGCGGGCTTCCTCCTGCGTTCCGGCATTGAGAGCGAGGCGGAAATTCCTCTGCGCCAGCTCAAGGTCGGAGCTGACTGTCTTGTAGAGCTTGTAAACCTCAAAATAACCTTCAAACTGCTCGCAGGCGGAAATGTAGTGGCTGATGTATCGCGTAAGCACATCGCCGCCCCTGACTTTATCAAGCGAATAGAGCACCGATATTTCGCGGAATTTTTCAAGCTTCATCCTTGCCGATTTTGAAAAATCGGGCTCGCTGCCGCCGAAGACGGTGTTGTATGCAGCAAGAGCCATACCGTTTACCACACGCTCAAGCCCTGCGCCAGGCAGATGCTTTACAATGTAGCCGACCGCCTCAAAATTGCTTTCGGAGGCGTAGGATTCCAGCTGCGATTCCAGCCCCGAACGCAGAACGGCAATATCCGCCTTCGGGTGTTTTTTGAGTATGAATGACGCCGCGTCGGCAGCCGCCTTGTAGTCGCCGTTCCACAGCGCCTTTGAAGCGCAGGCGGCAAGCTTTGAGGAGTAATCCTCAAACCTGAAGCCGTCAAGCTCCTCCTCAAGAGTCTGCGTCATTTCGCAGGCGGTTTTGATGTAGCCCTTGTCAAGATATTCGTTGTATTTTTTAAGCAGGGAGTTTTCAACCTTTTTGCCGAAAAAGAGCTTGCCGACGGGGTTGAAGGATTCATATTCCCTGAGCGCCTCGCTGATGTTGCCCGCCGAAATGTTGTCGGTAACGGTGTTGCAGTTTATTGCCGAAAAGATAATTACAACGCCGAAAACAAGTATAATTCCGAGAAAAAGAACGGCAACGGCCGCACCTATTCCGGAGCGTGAACCCGAGCGCTTTAACTCCATTTCATCCATACGGCAATTCTCCCTGTTGAAATTTCTGCTTTTTGTGTTATTATTATATTATCCTAAAAAAATAAAAATATCAAGGACTTTGAAAATGAAAAAAACAGTATTTAAAATCATCTGCATCACTCTTTCACTTATGTTCTGCGTTCTCTGCTTTGCAGGCTGCGGCGGCAAGGCGGAAGAGACATCAACAAGTCCTTCGGGGAGCATTGAATTTGACACCCCCGACGCCTCGTCCGGTGAAGAGGAGCAGGGCACCGACGACTATGTCAGTGCTTTTGACGGCACACATCCGCAGGTCATTTTTACAATGGAAAACGGCGAAACCTTCACAATGGAGCTCTACCCCGAATACGCCCCGAGGTCTGTTGACAATTTTGTCAACCTCGTCAGAGAGGGCTTCTATGACGGGCTTACCTTCCACAGAGTCATAGATAATTTTATGGCTCAAGGCGGTATGTCGCAGACTGCCGACACGCAGAGCATCTACGGCGAATTTGCTTCAAACGGATTTTCGCAGAACACGCTTAAACACGTTCGCGGCACCGTCTCAATGGCAAGAACGAACTTCCCCGATTCCGCATCGTCGCAGTTTTTCATCTGCTACAATGAATGCCCCTGGCTCGACGGCAATTACGCCGCCTTCGGCAAGGTCATCGAAGGTATGGAGACCGTCGATGCCTTCCTTGAAATTGAAAGAACCGGCAGTGAACATTCCGAGCCCGTAACACCGATTGTTATTGAAAGCGCAAAGCTTGTTGAAGGATAAATCAGGAGGAAACAAATATGCTTGAAAACCCCGCATTTAACGAGAATAACGAAAAAATCCTGTGCGAAATGGGCGGCAAACACGCTTCCATGATGATGAACATCAAAGTAAAAAAGCTGGCGGCAGGCGAAGTTTACACGCTTTTCGATGAAAAAAACGAAACCGCTTTTCTTCTTCTCAGAGGTCAGCTCGCCTTTGACTGGGGAACAGACAGCGCCGTTACCGCAGTGCGTGAAAATCCGTTTCAGAAAACGCCTTACGCCCTGCACGTCTGCAAGTGCACAAAGGTAACCGTCGAGGCAAAAACCGACAGCGAATTCATCGTTCAGCAGACCGACAACGACAGAACCTTTGACCCCGTTTACTACACCCCCGAAATCTGCCTTTATCAGGAGTTCGGCGCCACCCAGTGGGAGGGCACCGGCAAACGCACCGTTTCAACAATGTTCGACCTCTCCAACGCCCCTTATTCAAATATGGTTCTCGGCGAGGTCTTCCACAACCCCGGCAGATGGTCGAGCTACCCGCCTCACTACCATCCCCAGCCCGAGCTTTATTATTATCAGTTCAACTATCCCCAGGGCTTCGGAGCGGCTTTTATGGGCGACGACGTTGAGAAAATCACCGACGGCTCCTTCCTTTGCATTGAGCCGAACAACGCCCACCAGCAGGTGTGTGCGCCCGGTTACACAATGTATTATGTGTGGATGATAAGGCACATTGACGGCGAGCCGTGGGATAAAACCCGCATCTATGAGCCCGAACACGAATGGCTCGCCAACGCCGACTGAGAATAAAAAACAAAAGGACTTGTTCTGACGAGCAAGTCCTTTTATGCTTTTTAAGATTAAAATGTTTTGACGAGTTCCTTTAAATACGCCCTGAAGTCCTCGCCGATTTCGGGATGATTGAGGGCGACCTCGCAGTTTGCCTTCATTATGCCGAGCTTGTTGCCCATATCGTAACGATTGCCTTCAAAATCATAGGCGAGAAGGCGGTCCTGCGTGCCGAGGTAACTGAAAATGTCGGTGAGGTAAAGCTCTTTGCCCTCGGGCGTTTCGGCAAGCCATTTTTCAATAAGGTCAAAAACCTCGGGTGAAATAACAACTCTGCCGAGTATGGCAAAAAGCGACATAACCTCTTCGGGCTTCGGTTTTTCGATTATTTTGTCGCAAGCCATTATTCTGCTTTCACCCTCAAACGGGGTTACGCCCAGCGAGCAGTAAAGCCCGATTTTGTCGCGCTCAACGCTCTGCACGCCCACGACGGTCTTGCCGTATTTTTCATAGACTCTGCAAAGCTGACCGACGGCGGGATTCTCTTCGTTTATAACAACGTCGTCGCCGTAAAGAACCGCCACGGGTTCACCCGCCGCAAACGCCTTTGCGCAATAAAGCGCGTGTGCGAGCCCCTTTGTTTCTTTCTGGCGGATGTAGCTTATGTTTGCAAGGTCGGTAACCTTTTTTATGCTCTCGAGCAGCTTCGCCTTTGAGGGGTTGCCCTCAAGGTTTTTTTCAAGCTCAAACGAGTGGTCGAAGTGGTCCTCAATAACGCCCTTGCCCCTGTTTGTGATAACAAGAATATCCGTTATTCCAGAGGCGGCCGCCTCTTCAACAAGATACTGTATTGCGGGCTTGTCAACAATGTTGAGCATCTCCTTGGGCACGGATTTTGAAGCGGGCAGAACCCTTGTGCCGAGCCCGGCTGCGGGGATGATTGCTTTTGTTATTTTCATAATGCCACCTCTTTTAACTGATGAGTCTTTCTGCCAGCGACATAAGCATCCGGCAGACAATGGAGAAAAGGAAATAACTGCATATAAAGTTTATAACCGAAGTGCCACCCACGTTGTAGAGCACCACCCTCAGCGGTATTTCCTCACGCGTGTTCTCACGCACGATTCTTATATCCTTGAGCGTCTTTGCGTAGCAGAAGTAATCTGCAAACAGCGCCGAAATGATGTGCGCGAGCACGAATGCACCCGAGCAGGCGAGGAATTTCGGGTCCTTCGACAGGGTTTTGCCCGTCATAACCATGGCGTTGTAGAGCCGCTGCTGCTGTTCCGTGCTCATTGCCGCCTTGCCCTCGGTCATCTCCTCAAAAACCTCGTTGTAAACGCTGATGTAAAGGGCGCTGTCTTTTTCGAGTATGGGAGTGATGATAAGCGAGATTGCAACAAACACTCCGAAGAAAGCAAGCCCTGCTTTGAGCATTCTTCTGTAAAAGAAATAAAACGGAGAGAGGAAAAAAGCTCCCCAGTTCCACGACGCTTTGATTCCGCCGTCTGAAAAACGCTTGAATTTCGGGATGAACTTGCGCTGATAGCTTTTAAGATAAACTGCGATTTCCGCCGCCTTGAAGCCGCCGATTTCGTCGTCATCCGTAAGCCCCGTGCCTCTGAGATAGGGGCTTTGATGAGGGAAAGCCGAAACGGACGGGAAGGGGAAGCCCTGATTCATACCGACGGGCATAGGGCTGCGGCATTCTCTGCAAACAAAGGCGCCCGGCTCGTTTTTTGTGCCGCACATCGGGCAGTAAAGCCCTTCAGTCGGCTCCTGTTTGTATTCGCCCGCAAAGGTCGTGTTCTCACCGCCGTTTACATCCGGAGCTTCCGCTTCATTTACCGGTGCGTCGGGCGCATCGGGCTGCCAAATGTAACCTGAGGCGTGCAGGTAGCCGTTGACGCAGCTGCCCAGCTTGTTGTAGCAGGCGCGGTGCTGCGGAGTGGCGCAGTCGGGGCACACAACAATATCTTCGCCCGGGAGCAGCGGAGCACCGCAGCCGGGGCAGATCTGGTTTTCGTAATTCATAATTTACACCTCTGATAAAACTATACCATACAATTTTATACTAAATATGAACAAATTGCAATATTGTAAAAAATTTATTAAACACTTTACTTTACATCTTTTTTTATATATAATATTAAATTGATTTAATATGTTTAAATAAAGACTATTGTTCGTTTAAGGAGATTTATTTATGGTTCAATATGAAGAACTGCGCCTCTCGCTTCTTGACCACGAGGAAAAACTCAATCAGCTTAAAGTGTCGCTCGGTCTTGACAAGGCGGCGGAGGAAATAGCCGAACTTGAAAAGCAGCAGGCGGAGCCCGCTTTTTGGGATGATATTGCAAACTCCCAGAAGGTGGTGCAGAGAACGGCGCAGCTCAAAAATAAAATCACTTCATACGAGAATCTCAAGGGAGAGTATGAAGATGCGCTTACAATGATTGAGCTTGCGGATGAAGAGGGCGACCTCGACCTGTTTGACGAGTGCAAAGAGAGCGTTGACAGCTTTGTCACAAAGCTTGACAGTATGACTCTTTCAACCCTTCTCACCGGCGAGTATGACTCCAAAAACGCCATTCTGACCTTCCACGCCGGCGCGGGCGGAACAGAGGCACAGGACTGGAACCAGATGCTTGTGCGTATGTATGAGCACTGGGGTGAAAAGCACGGCTTCAAGGTGTCGCTCATCGACTTCCTCGACGGCGATGAGGCGGGGCTCAAATCCGCCGTTCTGCTTATCGAGGGCGAAAACGCCTACGGTTATATGAAGAGCGAAATGGGCGTTCACCGCCTTGTGCGTATTTCACCGTTTGACGCTTCCGGCAGAAGGCACACCTCCTTCGCATCCCTTGAGGTTATGCCCGAAATCGACGACACGGTCGAGGTTCAGATTAACCCCGACGACATCAAGATAGATTACTACCGCGCAAGCGGAGCGGGCGGTCAGAAGGTCAACAAAACCTCGTCAGCCGTCCGTATAACCCACATCCCCACGGGCATAGTCTGCGCAAGCCAGGTGGAGCGCAGCCAGTTCCAGAACAGGGATGTTGCCATGAAGATGCTCAAATCCAAACTCATTGAGATTAAAGAGAGAGAGCACCTTGACAAGATTGAAGATATCAAGGGCGAGCAGAGAGAAATTGCCTGGGGCAGCCAGATACGCTCCTACGTGTTTATGCCCTACACCCTTGCAAAGGACCACAGAACGGGCTTTGAAATCGGCAATATAAACGCCGTAATGGACGGCGACATTGACGGCTTCATCAACGCCTACCTTCAGATGGAGGCAAACAAAGACTGAAAAACGAACGGATGTGCTGTGACGCATGAGAATAATTGACATTTCGCGCGATGTTATGCAGGCGGAGGTTTATCCGGGCGACCCGCTGCCCGAGCTGAACCGCCTTGTGAGTATGGACGACGACTCCTGCTACAATCTCAGCTCGGTTTCAATGTGCTGCCACACCGCCACGCACGTTGACGCGCCCCTGCATTTTATATATGACGGTGCGTCAATAGAAAGCTTCCCGCTTGACGCCTTCATCGGCGAATGCCACGTTGTTGCGGTGCGCCCGGGAATCATAACGGGCGAGGATGCCGTAACACTCCTGCCGGAGGGTTGCGAGCGGCTGATAATCAAAGGCGACGGCAGGTCGTTCTTTATGGACAGCGCCGCCGAATACATAGCGCAGTGCGGAATTAAACTCATCGGCACGGATTCTCTCTCCGTCGGCTGTGAGGGCAACGAAAAGGAGCCACACAGGGCGTTTATGCGCGAGGGAATAGCCATACTCGAAAATCTTGATTTGACAGAAGTCCGCCCGGGCAGATACTTCCTCTTTGCGCCTCCCGTCAAAATCGGAGGTGCCGAGGCGGCTCCCGCCAGGGCAGTGCTTATAGCCGATTATATTTTTTGGAGCGGTAAAAACGAATGAAGCGATTTTTTGATGTTGTTATAAGTCTTTTCGGTCTTATAATACTTTCACCTGTTCTTCTGCTGACGGCTGTTGTCATCTTCATTGACGACGGTCTGCCCGTTGTTTTCAGGCAGAAAAGAGTCGGCAGGGACGCAAAGCTTTTTACCATCTATAAATTCCGCACGATGAAAAAAGATACCCGCTCCGCCGCCACGGGCGAGCTGAGCGAGTCGGAGGAGCAGATTACAAGAAGCGGCAGAATCCTGAGAAAAACCAGCATTGACGAGCTGCTTCAGCTTGTAAACGTGCTAAACGGCACAATGAGTATTGTCGGCCCGCGCCCCCTCATCCCCGAAGAACAGGAGATTCACGCCCTTCGCGAAAAATACGGCGTTTACAAGGCAAGGCCCGGTGTTACGGGCTGGGCGCAGATAAACGGCAGGGACGCCCTCGACGATGAAACAAAGGCGCTCTACGACAAAGAATATGTCGAAAAACAGAGCATCGCTTTTGATATAAAAATACTTATCAGAACAGTAGCAGTTGTTTTAAAACGCGAAAATATTACCGAGGGCGGGCAGGGCAAATAAAAACGGACCGTCCGATGACAGTCCGTTAAATTGCTTACGCTTTGCCGAGGTATTCCTCCAGGCACTGGCCGCTTGCCTTCATTGCTCTTGCGGCGTCAACGCCTACATATCTCCAGTGCCAGGGCTCATAGATGATTTTTGTTATGTTCTGCTTGTTCTCGGGGTATCTTAAAATAAAACCGTAATCTGCGGCGTGCTCCTCGAGCCATTTGTATTCCTTTGTAAACTGGAAGCCAGCTGTTGAATCGGCGGTGATAATATCCATCGCCATACCGGCGTTGTGCTCGCTTGTGCCGGGCGGAAGAATTCTTTCAGCCGCCTTCTGCGTTGCGGTCACTTTATCATAACCCTGATTTTCATAATAGGCGATTTTGTTGTTGAGATTGTTTCTCTGCCTGCTCAGAGAGCGATAGCCCGAAACGGGAGTGAGGATTATTCCGTCCGCCTTTGCTGCAAGATACATCTCGTTGTAATGCGGAGCCACACGGTAATCCAGCTTGCAGCTTGACTGGTCGTTCGTTATTGAGGGAGCCAGCTGCGGAACATAATCGTCGGGCAGAATGTAGTCGCGGTTTACAAGCAGAAGGTTCCAGTTGGAGCTGCTTATCTGCGCATAGCTCGGGTCAAAGCCCGCATAGGCGTATTCGTAGTCTGGTATTTTGCCTGCGGCAGCCGCTGTTTTTGAAGCCGTCTGTGAGGGCGCAGCGGTTTTTTCGCTTGTTGAAGGCGCCTTTGTCGAGGCGGTTGTTTTAACGGTGGTAATCACCTTTGAGACCGTCGAAGTCTCCTTTTTGCCGAGGTCGAAAAAGCTCTTTTTTGTTGTCTGTGTCTCTGGCTGAGTCTGCGTCTGAGTCTGAACGGGCAGCGTTCCGTCGGGCACGGGGAAGGTTATTGTTTCGCCCTGCTCGTCTGTGTATGACTCGTGAACGCTCTGCGTTTCGGCAGCTGTCACGCTTGTGATTTCAGCCGCCGTCGGCGTTTCAACGGGCATTGCCCTTCTTGTTGAAACAAAGCCGAGAACCGCTCCGCCGAAAACGGAGATTACGGCAGCAATCGCTATAAAAAGGATTTTGTTTTTTCTGTTCATTTTTGTTCTCACTTCTCAAAAGATTAATACATATTGTAGTCAAAATGGTTTAAAAAGTCAATATCTGCCATTTTATATAAAATTTTCAGGAAAGGGGATGTTATTTTGACAGCACGCGAAAGGATTGAAAGATATCCGTCCGAACGCAGAATGTATGCGAACTATGTTGTTAAGAACATCAAAAAAATATGCAAGGAGACAGGTCCTCGTCCCTCCGGCTCGGAGCAGGAGCTCAAAGCCCAGCAGATGATGGCGGACGACCTGAAAACCTCCTGCGACGAGGTTAAAATCGAAGAGTTCAGGTTAGCCCCCGCCGCCTTTATGGGCTGGGTTCAGCTGCTTGTTTTCTGCGGTGTTGCGGGCACGGCACTGCTCTTCCTCACCCACTGGAGCTGGATTGCAAACCAGTCGCTCATTTTCACGGCGGTAGGCACGGGGCTTCTCGCAATAGGACTTTTCTTTGTTTTATTTGAATTCCTTTTCTATAAACAGGCGCTCGACGTATTCCTCCCCAAAAAGACGAGCCACAACGTCATAGCCGTTCGCAAGCCGGCGGGCGAGGTCAGAAGAAGAATAATCTTCTCCGGTCACGCGGATTCCGCTCCCGAGTGGTGGTTCACCTACATCGGCGGTCCCAAACTCCTCACCACCGTTATAGGTCTGGGTCTCGGCGGCTGCGCCTTTGTTACGGTTATGTCGGTCGTCACCCTCGTTCTTTCTGCAACTGGTGCCGACATCCCTTCAAACAGAATAATCTTCATTTTATCCATAGTTGCGCTTTGCTTTGTGCCCGTTTACATCTTCTGCCTTTTCTTCTACAACCCCAAAAGACCGGTTGAGGGCGCAAACGACAATCTTACGGGCTGCCTGTGCTCAATGGCGGTGCCGAGATTTTTGCAGGATCACGACATAAAGCTTGAGAACACTGAGGTTATGGTTGTTCTTACCGGCTCGGAGGAGGCGGGGCTTCGCGGCGCAAAGGCGTTTGTCAAAGCGCACGCAAAGGAGTTCGCCGCAGAGAAGGATGTTGAAACGATGTTCTTCGGTCTTGACACGGTGCGTGATTTTGACTATATGGGCGTTTACAGCAAAGATATGACCGGCACTGTCAGAAACAGCCCCGAGGTTTCAAAGCTCGTCAAAGAGGGCGCCGCAATCGCGGGCTACGACCTGCCTTACAAGAGCGTTTTCTTCGGCTCGTCCGACGCCGCGGCTATCACCCAGGGCGGAATGAAAGCCACCTGCTTTGCCGCAATGGATCCCGCTCCCGCACGCTATTACCACACACGCCTTGACACAGCCGACAACCTTGATTTAAAGACTGTTGAAGCAGGCGTTGACATTTGCCTTGAAACCCTTTTCCTCTTTGATGAAAAAGGGCTCAATGTTTAAAACGTAAACATAAACGGACTCTGAAAGGAGAGACTTTATGAGAGAAAAATTATTTGCGGCGGTTTCGCTCATCCTCGTGTTTACAATGCTTTTTGCCTTTGCGGGCTGCAGCTTCACACAGCAGGAGGAAGAGACTACCACAATCAGAAAGCGCACATCCGACCTGCCGACCGAGCAGCTTTACAAGGTCTCGGGCGACGGCGTAACGCACTACCTTGACGCAGAGGGCAACACCCTTGAAACAACCACCGTGCTCGATGAAGCGGGGCTGGCAAAAAAGAACGGGCGCCTTCTTGATTACTACAACGTCAACGTAAACGCCCTTGCGGACGGCTCCACGACCGCCGTTGTGACAAGGAATGAGAGCAAGAGCATAGGCAAACAGACCGATGCTGACGGCAACAGCATTGCCTACAGTGAGAACTCCTATGTAAACGCCGCCGTTGACTCGCTCAAAAAGTATATGCTCGTTACCAAAGAGACAGAAACAACCGATTACACAAACGAGCTCTCCGACGCTCTGCCCGGCACGGATTATGTAAGCTCGCTTACCGCTGCCGATGTTGAATGTTCATCCTGCGTTGACGGCGACACTACAAGAACGGTTGTCTTAACCCTTAAATCACCCGTTCCCTCATCTGTAATCGACGCAAACTTCGACAAGGAGAATATTGATGACATATACTCCGAGTTTGACAAGGCGGCGGATTATATGACGGTTGACAAGGCAGCCACAAAGCTTGAGTATGTCAACTGCGTTGTTGAGATTGTAACCGACCTTCAGACTGATGAAGTGCTCTCAATCAGATACACAAAGGGCGTCAACGTCAGCACGGTTGTAACGGGCAAGGGCAAGCTTGCCTCCGTCGGCGAAATACCCGTCTGCTTCCTTTACACATACACTGTTGAATACAGTATTGACAGAACAAACCCCGCAGAAGCGGAATAATCAGAATTACGATATATCGAGGAGAAAAAATGGAACTTAAATCAAACCCCGTATTTTGCAGAACCTACCAGAAAGTAATGAAAATAACCTCAGATATGCTCCCGTGGAAGGAGCCGTCAATTATCAGAGGCGCCGGCAGCATTAAAAAACTGCCCTATCTCATAAAGCAGAAGGGCATAAAAAAAGTTCTTGTCGTTACAGACAAAGGGCTTATGGGGCTCAACCTGCTTGACTCCCTTTTTGAAGGGCTTAAAAGTAAGGGTATTGAATATGTTGTTTTTGACGGCGTTCAGCCCAACCCCACAATTCCCAACATTGAAGAGGCAAGGCAGCTCTATATTGACAACGGCTGCGAAGCGATAATCGCCTTCGGCGGCGGCTCGCCGATGGACTGCGCAAAGGCGGCGGGCGCAAGAGTTGTAAAGCCCAACCAGAGCATTCCCAAAATGAAAGGCGTTCTCAAAGTCCGCAAAAAGCTTATGCCTTTCTTTGCCGTTCCCACAACGGCGGGCACCGGCTCCGAGACCACAATAGCGGCAGTTGTCTCCGACCCCGAAACGCATGAGAAATATGCAATTAACGACCTCTGCCTGCGCCCCGGATACGCGATTCTTGACCCCGAACTCACGGTAGGTCTTCCCCCTCACATCACATCAACAACGGGTATGGACGCTCTCACCCACGCGGTTGAGGCGTATATCGGCAAGGCGAACACCAAAGAGACGGCTGAGAGAGCTGTTCAGGCGGTCAAGCTTGTTTTTGAAAATCTTTATAAAGCATACGAAGACGGCAAAAACATTGAGGCGCGTGAGAATATGCTCCTCGCCTCG
>JAEEGL014802806.1_pt1 | contig 16478 bp, 11 predicted proteins | sample 9134231 | NCBI WGS metagenome assembly JAEEGL01 (sample SAMN16246548, study PRJNA631951) | gut metagenome | biome: gut microbiome; feature: rumen; material: fiber-attached | host: Bos | place: Iran: Karaj | collected 2018-10
ATCACCCGCCGCGTCAACGCCGCCGACATCGGCCCCCTGGGCCTCCACGGCAAGACGAGCGTCCTGGCGACCTTCCTGAAAGTCGGCCCCCAGCGCGCCAGCGGCGTCCGCATCGTCTGCCTCCGCCCCGCCTGCTGCTTCGAGCCCCGCATCGCGACCGTCGAGCTGGCCTGAGGAAAATACGGGGCGGCCGGCACGGCTTCAAAAAGCCGTGGCCGTGTGCATGTCTTCCCGCCCGGACGGGTAGGGCGAGCTCTCCGAGCGAGCCGTTCCCTCACGCCTGTTGGGAGCACGGGCAGCTTGCCCGTGCCTTTTTCTTGCACGGGCAAGCTGCCCGTGCTCCCAATGGAGGCGCCCAATGCGTTGCGCTTCCGGGGAAAGCGAAAACCGAAGCATTGCGCGGTGCTGCGGCGTGGTTGCGCGCCGCATCCCCCAGGGAAGGCGGGTCAGGGGAAAAGGCTGTGGAAAGCGGAGAGGGAAGGGGGCGGCAGGGTGGGGGGGAGATGGCGGGCAAGCAGGGGAATCTGGGCGGGATGGGAAAGGGGGCGCCGGGAGGCATCGAAGAAGTCCGGGACGCGTCCTGCAGGGAGGGTGGGGGGGATGTCGGGCGCGTCGGTTTCGAGGAGGAAATGGTCGGGCGGGACGGCGGCGAGGATGCGCCGGACGCGGAGATTCCCGGGGCGGGTGATGGCGCCGCCGAGGGAAATGAAGATGTTTTTGGCGGCGAGCGCGGGAAGGGCGTCGGCGGGGCCGCCGTAGGCGTGGAGGAGGACGCCGGCGGGGTGGGGGGGCTGCGCGAGGAGGAAGCCGAGGAGGGGCGTCCATGCGCCGCGGCCGTGGAGGCTGATGGGGCGCCGGAGGGCCACGGAGAGGTCCCACTGGGCGCGGAAGGCGCTCCACTGCGCATCGCCGATGCCGCCCGGGATGGAGCCGTCGAGGCCGGTTTCCCCGACTCCGGCGCGGGGGTGGGCGAGGAGGAGGGTTTCCAGACGGCCAACCCAGCCCGGGGCGGCTCCGGCGGCGTGCCAGGGGTGGATGCCGAAGGATGTGCGGATTTCCGGTGCGCCGGAATGCGGCCCTTCGAGCGCGGCGGTGGCGGCCCAGTCGGCTTCGGAGGTGGCGTTGGTGTGGATGTACGCGACGCCGGCTTCCTGCGCGAGGCGCAGCACGGCGCCGAGGTGCGGTGCCAGGCGCGGGTCCTGCAGGTGGCAATGGGCGTCGGCGTAAATCATGGACGGAAGGGTGACACAACTCCCGAAAATGGGCAATGGTGAATGCGAAAAACCCGCTACGCGAGCCCCTATTGTTGATGTTCAAAAGCAACCACGGAAAAACTGGTATCTTGTGAAGTTTGTTCCTGCGTATGTTTGTGTTGGGGTAGGACGGAGAGGCCCTTCGCCGCCATATGCCTGTCATGCTCATGGAAAGCTTCAATTTTGCTTTCCTATCGCCTCACTTTCACACGGAGAGCAGAGGGCTGCCCGCCCTACCACTGGACTGGAAAATACGAATTCTTTGACTCTGCGCTGTACGGGGGCAGATTAAACATAGCTTCCCAATGGGTTTCCAAATTGCAAGCCAATGTGCATAGCGGCAAATATCCCTGCCGAGGGATCCGCCACTGCGTACACTTTGTGAGTTGTTTGAATCTGAGCAGGCGAAGCGGTGGCGAAATCACCGGGTTTCTACGGTGGCAGGAACCCCTCTGCCCCGCCGAGGGAGCACGCACATTGAGGGAGAAATGGAAGTGCTGGGCGAATTCCTTTCAATCCATAGACAGTTTGCTCGGTGTGGGGAATAACCGGTCAGTTTGCGTGGGTGGGATGCAGGAAAGAGCGAACGGGAAATAGAAAAGGGGTGGCTTGAAAAATGTGATGGTGGGAGGGGGCGGAGAGGTTGTAGGATGCGGGCAAGCGAGAGGACAGTGGATTGCGATGAAGCCTGAGAAACGAAAAAACAGAACGACACGGAAGGCATGAAAGCGCGGCGGAAACAGGCGAATGCCGTGGCGGAGACCGGGGTGAAGTCCGCGCAGGAGCTCTACAACTTCATCTACAAGGCGTGCGACTACCTCCGCGGGCCCGTGGGGCACGAGAGTTTCAAGGACTACATCACGCCCCTGCTCTACTACAAACGCATCAACGACACGTGGGACGAGGAATACGAGGCCGCCCTGGAGGAGTCCGGCGGCGATGCCGAATACGCGCGGTTGCCGGAACAGCACCTGTTCGTCATCCCGGAGGGATGCCATTGGGAGGACGTCCGCCGGCGCGACGAAAACCTCGGCTCGGCCATCGTGGAGGCGCTGCGCCTCACCGAGCAGGCCAACCCCGAGACGCTCTACGGCGTCCTCAGCGCCTTTTCGACGGCGAATTTCACCGACAAGACGATTGTCAGCGACGCCCGCTTCCGCGAGCTGGTCGAGCATCTTTCACGGCGCAGGCTCGGCAACCGGGACTATCCCGCCGACCTCATGGGCGACGCCTACGAAATCCTCCTCAAGAAGTTCGCCGACGAATCCAAGGCCAAGGCCGGCGAATTCTACACGCCCCGCCCCGTGGTCAAGCTCCTCGTCCGCATTCTCGACCCCAAGCCGGGCGAGCGCGTCTACGACCCCGCCTGCGGGTCCGGCGGCATGTTGATCGAGGCGGTCCGCCACACCAAAAACTCCAAGCTCTCGTTCGGGCTGGTCTTCGGGCAGGAACAGAACCCCATGAACGCCGCCATCGCCAAGATGAATCTCTACCTCCACGGCGCCATGGACTTCCGCATCATGCAGGGCGACACGCTCCGCAGCCCGCGAATCCTCCAGAACGGCGGGCTGGCCACCTTCGACTGCGTGATTGCCAATCCGCCGTTTTCCCTCGACAAATGGGGGGCGGAGATGTGGGCGCACGACGCTTTCGGCCGGAATCTCTGGGGCACGCCGCCGGCCTCCAACGGGGACTACGCCTGGATACAGCACATGGTCAAGTCGCTCCGGCCCGGCACGGGCCGCATGGCCGTCGTCCTGCCCCAGGGCGTGCTTTTCCGCGGCAGCGCCGAGGGGGAAATCCGCAGGCAGCTGGTCGGAACCGACTACATCGACGCCGTTATCACCCTCGGCGACAAGATTTTCTACGGCACGGGCCTGTCGCCCTGCGTCCTGGTCCTCCGGATGGTCAAGCCGAGCGGGCGGGTGAACCGGATCCTCATGGTGGACGGCTCGAAAATCCTCACCCAGAAACGCGCCCAGAACATCCTTTCCGACGCCGACGTCGACCGCCTCCACCAGCTCTATGCCGGCTTTGCCGACGTGGAAGACTTCTCCAAGGTCGTCACCCGCGAAGAAGTCGCGGCGAAGGGCTTCGACCTCTCCGTCAACAAATACGTGCAATACCACCAGGAAGCCGTCCGCAGCTACGCCGATGTCAAAGCCGACTTCGACGCCGCCCTCGCCGGAGTGAAAGCCGCCTCGGAGAAGTTCCGGGCGCTGTTGGAAAAGGGCGGAGTGCGGAGTGCGGAGGGCGGAGGGGGGAGTGCGGAGGAAATGCGGGGAGGTGGGGCATGAGTGGCGGAGTCACTCAGGAAAAGAGCAAGCATTTTGCCTTGCGCATCATCAAGCTGCATCGCTGGCTTCGGGAAGAGAAGAGGGAATTCGTCCTGTCGGACCAGATTCTTCGGAGCGGAACGAGCATCGGAGCCAACGTCCGGGAGGCTGAACGCGGCCAGAGCAAGGCGGACTTCCTCGCCAAATGCAACATCGCCCTGAAAGAGGCCGATGAAACGGCCTACTGGCTGGAATTGTTGCACGAAAGCGGGTATCTGCCGGAAAACGCATTCGAGTCGCTCCATGCCGATTGCCAGGAACTGATCCGCTTGCTTGTCGCCATCACGAAATCCGGGAAGAGGTCCAAATGAGTGTCCCATCCGTTTCCCTCCTTGCCCGCTCCGCCCTCCGCGCTCCGCCCTCGGCGCTTTCCCTCGACGAACTCGAATCGGTCCTGTGGGGTGCGGCGGTGCTGCTGCGGGGCAAGATCAATGCCACCGGCTACAAGGAGTACATTTTCCCGCTCGTGTTCTTCAAGCGCATCTGCGACGTCCATGCCGAGGAGCGAGCGCGCGCCCTGGAGCTGTCCGGCGGCGACGAGGAGTTCGCGGCGCAGCCCGACAACTATTCCTTCGCCATTCCCGCGGGCTGCTTCTGGGAGGACGTCCGCGCCGTCACGGAAAACATCGGACAGGCCCTCGTCACCGCCTGGACGCGCATCGAGCAGGCCAATCCCGCCCGCGTCGTGTTCGACCGCGTGGTCGAGGGGCTCACCGGCATCTTCGGCAAGCGCGACCACTGGACCAACAAGAACGTTCTCACCGACGCGACCCTCTCCGAGCTCATCGAACACTTTTCGCGCCTGGACCTCACCCTGGCCAACTGCCCCGCCGACGAAATGGGCACGGCCTACGAATACCTCGTCGGCAAGTTCGCCGACGACGCCGGCCACACCGCCCAGGAGTTCTACACCAACCGCACCGTCGTCGAGCTCATGGCCGAAATCCTCCGCCCCCGGGGCGGCGAATCGGTCTACGACCCCACCTGCGGCACCGGCGGGATGCTCGTCAGCTGCATCGCCCACTGCGCCAAACAAGGCGGCAACTGGCGCGAAATCAAGGCCTACGGCCAGGAACAGAATGCCCTCACCTCGGCCATCGCCCGCATGAACCTCTTCCTCCACGGCATCGAGGAGTTCCGCATCGTCAACGACGACACCCTCGAGCGGCCCGCCTTCCTCGACGCCGGCCGACTCAAGACCTTCGACGTCGTCCTCGCCAATCCCCCGTATTCCATCAAGCAGTGGAACCGCGACCTCTTCGCCAACGACCCCTACGGCCGCAACTTCCTCGGCACCCCGCCCCAGGGCCGCGCCGACTACGCCTTCATCCAGCACATCCTCAAATCCATGGACCCCAAAACGGGCCGCTGCGCGATCCTCCTGCCGCACGGCGTCCTCTTCCGGGAAGAGGAACGGGAAATGCGCAGGAATCTCGTCGAAAGCGACTTGCTCGAAGCCGTCATCGGCCTCGGCCCGAATCTCTTCTACAATGCGTCCATGGAAGCGTGCATCATGATTTGCCGTTCCCGGAAGGCGCCCAGGAAAAAGGGGAAGGTCCTTTTCATCGACGCAAAGAACGAAGTCGAGCGCAAGAATGCTGAAAGCAAATTGGCAGCGAAGCACATCGGCAAAATTGTTGCCGCCTACAGAGCGTTCAAAAACGACCCTCATTTTGCCCATGTGGCATCAAATGGGGACATCCGCGCCCAAGACGGCAACCTTGCCATTCAAATGTACGTGACGGCGGAAAAGCCCACAGGCCAAGAGAAAACGGATTTGTCCACGGTCGTTGCGGCATGGGAAAACAGTTCCGTGGAAACCGCCGCCGCATTGCAAGCGCTCTCGAAACTGTTCGGAGGTGCCTTGCCATGAAAGTGAAATTCGGAGAGATGGTCAAGGATGTGAAGTCCAATGTGGACCGCGCCAACAATCCTTACAAGTTCTATGTTGCCGGCGACCACATGGACTCGGAGGATTTCCGCATTCACCGTCGCGGCTCTTTTGCAACAGATGACGTGGGACCGGCGTTTGTGCGCATCTTCCATCCGGGGCAGGTGCTTTACGGTTCGCGGCGGACGTACCTGAAGAAAGTTTGTGTTGCCGACTTTGACGGCATCTGTGCCAACACCACTTTCGTTCTGGAGACCAAAGACGAAGGTGTGTTGACCCAACGACTACTGCCATTCTTGATGTTGAGCGATGGCTTTACAGATTGGTCCATCAAACATTCAAAGGGCTCGACGAACCCCTACATCCTTTTCTCCGATCTCGCCAATTACGAGTTCGACCTCCCTCCCATCGAGCGCCAACGCGAACTTGCCGACCTCCTCTGGGCGGCGAACGACCTGAAAGAAGCCTACAAGAAAGCCATCTCCGCCACCGACGAAATGCTCAAGGCGAAGTTCAGGGAGATGTTTGAAGCAGGGCCATCCATGGGGTGGCCAACCAAAAAGATGTCGGACGTCTTCGAGATTTCATCCAGTCGCAGAATTCTAAAAGAATCCTGGGGGGCTACGGGCATACCTTTTTTGCGCGTACGAGATATGGTGGCATTGGCGGACAATGAAGAGTTGCATAATGAATTCTTTGTGACAGAAGAGTTTTACAACGGTTTGACGCAGGCAGATGGAAAACCCCTACCTGGAGATATTCTTGTTTCGGCGACAAGCACCATTGGCAAGTGCTATGTTGTCAAGGAAGGCGAACGGTTTTACTACAAAGATGCCGATGTTTTGCGTTTTAGAAAGAAAACCAACATCGACAGTCATTATTTCATGTATGCCCTGTCTATGCCTGCATTGCGCAAGCAAATCGAATTGTCTGTTGGTGCTACGACGGTGGGGCATTTCCTTATTTGCAAAGCTCAGGGCTTGACGATTACTCTGCCTCCGATCACTCTTCAGCACGAGTTCGTGGCGATTGCCGAAGCGGCAGAGGAGACGAAAGCGGCGCTCAAGCGCTCGCTGGGCGACCTTGAGCAGGTGATGAAAGGGCTGATCAATGGATGAGGGAGGAAACGGAAGAGCATGGCGTTCATTGACATTTTGCCTTTATTATCCAATCTTTTGCGGCCCATTGTCCGGAATTTTGATACCCATCAGGGCTTTTGGCTGGTGTCGCTGACCATCGGATTGCTTGTTATTGCGTGGCGAACCTGCATAGTAACTTCCCGCAATGATGCGAAACGTTCCCGGCCCTATGTCATTCTCGAAGCGATGCCGGGCATCTTCTTGGGAGTTCGGTTGAACAACGTCGGACTCACCATGGCAAGGAACGTGAGAATCGCGGCAATTCCGCCCATCAAAATGGCTTTTCCGAATTACAAACGGGACATCAAATTCATTTCGAAAGGCGTGGATTGCCTGTCGCCGCGGATGCGCCTCGAAACCCGTCTTGGAACATTTTCGGATCTTCAGAAAGAAAATCCCGATTTGGTCTTCAAGGGGAAGATTTCCTATGAAGACGATGCCGGGCTCAAATATTCGGAAACATTCGTGCTGGATTATTCGCTTTTCAAGGACATCACGCATTCTTCGGAAGACGATGCCATTGCTTCCCGCATTCAGGAGCTCACCAGGGAAATTTGCCACTTGTCCTCAGGCTTTCACCAGTTCCACGTTGTGGTTGATGGTGACAAGACACATCGGTTTTGGGCCCCTCCCACAATATCAAGGCAAGCCACACCCACTGTTGCATCGCCAGATCAGCAATCTCTGTCTTCCGATTCCGAACACGTCACGAAAGAACCAACCAACGGGTAAAATTCTCATACGGATTCATTGCGACCCACAAATTGATGGATAATGCCATGCCTGAAAACAAAACGCTCCTGCAACAAATTGAAGAAGAAGCTGTCGATTCCAAGTCGGACGTTGCCTCGCTCCTGCGCAAATGCCAGATTTTGGCGGCCCGGTTGCGCAACGATTCCCTGAAAGACTGGATTCGCTGCGAGTTGAATGGATATCCCAACGTGATGGATTTGCCTGAATACCGCGTGGTCCCATGCCAATCGTTTGGAAATTTTTTTGGTTTGGGAAAGACGTTGAATAATGCGCCAATTCCGGAAATGTGTGTACCAGAACAAATTCGCGAAGCCCTCTTTACATTTCGTTTTTCCCAGGGGGTTGGATATCTTCAAAACTTGCTTGTTGGTACCAAAGGCATGGTGACTGCATCGTGGCCTGCCGACCTCATTGCGCTACTGTCACAAAAGGTGTATGGGGGCATGGGCATGTTGGATGCACACATGGAGTGCTCGTCCGGATCTGTGGTAAAGATTCTCGAAACGATTCGCAATAGGATACTCGATTTCATCTTGGCGTTGGAAGACGATTGCCCCGATGCTGGAGATGCAATTGGGTCCGCGAAACTTGACAGCCAAAAAATCGATCAAATGGTAACGCACAACATTTTCAAGGGCGTTGGCAATGTCGCACTCCAATGCGGGACAGTGTCCCAGAACAATATGGTCAATATCGAGAAAGGGAATTGGGAGCTACTTGAAAAACTGCTCCAGGGCATCAAGATCGACGAGGTGCAGATTAGGGAACTGAAGGATATTCTCCAGAGAGATCCTCCGAAATCCAAAACTGATTTCGGCGCAAGGTTCTCGGGATGGCTTGGATCAATTTGCGCCAAGGCGGCAAGCGGTCTGTATACCGTTCCATATGAGGCGATCTCAGGAGTAATTACTACGGCTATTTGCAAATACATTGGATTTGTGTGATGATGGAAGACAAGCTGCACAAGAGCGAAGGACCAGAAGTCAACCCGCCGAAAGTTTTCATTTCCTACAGCTGGACATCCGTCGAGCACAAGGACCGGATTCGGCATTATGCGGAACGCCTGCGCAATGAGCATGTCGATGTTCTGTTGGACATTTGGGATTTGGCTCCCGGACAGGACAAGAACGCCTACATGGAGAAGATGGTGACCGATCCGACGGTGACGCACGTGCTTGCGTTCATCGACCGCCGATACACGGAAAAAGCCAATGCGCGCGCGGATGGAGTCGGCACGGAGTCCCAGATCATTTCGCAACGTCTTTACTCGAGCACGGACCAACAAAAATTCATTCCGGTCTTCTGCGAAAAAGACGACACCGGAAAGCTCTCGGCGCCAGTTTTTTTCGAAGCGCGGATTGGTTTCGATTTCAGCACCCCCGCTGCCGAAAACGACAATTGGGAACCCATGGTCCGGCATTTGTTCGGGAAGCCGGAATACATCAAGCCGCCATTGGGGCCATTGCCGGCCTTCCTCGACGAGAGCAATGCGCCGCGGGAGTTCCCGACCGACGCCAGTTTCCGGAAAATACTCGCGAAAACCAGTTCGGAGCGGCATTGGCATCTCTCCCTCAACGAAGAGTTCCTGTCCCAGGCATTCAAGTATCTCGATTCGTTTCGGATACGGGTGTTTCCGAAAGATGCGGAACTCGCAGAATATGACGAAATCGTATATGGGAAATTGCAGGGATTGCTTCCGTGCCGGGACCAATTCATCGAATGGGCGGAACTCCAAATCCTGTCGATGGAAGACGACGAACTGCTGGAACTCTTGAAGAGCCTGGTCCCGCGTTTCTCGGAAGTGCAAAGCCGCGGTCCTGAACTGCACCAGTGGCGTGAAAATTGCGGGGTATTCGATGTCGGTGGAATTTGGGTCTGCGAAGTGTTGCTTTACATCTTCGCCATGTTGCTCAAGCACAGACGCGACAAGGTCGCCGCCGGTCTCCTCGCCGCGCATTATTATATGTATGCGGACAACAATCTCAGCCGGAAAGACTTTTATTCGATCGATGTACTTTGGAGCCGTGCAGTGTCGTTTGCCAAACGCAACGAAAGATTGCGGTTGCACCGCATGGATTTGCTGGCGGATTGGATCAAGGAACATGCAAAAGACAGGTTTGCGGATTTCAACCAGCTCATGGAAGCGGATGGAGTGTTGTGTTTGAAGTCCATGTTGTCGGAGAGATGGTCGTGGTGGCCGAGAACATACGTTTATTCGGAATACAGTCGTCCGCCGGAGCTCTTTGACGCCGCCCGCGACAAGGACCATGCCGAACGGCTTTTGGTCATTTTCGGGTATTCCAATCTTGAGGATTTGAAAAACAGCCTGCGACAATTGAGAACCCAGCCGTATGCGCATCGGGTCGAGACGGCCCGACGCCTCTTGGAGGCAATCGGGTTTGAAAAATGGGGAACGCTTTCCTTGGCGGGAGGGCGGGAATGAAGCGTCTAGAACCAAACCGGAAAGGCCCCTGGCAGCCCATGGATGGGCGGGGACGGAGGGGTGGGGCAGCATGAAGGCGCGGGCGACAGAGGGGCGAGGATGGCAAGGGACGCAGGGGGCGGGGCGCGAGGCGCCACCGCCGGGGTGGGTGCGCGACGAGGTGGGGCGGTTGCGGAGGGAGACGATCCACCGGATGACGAGGCGGTGCCTGAACTGGGATTACCGCGGGCGGGGGACGTATCTGATCACGATGGTGCTGAACGACCGGTCGCGGCCGGTGTTCGGGAGGGTGGTGGGAAAACCGCCCGTGGATGGGCGGGCACAAGGGATGGAGGGCATTTTCGAGGCGAGCGAGCTGGGGCGGAGGGTGGAGGAAGATTTCCTGCGCATGGGGGAGTTTGCGCCGGAAATCGAGGTGCTGGGGGTGCAGCTCATGCCGGAGCATTTCCACGGGGTGTTGCGCGTGGTGCGGAGGATGGAGAAGCCGCTGGGGGAGCGTCTGCGCGGGTTCAAGATCGGGGCGAGCAAGGTGGCGAGGGAGCTGGGGGTGCTTCCGCCCATGAATGGGCGGGGGCTGGGGGAGGCGGCGCGGGGGAAGGGGCTTTTTGCGGATGGGTTCACGGACACGATTCTCGGGAACGCGGATGCGGTGCGGAAGGGGATGGCGTACATGCGGGACAATCCGAGGCGGTTGGCGGTCAAGAGGGCGTTCCCGGAGTTGTTCAAGGTAGTGGGGAACTTGTGCGTGCCCCTGGATGGGCACGGACAGGGGCATTTCGCGGCGGTGGGGAACCGGGCGCTTTTGGAGACGCCGCACATCCTGCAGGTGCAGGTTTCGCGGCGGGATTTTGCCTGGAAGCGCGACGGGAAGGGGGAGGTCATCCGCTCGCCCATCGATGGGCGAGCACGGGTGGGGTTCGCGACGGCGGCGTTCGAGGAGAAGGCTGCGGGGTTGCTCGCGGCGGGGGCGCACGGGGCGGCGATTGTCTCGCCCTGCATCAGCGAGGGGGAGAGGGAAATCGCCGCGCGGGCGTTCGCGGCCGGGCACAAGGTGATTGCACTCCGCAACAAGGGGTTTTCGCCGCTCTACAAGCCGGGCGGACGGCTTTTCGAGCGGTGCGCGGGAGGGAATCTGCTCCTGCTCGCGCCGGCGGCATGGCCATACCTGCCCGGCAGGAAGCCGATCACGCGCGTCGATGCGTGCGTCCTGAACCGACTGGCCCAGCTTCTCGCGGGGGACGGCGCGGCCGAGATCGACTACAAGGGGCGCACGCCGCGCGAGATCGACGATTTGGCAAGAAAGGCGGTAACGGAATGAGCGCATTCAACGAGCACAACACGATCCAGGCGATGCTGTTCGACGCGGCGGGGCGGAACGGCTGGGAAGCGGTGGAAGCCGAGTCGATGCCCAAGGAGGGGAACATGGGGTTCCCGCTGGTCGCGGCATGGCTGAAGGAATCCCTCCTGCGCCTCAACGGGGCGAAGGGGCTGACGGCGGCGCAGGCGGACGAGGTGGTGCGGCGGATCCAGGAGGTGTACGCGGGACTGGTGAATCCGGGGGATCTGGTCGAGGCCAACAAGCGGCTGCACGAGCGGCTTTTCACGTACAACTCGTTTCCGTGCGGGCCGGAAAACCTGCCGGGGGCGATCGACTTTTTCGACTTCGCCAACCCGGGGAACAACCGGTGCGTGGCGGTGCGGGAGTGGACCTACCAGCCGTACGGGCAGCCGGCTTCCGGGGCCAAGCGGTTCGACATCGCGTTCTTCATCAACGGGTTCCCCGTGGTGATGTGCGAGACGAAGACGCCCGTCCGTCCCGCCGTCAGCTGGGCGGACGCGGCGGGGGACATCCTAGATTACGAGAAGGGGGCGCCGCACGCGTTCGTTTCCAACGTCCTCAACATCGCGACCGAAGGCAAGAAGTTCCGCTTCGGCGGACTGGGCGCGCCGCTCGACAAGTGGGGGCCCTGGTTCGCCAACTGCCCCCGGCGGGAGGGCACGCTCGACGACGTCAAGCACAGCTTCCTCCAGCTGATGGTGCCGGGGACGATTCTCGACATCTACCGCCATTTCACGCTCTACAAGCCGGCCAAGCGGGGGAGCGGGCTGGTCAAGATCGTCTGCCGCTACCAGCAGTTCGAGGGGGCGAACGCCATCGTGCAGCGCTGCGTCGAGGGGAAAATCAGGAAGGGACTCATCTGGCACTTCCAGGGTTCCGGCAAGTCCTACCTCATCCTGTTCGCCGCGCAGAAGCTCCGGCACGAGCCCGCGCTCAAGTCGCCGACCATCGTCATCGTGGACGACCGCGTGGACCTGGAACAGCAGATCACGGCGGACTTCCTCGGGGCGGAGGTGGCGAACGTGGCCGGGGCGGGGTCCAAGAAGGAATTGATGGATTTCTTCTGGACGAAGCAGCGCAAGATACTCATCACCACCATCTTCAAGTTCGAGGAGGTGGACGGGGTGCTGGACGATCGCGGGAACATCGTGGTGCTGGTGGACGAAGCGCACCGCACGCAGGAGGGGAATCTCGGGCGGAAGATGCGGACGGCGCTGCCCAACGCGTTCTTCTTCGGACTGACCGGCACGCCGATCAACACGTACGAACACAACACGTTCCAGACGTTCGGTGCGCCGGAGGACGCAAGCGGCTACATGAGCCGGTACTCGTTCCAGGACTCCATCGAGGACGGCGCGACCCTGCCGCTCAACTTCCAGACCACCCCCGTCGAGATGCACATCGACAAGGAGGCGCTCGACCGCGAGTTCGCGGAACTGACCGACCAGATCACCGACGAGGAGCGGAACGTCCTGGTGCGGAAGACGGGCGCCGAGGCCCTCTTCACCTCGCCCGAGCGCATCCGCAAGGTCTGCGAACACATCGTCGCCCACTACCGCGAACGGATCGAGCCGACGCACATGAAGTGCCAGGTGGTGGTCTTCAACCGCGCGACCTGCGTCGCCTTCAAGAAGGAGCTCGACACGCTCCTCGGCACGACGGACGCCACGGCGGTCGTCATGGACTGCAACAACGACAAGCAGGGCGAATATGCGGAATACAAGCTCACCGCCGACCAGCAGAACCGCCTGCTCGACCGCTTCCGCGACCGGCTCGACCCGCTCAAGTTCGTCATCGTGACCTCGAAGCTGCTGACGGGATTCGACGCGCCGATCCTCCAGTGCATGTATCTCGACAAGCCGATGAAGAACCACACGCTCCTCCAGGCCATCTGCCGGACGAACCGCGTGTACGGGGGCGACAAGCCGAACGGGTTGATCGTCGACTACGTGGGCGTGTTCGACGACGTCGCCAAATCGCTCCAGTTCGACGACGAGAAAATCCGGCAGGTCATCGAGAACATCGCCGAAATCAAGGCCATGCTCCCGCGGCTCCTGCAGGAGGCCCTCGCCTTCTTCCCGGGCGTGGACCGCTCCGTCGGCGGCTACGAAGGGCTGCGCGAGGCGCAGTCGCGCTTGGACACCGATGCGAAGAAGGACGGGTTCGCCGCGGCCTTCGGGGCCCTCCACCGGGCGTGGGAAATCCTGTCGCCCGATCCCGTCCTCGACGGATGCAAGGACGACTACACCTGGCTTTCGCAGGTGTACGAAAGCGTCCGGAAAATCTCCATCACCGGAAGCCTGCTGTGGAAGGTCCTCGGGCCGAAGACCATCGAACTCATCCACCGCAACGTCACCAGCGTGGACATCGGCTCCACCCTCGAGGAGCTGGTTGTCAACTCGGCCGTCATCGATGCCGCCATCACCGAGGCGGACGCGGAGCGGCGGGTGCCCGAGGTCGTCAAACTCCTGCATGCGCGCCTGGGCCGTCACGCGGGCGACCCGAAATTCAAGAAGATAGCGGACAAGGTCGAAGAACTGAAGGAGAAGATGCGGCAGAACCTTCTCACGTCGATCGAGTTCCTCAAACAGCTCCTCGTCGCCGCCAGGGAACTGCTGGAGGCCGAAAAGGAAGTCTCCCCGGCGGACAACCGGGCACGGGCCAGGGCCGCCCTGACCGAACTGTTCGAGACGGTGAAGGAGGAAAGCGGCAAGAAGAACCTCATCGTCGAGAACATCGTCAACGACATCGACGAGCAGGTCGTGCGGGTGGTCCGCTCCTTCAACGACGCCTTCGCCACGGTCGCCGGCAAGCGCGAAATCCGGCAGCTCCTCCGCTCGATCCTCTGGGTCCGCTACCAGATCAAGGACCCGGACGTGTTCGAAAAGGCCTACAACTACGTCGAACAGTACTATTGATTTGACGGAGGGCGGCCGCAAGTGGCTGGGCGCATGGAAAATACAGCATGCCCCCGGTGATTGGAAACGGCTTTTCGACTGGCTGGAAAACCCCGGCAGCAAAAGATTGTCCGGGAGGAGTGTGGACGGCGCGGGAAAAGAAAAACCCCGCTATTGCGGGGAAAGGGTGGTGGTGGGGGATGGATTCGAACCATCGAACTCATAGAGGTCAGATTTACAGTCTGATGCGGTTGGCCACTTCGCTACCCCACCACGGGGTTTTCCGGCAGGACGGGAGGTTGGTGGAGCGGAAGGGATTCGAACCCTCGACCTCTACGTTGCGAACGTAATGCTCTACCAACTGAGCTACCGCCCCAAACGCGTCCTGCTTTGAATGTCATTGGGCACCATAGCACGGGGCAGGCCGGTGTGCAATCTTTTTTTGCGGGGTGCCGCCGGGGCCGAAAATGGGGCGTGCGGGCGGATGGACGGTCTGCTATAGAAGGGGGAAAGGAGAACGAAATCATGGCGGTGCCGATCATCATCGAGAATCTGGTCAAGCGGTTCGGGAATACGGAGGTCCTCAAGGGGATCGACGTGCGGATCGGCGCGGGGGAGATTTTCTTCCTCCTGGGGCCGAGCGGTTGCGGGAAGACGACGCTGCTGCGGGCCATCGCCGGGCTGAACGAGCCGGACGGCGGGCGCATCCTCGCCGGGGAGCGGGACGTGACGCACCTGCCGCCTCACAAGCGGGACATGGGGATGGTGTTCCAGAGCTACGCGCTGTGGCCGCACATGACGCTGTTCGACAACGTGGCGTTCGGGCTGGAAATGCGCGGGGTGGGCAAGGCCGAAGCGGCGCCGCGCGTGATGAAGGCACTGGGACTGGTGCGGCTGGCGGAGCGGGCGAAGGCGAAGCCGAACGAGCTGTCGGGCGGCCAGCAGCAGCGGGTGGCGCTCGCCCGGGCGCTGGTCATCGAGCCGCAATGCCTGTTGCTGGACGAGCCGTTGTCGAACCTGGACGCGAAGCTGCGGGTCGAGATGCGCACGGAAATCCGCCGCATCTGCAAGGAGGCGGGGCTGACGGCAATCTACGTGACGCACGACCAGAAGGAGGCGCTGTCGATCGCCGACCGCGTGGCGGTGCTGGAGTCGGGGCGCCTACTGCAGACGGGGGCGCCGGACGAGGTGTACCTGCGGCCGCGGAACAAGTTCGTCGCGCAGTTCATCGGGGAAACAACGTTCGTGGAGGGCCGGGTGCGGGGGCGCAACCCGGACGGGGCCGTGCTCGTTGAAACGGCCGCGGGAACCTGGACGGCCGCCGGCGGCTGCGGCGGCGAGGGGAATCCCGAGGAAGGGCGGCGGGTGTGGCTGTCGGTGCGTCCGGAATCGGTCCGGTTGCACACGGAAAAGGGAAAAGGGGAGACGAACGTGTTCGACGGGGCCCTGACGGGCACCGTGTACCTCGGCGAGACGGCCCAGCACGACGTGGAGATGCCCGGCGGCGTGGTCCTCAAGACGCTCGAAGTCCGTCCCCGGCGCATGGCGCGGGACGGCAAGCGCGAGGCAGTGCGGTTTTTCGTGGACCCCGAGGACGTGCGGGTGCTGACGGAGTAGGACGGGAGAAGGGGAACAGGGAAGGGGGCCTGCGTCGCAACCACGGGGGGGGCAGGGGCGGAGGCCCGGAGGTGTTTTTTTGGGGGGGCAGCCGCGCGTTGAAAACTCCCGGCGAAGTCTCTTCTCGAGGGGCAAGGATGGAAAGGCAGAGAGGCCGTCGGCGCGGACACGATTCCGGCTGTATTTGATTTTACGAAAAACATTGACTTTATTTGCTGTTCTCTGCATCCCGCCGGACATGAACACACATGCCTGTCGCACCTCTTTACGGTGGCCTGTGCGGCGGGCTCGACATGCCGTTTTTGGAAGGGAGTGCATGGCAAGCCCTGTGCGTCGGGGTGGGGCGGCGGGGGGACGGGCGGTTCCCCGTCCGCCACGCGAAAGGAAGGTGGCCGGAAGGTGATTCCGAAGCCCTCCATGCACCTCCCGGTGGTGGCGGCGACGGCGAGCTTGCGGCGCGGGCGGGGGTGTGGTAGGGTCGGGCATTGTTTCAACCCCGAAAGGAACCGAATGAAAAAGATTGCATTGACCCTTCTCGCCTCCCTCCTCGCCGCGGCCGCCGCGTTCGCCGACGAACCCGCCGAAGCCCCCGCCGCCGACGCGCAGGCCCCCGTCCGCATGATCACCGAGGCCACCTTCCCGCCCTACGAGTTCCGCCAGGGCACCGATGTCGTCGGCATCGACGTCGAAATCTGCAAGGCCATCGCCGCCGAGCTCGGCCGCGGCCTCGTCGTCGAGGACGTCGAGTTCGATTCCGTGCTGCCCTCCCTGATCGCGGGCAAGGCCGAGCTGGCCGCCGCCGGCATCACG
>JAEEGL011961845.1_pt1 | contig 16477 bp, 12 predicted proteins | sample 9134231 | NCBI WGS metagenome assembly JAEEGL01 (sample SAMN16246548, study PRJNA631951) | gut metagenome | biome: gut microbiome; feature: rumen; material: fiber-attached | host: Bos | place: Iran: Karaj | collected 2018-10
CTCGCTGGCGATGTTACTGCCCACCTTTCCGGAGAGAATCAGGCACATGATACTGCTGGAGAACTCGAGCACCATAATTTCACGCGTAGTATATCCGGTAGTGAAATTGGGCATCCAAGGACTGGCAATGTTCAACTTAATCTGAATACAGATAACGGCTCCGATGAAGAAGGAGATAAGCAACACAATGCCTATGGAGTCTACCCCCAACTGGGTAAGTTCTTTTATGTATTGCTTCAGGAACATGCGCCATCGTTCGGGGATGCTGAATGTGCGCCCCATGAGCATGAGATAACTTCCGAAAGCGGATAAAAATTTGACTATAAACATGAATAACTCAACTTTTTGCGATACAAAAGTACCAAGAAAAGTTAAAAATGAAAAATGAAAAGTGAAAAATGAAAAGCGAAAAGTTAAAAATAAGGGTAAAAGTGGGGAGAAAGTCCTTTTTTTCGTACTTTTGCAGTCAAAATAAACGAGAATGGACAACGAAACAGATAAACTGGAACTGAGAAGCGAGGGACTTGTTAAGATATACGGCAAGCGCATGGTGGTGAACAATGTCAGCTTTCGCGTTGAGCAAGGTGAGATTGTGGGTTTGTTGGGCCCCAATGGAGCAGGCAAGACCACATCGTTCTACATGACTACTGGCCTTGTGATTCCCAATGAGGGACATATTTATCTGGGTGGACAGGAAATAACCAAGTTGCCTGTGTACAAGCGTGCCCGACTGGGAATCGGCTATCTGGCTCAGGAGGCCAGTGTGTTCCGCAAGATGAGTGTGGAAGACAATATAGCCAGTGTACTGGAGATGACAGACAATCCGCGAAGCTACCAGAAAGAGAAGCTGGAGAGTTTGATTAGCGAGTTCCGTCTGGAGAAAGTGCGTAAGAACCTGGGTGATCAGCTCTCGGGAGGTGAGCGCCGACGTACCGAGATTGCCCGCTGCCTGGCCATTGACCCTAAGTTTATCATGTTGGACGAACCCTTTGCTGGCGTTGACCCCATTGCTGTAGAAGATATTCAGTACATTGTATGGAAACTGAAGCAGCGTAACATAGGTGTGCTGATAACCGACCACAATGTAGAAGAAACACTCTGTATCACAGACCGTGCCTATATGCTTTTTGAGGGGCAGATTCTGTTCAAAGGCAAACCGGACGAGCTAGCAGCAAACCCCATAGTTAAAGAAAAGTATCTGACCAATAGCTTTGTGCTTAGGATGAAAGACTTTGAGGCTATTGACAAGGAACGAAACGTTACAGAATAGCCGCTATATTTTATAAATAAGGTATATTAACAAATAATTGTGAATTCAGATTATGAATTATAAATTATTTGTTATACCTTTGCCGCCAATTTTGAAAAAGAGGTATAATAATATTAAAGGATAAGCAATGAATATTTCATTCGAAAACGTAGACAAAGTGAGCGCTTTGCTCACCATGAAGATTGAAAAATCAGATTACGCAGAAAAAGTAGAAAAAGCACTGAAAGAATTCCGTAAGAAAGCAAATCTGCCTGGTTTCCGACCCGGTCAGGTTCCCATGGGGCTGCTGAAGAGACGTTTCGGCACAGAGATTCTTGCAGATGAGATAAATAAGATTCTAAGTCACGAACTCTATAAGTATATCCGTGAACAGAAGGTTAACATCCTGGGCGAGCCTATGGCTAATGAAGAGAAGACTCCTGCCATCGACTTTGCTACTCAGGAGGAGTTTACCTTTGCATTCGATATTGCACTGGCACCCGAGTTTGATGCCAAACTCTCAGCTAAGGATAAGCTGAACTACTATACCATCAACGTTGATGATGCCATGGTGGACCAGCAAGTTCAGGCATACTGCCAGCGTGGCGGTCAGTACCAGAAGGTGGACAGCTATCAGAGCAACGATATGGTAAAGGGTCTGCTGGCTCAGTTGGACGAGAAGGGTAACACCCTGGAAGGTGGTATTCAGGTAGAGAATGCCGTTATGCTCCCCAACTACATGAAGAACGATGACGAGAAAGCTAAGTTCGAGGGGGCTAAGGTGAACGATGTTATCGTGTTCAACCCCGCTAAGGCTTACAACGACAGCGATGTTGAGTTGGCAAGCTTGCTGAAGATTAGCAAGGAAGAGGCTGCCAACGTGAAGTCGGACTTCAGTTTCCAGGTAACAGAAATCACCCGCTTCGAGGCAGCTGCCCTTGATCAGGCACTCTTCGATCAGGTTCTGGGTGTAGGTGCTGTTAAGAATGAAGAAGAGTTCCGTGCACACATTGCAGAGGACATGAAGAAGAGTTTCGTTGCTGACAGCGATTATAAATTCCTGCAGGATCTCCGCGCTTATCTGGTTGGCAGAATCGGTGAGCTGGAATATCCCGAGGCTATGCTCAAGCGCATCATGAAGCAGAACAATGCCGATAAGGATGACGCATACATCGAGGAAAACTTCAAGTCCAGCCTTGACGAGCTGACTTGGCACCTTATCAAGGAGCAGCTTTCAGACCAGTTTGAGCTGAAGGTTGAGCAGCCCGACGTACTGGAGACCGCTAAGGCTGCCACACGTATGCAGTTTGCCCAGTACGGCATGACCAATCTTCCTGACGACGTTCTCACAAACTATGCCAACGAGATGCTGAAGAATCAGCAGCAGGCAGAGGGTCTGGTAGCCCGTACCGTAGAGAACAAGATTGTGGCTAAGGCCAAGGAAACCGTCAAGTTGACTGAGAAGGCTGTTTCCCTGGATGAGTTCAATAAACTTTTTGAAAAAGAAAACAAGGAAGCAAAACCAACTAAGACAACAAAGAGCAAGAAGTAATGAACAACGACTTCAAAAAATATGCTACCCGCCATCTGGGTATGAACAGTATGGTTCTGGACGATGTGATAAGTGCACAGAACCAATACCTTAATCCATATATCCTGGAGGAACGCCAGCTGAATGTTACGCAGATGGATGTGTTCAGCCGTCTGATGATGGACCGTATTATTTTCCTGGGTACTCAGATTGACGACTATACAGCCAACACATTGCAGGCTCAGCTGCTGTATCTGGATAGTGTAGATGCTGGCAAGGATATCAGTATCTATATAAACAGTCCTGGCGGCAGTGTATATGCTGGATTGGGCATATATGACACTATGCAGTTCATCAGCAGCGATGTGGCTACCATCTGTACAGGTATGGCTGCCAGTATGGCTGCCGTATTACTGGTGGCAGGAACAGAGGGCAAGCGTAGTGCGCTGACTCATAGCCGCGTGATGATTCACCAGCCGATGGGCGGTGCTCAGGGGCAGGCCAGCGATATTGAGATTACTGCTCGTGAGATTCAGAAGTTGAAGAAAGAACTTTATACCATTATAGCCAATCACTCGCATACCGACTTTGACAAGGTATGGGCCGACAGCGACCGTGATTACTGGATGACAGCCCAGGAAGCTCAGGAGTATGGTATGATAGATCAAGTGTTGATAAAGAAACAGTAAATATGGCACATAAACAAGATAAGTGCTCGTTCTGTGGGCGTTCAGAAAGCGAAGTGCCCTTGTTGCTGTCGGGAATCAATGGCTATATATGTAGCGATTGTGCCATGCAGGCATATAATATTGTGCAGGAGAATATGGGTGTGAAAGCTTCCCGTTCTTCTAACGATTTCGGCCTGAATGATGTTCCCAAGCCCAAGCAGATTAAAGAATATCTTGACCAGTATGTGATAGGGCAGGAGGATGCCAAGCGTTATCTGTCCGTTTCTGTTTACAACCATTATAAGAGATTGGGACAGAAAAAGGAAGATGATGGTGTAGAGATTGAGAAAAGCAATGTTATTATGGTGGGTTCGACCGGTACGGGAAAGACTCTGCTGGCAAGAACCATCGCTAATCTTCTTAAGGTTCCCTTTACCATTGTTGATGCTACGGTATTTACCGAGGCCGGATATGTAGGCGAGGATGTGGAAAGCATCCTGAGCCGACTGCTTCAGGTAGCTGATTACGATGTGAGGGCTGCAGAGCGCGGCATTGTATTTATAGATGAGATAGACAAGATTGCCCGTAAGTCAGATAACCCAAGTATCACGCGTGATGTGAGCGGCGAAGGTGTACAGCAGGGCTTGCTGAAATTGCTGGAAGGTGCCAAGGTGAATGTTCCCCCCAAGGGCGGCAGAAAGCATCCAGATCAGGATTACATAGAGGTGGACACCAGAAACATCCTGTTCATCTGCGGCGGTGCCTTTGACGGTATCGAGAAAAAGATTGCCCAACGTCTGAATACACATGTAGTGGGTTACAATAGCGTACAGAATAAGCAGAAGATAGATTCCAAGAATCTGATGAAGTACATTGTACCGCAGGATTTGAAGAGTTTTGGTCTGATTCCCGAGATAATTGGCCGCCTTCCTGTGCTTACCTATTTGAATCCACTTGACAGGACAGCTCTGCGTAACATTCTCACCGAGCCTAAGAATTCCCTGGTTAAACAGCAAATAAAGCTTTTCGAGATGGACGGCATTAAACTGACATTCGAACCAGAGGCTTTGGAATATATGGTTGATAAGGCTGTGGAATACAAACTGGGTGCCAGAGGTCTGCGCAGCATCATGGAGGCTGTTATGATAGATGCTCAGTATGATGCTCCTTCCGGAAGGGTGAAAAAGTTTGTCGTAACAGAAGAATATGCTCGCAAGCAGATTGAAAAATCGCATCGTCTTATAGCATAAGATAAAGAATAACAGGAAAAATGGAGGGAAAGCAAAGTTCCTTCCATTTTTTTTTGCAGCGAACATAAAAATAATTGCCCAAAAACTTGTGTCGTATAGAAAAAACATTATATCTTTGTAAGGAATTTCAGGAATGAATGTATGGAGAACTATAATCTGATAGAACAACTGAAACATTACTTTGGTTTTGACTGTTTCAAGGGAGACCAGGAAGCTATTATCTGTAACGTTCTTGCAGGGCATGATACTTTTGTGTTGATGCCTACTGGAGGAGGTAAGTCTCTTTGCTATCAGTTGCCGGCTTTGCTGATGGAAGGAACGGCAATCGTAATTTCTCCCCTTATCGCTTTGATGAAAAACCAGGTGGATGCTATCCGTCAGGTAAGTGAGGATGACGGTATAGCACATTTCCTGAATTCATCACTGACAAAGACTCAGATAGACATTGTCAAGCGCGATGTTAAGGCGGGTCGTACCAAGTTGCTGTATGTAGCTCCGGAATCACTTACAAAAGAAGATAATGTGAGTTTCCTGACAAGTGTTAAGATATCGTTCTATGCCGTGGATGAAGCTCATTGTATATCGGAATGGGGACATGATTTCCGTCCGGAATACAGGCGAATCCGTCCTATTGTAAATCAGATAGGTAATGCTCCAATCATAGCGCTGACAGCAACGGCAACCGACAAGGTTCGCGGCGATATCAAGAAGAACCTGGGAATGTTGGATGCTACAGAGTTCAAGAGTTCATTCAACCGTCCCAATTTATATTACGAAGTAAGACCGAAGACGAAGGATGTGGACAAGGATATCATCCGTTTCATTATGCAACATAAAGGCAAAAGCGGTATTATTTACTGCTTAAGCCGTAAGAAAGTGGAGGAACTGGCAGAGGTCTTGCGTGCCAACCAGATAAATGCCCGTGCCTATCATGCAGGCATGGACTCCTCTGTAAGAAGCGAAACACAGGATGATTTCCTGATGGAACGCCTGGATGTTATTGTAGCAACCATTGCTTTTGGTATGGGAATTGACAAGCCAGACGTTCGTTTTGTGATTCACTATGATATTCCCAAGAGCCTGGAAGGCTATTATCAGGAAACAGGACGTGCAGGGCGTGACGGAGGAGAAGGCTATTGCCTGACATTCTATTCCCCCAAGGACTTGCGAAAGTTGGAGAAGTTTATGGAGGGCAAGCCCGTTGCAGAACAGGATATTGGCCGGCAGCTATTGCAGGAGACTTCTGCCTATGCTGAGACAACTATTTGTAGAAGAAAATTCCTGCTTCACTACTTCGGAGAAGAATATGAACCTGATAACTGCGGAAACTGTGACAACTGCAGATTCCCCAAGGAAAAGCAAGAAGCTTCAAAGGATCTTGTTCTGGCACTGCAGGTTATAGAGGCCATAAAGGAGAACTTCAAGGTGAACCATGTTATAGATGTTCTGATTGGCAGGGAAACAGAGGAAGTGGTATCACATAGGCATGAAGATCTGGATTGCTTCGGCTGTGGAGATGAACATGAAGCAAGTTTCTGGAGTGCAGTCATACGTCAGGGGATGATTTCGGGTTACATAGAGAAAGAGGTAGAGAACTACGGTCTGCTGAAGATTACAGAAGAAGGAAGGCGCTTTATGCGCAAACCCGTTGAGTTCTGGATATCCAAGGATAACGAGTTCGACGAATACGAGGAACCCATGATAGGTGAGTCCGCTGTCTTGGACGAAACACTTTTCTCTCTGCTGAAATCCTTGCGTAAGAGTATCGCTGAGAAGAAGGGCGTACCTCCATACGTAATCTTCCAAGACCCTTCGTTGGAAGATATGGCTACTACATACCCAATCTCGTTAGAGGAACTGAAGAACATAAGAGGTGTTGGCGACGGAAAAGCTGCCCGTTATGGTAAGGAGTTCTGTGAACTGATAGCAAAGTATTGCGAGGAAAACGAGATAGAACGTCTGGAGGATTTGCGTGTCAGAACGCTGGCAAACAAAAGCAAGAACAAGGTAAGTATCATTGAAGGCATAGACAGGAAATTGGCTTTTGAGGATATTGCCAAATCAAAGGGGCTTACCCTTGAAGAGTTGCTGGATGAAATAGAAACCATTGTGTATAGTGGAACAAAGCTGAATATCGACTATTATATTGATGATGTAATGGACGAAGACGATATGCAGGACATCTATGACTACTTTATGGAAGAGTCTGAATCGGATGATTTGGATGAAGCTCTGGATGCTTTGGGAGAAGACTATACAGAGACCGAAATCCGACTTGTTCGCATCAAGTTCCTCTCGGAAATGGCTAATTAAGAAAATTTGGCATTTTTTGTGTCGGAATAATCAGTTTTTTTTTGTACTTTTGCACGCAATAAATTCTATATGAGATATGGCTTCATTTATTGCAGACAAAATTGTCATGGACGGCCTGACTTATGACGACGTCCTGTTGGTACCCGCTTACTCCGAGGTTTTGCCTCGTACAGTAGAGCTTACAACCCGTTTTTCACGCAACATTGAGTTGAAAATTCCTTTTGTAACTGCCGCTATGGATACGGTTACAGAAGCAACTATGGCAATAGCTATTGCCCGTGAAGGAGGTATCGGTGTTATTCATAAGAATATGAGCATCGAGGAGCAGGCTCGCCAGGTGGCTATTGTTAAGCGTGCCGAGAACGGTATGATTTATGACCCTGTAACCATTCAGTTAGGAAGCACAGTGGCTGATGCGTTGGAACTTATGACCGAATATCACATAGGTGGTATTCCCGTGGTAGATGCTGAGCGTCATCTGGTAGGTATCGTAACCAATCGTGACTTACGATTCGAGCAGAACCTGAGCCGTATGATTGAGGATGTTATGACTTGTGAGAATCTGGTTACCACGCATGTTCAGACCGACTTGGTTGCCGCTGCCAAGATTCTGCAGGAAAACAAGATAGAGAAACTCCCCGTAGTTGATGAAGAAAACAAACTCATCGGACTTATTACCTATAAAGATATCACCAAGGCTAAGGACAAACCAATGGCCTGCAAGGATAATAAGGGCCGTTTACGTGTAGCTGCTGGTGTCGGTGTTACGGCTGATACGCTTGACAGAATGAAAGCACTGGTGGATGCTGGCGTAGATGCCATCATTATTGATACCGCACACGGTCACAGCAAGTTTGTGGTTGAGAAACTGAAGGAAGCAAAGAAGATGTTCCCCAATGTGGATATTGTTGTGGGTAATGTGGCAACAGGCGAAGCTGCGCGTATGCTGGTAGAGGCTGGTGCCGACGGAGTAAAGGTTGGTATTGGCCCGGGTAGTATCTGTACCACTCGTGTGGTAGCCGGAGTAGGTGTTCCTCAGTTGAGCGCAATCTATGATGTAGCTTGTGCCTTGAAGGGTACAGGTGTGCCTCTGATTGCTGACGGCGGTTTGCGTTATAGCGGCGATGTGGTGAAAGCTTTGGCTGCAGGCGGCAACAGCGTGATGATAGGTTCTCTGGTTGCCGGTACAGAAGAGAGTCCGGGTGAGACCATCATTTTCAACGGACGTAAGTTCAAGAGTTACAGAGGTATGGGTTCACTGGAGGCTATGGAGTGCGGTAGCAAAGACCGTTACTTCCAGGCTGGCGTGAAGGATGTCAAGAAACTGGTTCCCGAAGGTATTGCCGGACGTGTTCCTTACAAGGGCACCGTTCAGGAGGTTATCTACCAGTTGATAGGCGGATTGCGCAGTGGTATGGGTTACTGTGGTGCAGGAACCATTGAGCAGTTGCATGATGCCAGATTTGTTCGTATCACCAATGCCGGTGTTCTGGAAAGCCATCCGCATGATGTAACCATTACCAGTGAGGCTCCTAATTACAGTCGTCCTCAGTAATAATTCATAATTCACAATTCATAATTGAGATGAAGCGTAAAACATTCCTGCTTTTCAGTTTTTTGTGTATATCTTTGGCTCATGCTCAGGATGATCCTATAGTAATGCATGTAAACGGCCAGCCGGTTACCAGAAGTGAGTTCGAATACAATTACAATAAAAATAATTCTGAAGGTGTATTAGATAAAAAGAACGTTGAGGAATACGCGCAACTTTTTGTCAATTACAAGCTGAAGGTTCAGGCAGCCTTGGATAATCATCTTGATACGCTTTCAAGTTATCAGAAGGAGTTCCGCCAATATCGCGACCAGCAAATCCGTCCCTTGCTGATTCCCCAGAATGCTATGGAAGAAGAGTGCAAGAAGTATTATGATCAGATGTTGGCCAGTTTGCAGGGAAAGGAACTTCTGCAACCTTCACATATCTTTTTACGTGTTCCGCAGGCTGCAACAGAGGATGCTCAGGCTGCAGCTAAGGCTCGTATAGATTCTGTTGCTCAGGAACTGAAGAATGGAGCTGACTTTGCAGAGTTAGCCAAGAAAGTGTCTCAGGACCCAGGTTCAGCTGCCCGTGGCGGTCTGCTCCCATGGATTGGTCCTAACCAGACGCTGAAGGAGTTCGAGGATGTTGCTTACAGTCTGGAAGTAGGACAGGTTTCAGAGCCTTTCCTTTCTACCGTAGGTTACCATATTATTAAACTGATGGATAAGAAGCCTTTGGAGAGTTACGATGAGCTGAAGGAAAACATCCGTCGTTACCTGGAAAGTCAGGGATTGGAGAACCAACTTGCTGCGCAGGTGTTGGATTCTATGGCTCAGCAGTCCTCGCCACAGAAGACCGTAGAGGAAATTCTTGATGAAGAAACAGAGCGTCTCTGTGCTCAGGACAATGAGTTGAAATATCTGGTTCAGGAGTATCATGACGGTTTGTTGCTCTTTGAGGAGTGCAGCAGAAATGTGTGGGAACCAGCCAGCAAGGATACTACGGGCATAGCTTCTTATTTCAAGGCAAACAAGAAGAAATATGCCTGGAAGGAACCTCATTTCCGCGGCTTGGTATATTATTGCAAGAATGAGGCTGATGTCAAGGCTGTCAAGAAATGTCTGAAAGGTGTTCCCGAGGAGAAGTGGACAGCTACGATTCGCGAACAATTCAATAAGGATAGCGTAATGGTCCGTATGGAACGCCGTCTTTTCCAGAAGGGAGATAATGCCAATGTTGATGTGCTGGCCTTGAAAGACAAGAGTGCCAAATTGAATCCGCTGAAAGACTTCCCTTATGCAGCCGTTGCAGGAAAAGTATTGAAGAAGGGCCCGGAAAAATGGACGGATATCAGTAATCAGGTGGTTACAGACTACCAGCGTATGCGTGAGGACGAGTATGTGGCAGCCTTACGTAAGCGTTATCCTGTTGAGATTCATGAGGACGTCCTGAAAACAGTTAATAATCATTAATCTTTTATATGAAGGTTTACGGCAGATATATATACCTGATATGCTTGTCTATCTATAGCGTTCTGTCATTTGGTCAGAATACGCTGAACAATGTGATAGACGAAGTGGTATGGGTGGTCGGCGACGATGCTATTCTGAAATCGGAAATAGAGAAAAACCGATTACAGTTTGGAAGCTCCCTTTCAGGTAATCCTTATTGTGTGATTCCTGAGCAGTTGGCCATTCAGAAGCTATTTATTCATCAGGCGGTTATAGATAGCGTTGAAGTGGCAGATGCTGATGTTAATTCGTACGTAGAGCAGGAAATTAACGAGAAGATATTGCTGGCCGGCTCTAAGGAGAAACTGGAAGAATACATGCAAATGACAATGACTCAGATTCGTGAGGAGTTTTTCGACCAATTCAAGAACGAATTAATCATGCGCAGGATGCGAGAGAAGCTGACAGAAGATGTTAAGGCTACTCCCGCAGAGGTTCGTCGCTATTACAAGGATTTGTCTGAAGATAGTTTGCCCTTGATTCCTACTCAGGTGGAGGTTCAGATTCTGGTGCAGCAACCGCGTGTTCACCCCGAAGAGTTAGAGCGTGTAAAGAGTACGCTGCGTGAATATACTGAGCGTATTAATTCTGGAACTACGTCTTTCTCAACTCTGGCACGTTTGTATTCCGATGACACGGCATCTGCCCGTCAGGGAGGCGAAATGCCTTACATGGGACGTGGTGAATTGGATCCTGGATTTGCTAACGTTGCATTTAGTCTGACAGACCCTACTAAAGTTAGCAAGATTGCACAGAGCGAGTTCGGTTTTCACATTATCCAGCTGATTGACAAGCGTGGCGACAAGATTAAATGCCGTCATATCCTCAAACGTCCTGAAATTCAGCAGGAAGACATAGATACGGCAATGGCTCATCTGGATTCCATCGCAAGCCACATTCGGAGAGAGATAGTTACGTTTGATGAAGCTGTAAGTGTTGTCTCCGATGATAAGGATACACGTAACAATCATGGCATTCTGTCTAACACCAGAGCGAATGAATTGACGGGTGAACGTGAAACTACCACAAGATTTGAGATGGGAGAGCTTTCTGCCCTTTCTCCCGAATTGGCCCGTGTGATAAGTACTATGGAAGTAGGCGAGATTTCTAAGCCCTTCACAATGGTAAACAGTAAGGGTAAAACGGTTTGTGCTATTGCCAAACTGAAGAATCGCATCAATTCGCACAGGGCAAATATGGCTGAGGATTTTCAGACCTTGAAAGCTGCGGTTGAATCAGAGAAGAAACAAAAGGTAATTCTTGATTGGATAAAGGAAAAACAACGCACAACGTACATCAGGATTAACCCTGAATGGCGTGACTGTGAGTTTCAATACCCCGGCTGGATTAAGTGATGAATCATCGTCTGTCTGTAATATGTACACTTATCTTATTTGGCGTTTGTCTCTTGTTTGCTGTTACTCCCGTTCGGAATAACGATAGAAACAACAAAGCAAAAACGTCAAACAAGGATAGTCGTGTTCATTTGTTACATGCTGACAGATTGTATTACGACAATCGCATTCATCAGACAGCACAGTTTCTGGTAGGAAACGTCAAGTTTGATCATGAGGGCACACTTATGTATTGCGACAGTGCTCTTTTTTACGAATCCACTAATTCCTTTGATGCATTCGGAAACGTACGTATGGAACAGGGCGATACGTTAACCCTAACCAGCATGGTGTTATACTATAATGGTATCGATCGTCTGGCACGAGCCCGTTATGATGTGGTTCTGAGGCATCAGAAAACCATTCTGTACACTGATAGCCTTGATTATGACCGTATATATGATCTTGGATATTTTTTCGAAGGAGGCCGCCTTTTGGACCAGGGAAATGAGTTGACAAGCGACTGGGGACAATACCAGCCGTCAACCCATCAGGCCGTCTTTAACTATAATGTCAGGCTGGTTAATCCCGAACCTCCCGAACCTCCCAAGACAGTTTTACTCTCTGATACCTTATATTATAATACCAATACAGCCATTGCGCATGTGGTTGGTCCTTCCAACATAGAGAACGGAGAAAGCCACATCTATTCCGAACTGGGCTATTACAATACCCAGACCGACGAGTCTTTTATGCTTGACAGAAGTATTCTGGTAAACGAGGGAAAGCGTCTGGTTGGTGACAGCGTGGTATGGAACGGAGAGACAAAAATTGGTGAGGCCTTCGGTAACTTTATCTATACCGATGAGGAGAACAAGAATATGCTTACCGGCAATTACTGTTATTATGTAGACAGTATAGGCTATTGCGAGGCATATGACAGTGCCTTGGTGATTGACTTCTCTCAGAAGGACACATTGTTTGCCCATGCAGATACCTTTAAGGTTTTCACCTATAATATTGATACTGACAGCATGTACAGAGTTCTGCATGCATACCGGAAAGTGCGGGCTTTCCGTGAAGATATGCAGGCTGTCTGCGATTCTATGGTTTACAATTCACAAGACTCTTGTCTGGTGATGTATTACGATCCCATTCTGTGGCAGGAAGGACAACAGATGCTGGGCGAAGAGATAAGGGCTTTCTTTAACGACAGCACTTTGGACAGTGTGCAGGTTTTGCGTCAGGCACTCTCTGTGGAAAAGATTGACAGCATCCATTATAATCAGGTGGCTGGTAAAGAAATGCACTTCTATTTCAAGGAAGGAGAGATGTACCTTTCTACAACGATGGGAAATGTTTATTTCAACTATTACCCCTTCAACGAAGACAGCGTCATGGTGGAGATGAACCACACTGAAACCACTCTGCTAAAGCTGTTTATCGAGAACCGAAGGGTTAATTATGTGTGGATGCCTGCTGCTACGGGCACTATGTATCCTGTGCCGCTTATCCCGCCAGAGGAATTGTATCTTGCTAATTTCGCCTGGTTCGATTATATCCGACCCGTTGACAAAATGGATGTATTCATTTGGCGGGGGAAGAAATCAGGAAGTGAACTTAAAAAGAGTGTGCAGCGTGTAGCACCCAAACAGAAACTATCAGATATCAAATAAGACTAATATAATAAGGTTATGGGAATGTTCAGCACCAGACAGCCTCGCAAGTTCAGACGAGTGAGCATTTATACCGACGAGCGTAAGGAAAAGTTGCAGAAGTTGGTAGAGCAGGCAAAGCGTGAGAATGGTGAAGCCTTGCCCGAAGACAATACTTACCATACGGACAAGTTCAAGGGTACCTTCATCAACTTCACCCCCCGTGCGCAACGCTATAAGGAGAATGGCGCTAAGATAGGGTGGCCTTTGGCTGCCATCCTTATTGTAGTCTTGCTGATTATTTGGAGATTTATAATGACAGGTACCAGATAAAGCTATGGACATCATTCATCTTCTTCCGGATTCGGTAGCCAATCAGATTGCTGCAGGCGAGGTTGTTCAACGCCCTTCTTCTGTTATCAAGGAACTGATGGAGAATGCTGTTGATGCAGGTGCATCAACGGTAGATGTGCTTGTTGTGGATGCAGGAAGGACATCCATTCAGGTAATTGACGACGGAAAAGGAATGAGTGAACAGGATGCCCGTATGGCATTCGAGCGTCATGCGACATCTAAAATCCAGAGGGCAGAAGATCTCTTCTCTCTGCATACGATGGGATTCAGGGGCGAAGCCCTACCTTCCATCGCAGCCGTTGCACAGGTACATCTGCTAACCAGAACTGTTGAGAGTGAATTGGGTACAGACCTCACTATCGAGGGCTCCCGTATAACCGGTCAGGAGGTCTGTTCTTGTCCGGTTGGTGCCAATATCGATGTCCGTAACCTTTTCTTTAATGTACCGGCCCGACGTAAGTTCCTGAAATCCAACCAGACGGAACTCAACAATATTATTCAGGAGTTTGAACGTATTGTATTGGTGAATCCCACCGTCAGTTTCTCCCTTTCCCACAATGGAACGTTAATAACAAAGCTTCCTGCCAGCAATCTCAGGCAGCGTATAGTAAACGTGTTTGGGAAGAAGCTGAACGAACAGCTTTTGTCGGTTGACGTTGATACCACCTTGGCTCGCATTACGGGTTTTGTGGGAAAGCCCGAGGCTTCACGTAAGAAGAATACCAATCAGTATTTCTTCGTGAACGGTCGCTACATGCGCCATCCTTATTTCCATAAGGCGGTGGTGGAGGCTTTTGCCCATCTTATTCCCGAAGGCGAACAGATTCCCTACTTCCTTTACTTCGAGGTAGCCCCATCCAATATAGATGTTAATATACACCCCACCAAGACGGAGATAAAGTTCGAGAACGATTCTGCCATCTGGCAGATTCTTGTTGCGGCTATCAAGGACTCGCTGGGTAAGTTCAACGCCGTTCCAACTATAGATTTTGATGTGGAAGGCCGGCCGGACATTCCCACGTTCGATTTCAATAGCAGTACTGAGGTTCATGCCCCACGTGTTCAGGTCAACAGCAATTATAATCCCTTCCGTTCCGATGAGGGAAAAAGACAGAAGCAGACACCCGTGGATTGGGAACAGCTTTATGCAAATATCAAGAAACCGGAGCCTGCCCAAGATTATCACATCGAGGATTTGCCTGCCAACAAAGAGAACCTCTTCGCAGATGAAGTCCAGAACCAGATGGAAATGAGCAGCAGCCATTTCCAGTATCGCGGTCAGTATATTCTTACACCTATACAGACAGGACTGATGATGGTTGATCAGCATCGGGCTCATGTACGCATCCTGTATGAGAAGTTCCTGAAGCAGATTGAGGGACAGAAGGCTTCCTCGCAAGGTCTTCTTTTCCCGGAAATATTGCAGTTGGCTCCCTCGGATGCCTTTCTGTTCCAAGATATGACAGACGAGTTACAATCGCTTGGATTCGACATCGAATCGCTTGGTGGCGGCAGTTTCTCTGTTAATGGTGTACCTGCTGATTTGGAAGGAACCAATCCCGTACTGGTGCTTACCCAAATGGTTGAGGCCGTAAAGGAAAAAGAGACAGGCGCGGATAATGAGTTACAGCATCGTATAGCCTTGGTAATGGCTCGTAACGCATCTGTCATAACGGGGCAGGTGCTGAGCAATCAGGAGATGGAATCGCTGCTTGCCGAACTCTTCCAGTGTCAGAATCCCAACCTCACCCCAACGGGAAAAGTTATTGTGTCCATCCTGGAACATACTCAGATAGAGAAAATGTTCGGACGCTGATGAATAAGACAATTGATTAAACACAGATAAATACAATGGAACCAAAAGAAAAGATTATTCTTACGGGCGACCGCCCAACCGGAAAACTTCACATCGGCCACTATGTAGGCTCACTCCGCCGTAGAGTGGAACTGCAGAATTCAGGCTTATACGACAAGATTTTTATCTTCGAAGCCGATGCACAGGCGCTGACCGACAATATCGAAAATCCAGAGAAGGTTCGTCAGAACGTCATCGAGGTGGCACTCGATTATCTGGCAGCCGGACTTGACCCAGCCAAGAGTACCCTGTTTATTCAGAGTCAGATTCCTGAGCTCTGCGAGTTATCCTTCTACTTTATGGATATGGTAAGCGTGAGCCGTTTGCAGCGCAACCCCACCGTAAAGACCGAGGTGCAGATGCGTGGTTTCAATGGCGAAAGCATTCCCGTAGGATTCTTCACTTATCCTATCTCTCAGGCTGCCGACATAACGATGTTTAAGGCCACAACCGTACCTGCAGGAGAGGATCAGGAACCTATGCTTGAGCAATGTCGTGAGATAGTACGCAAGTTCAACAATATTTATGGTGACACGTTGATAGAGCCCAACATCCTTCTGCCAGATAATGCAGCTTGCCTGCGTCTGCCCGGAACCGACGGAAAAGCCAAGATGAGCAAGAGCCTTGGCAACTGCATCTATCTTTCTGATTCTGCCGATGAGGTGAACAGGAAGGTAAAGAGTATGTACACCGACCCCACCCATCTTCAGGTAAACGATCCCGGACATCTTGAGGGCAATACCGTCTTTACATATCTGGATGCCTTTGCAACAGACGAGATGGTAGCTACTATGACTACAGATTACCAGACCCTTCAAGAGATGAAGGACCATTACACACGTGGTGGTTTGGGCGATATGAAGTGTAAGAAGCTTCTGATGAATGTCCTTCAGGAAACCTTGGAGCCTATTCGTCAGCGCCGTGCTGTGTTCGAGAAAGATATTCCTCAGGTATATGAAATCTTGAAGAAAGGATGCGAAGTTGCTCGTGAGGCAGCCTGCCAGACAATGGACGAGGTTCGTCGCGCCATGAAGATAAACTATTTCCAGGATATCGCGCTCATTGAGGAGCAATCACGCAGATTCGCATCTAAATAAAAATAATTTTGAAAATGTTTTGGTAGTCCGAAGAAAAGTACTAACTTTGCTCCGCATTTCTTGAAGGGGACATGTGATTGGGCGTTTAGCTCAGCTGGTTCAGAGCATCTGCCTTACAAGCAG
>JAEEGL013991699.1_pt1 | contig 16477 bp, 11 predicted proteins | sample 9134231 | NCBI WGS metagenome assembly JAEEGL01 (sample SAMN16246548, study PRJNA631951) | gut metagenome | biome: gut microbiome; feature: rumen; material: fiber-attached | host: Bos | place: Iran: Karaj | collected 2018-10
ATTTTAAGAAGCTATCTGATATCGTTGGCGTAGACAGTGTTGGATGGAGATATGATCCCATCTTTGTGGATGATAAACATTCTGTGGATTGGCATATCACTCAGTTTGAACAGATGGCTGCTATGCTGTCAGGATATACGAAGACCTGCGTGATCAGCTTTATTGATATCTATAAGAAGGTGGAGCGGAACTTCCCGGAAGCAAGGGAGGTTTTTAAGAAGGACAGACTGACGATCGGCAAAGCTTTTATTGAGATCGCAAAGCAGCATGATATAACCATCAGACCGTGTGCAGAGGGAAATGGCCTTGCCCCTTATGGTGCAGATTGTTCCGGATGCATGACTGTAAAGACTTTTGAAACCGCACTCCATGCAAGACTTGATGTTCCTAAACGAAGCAGGAATCAGAGGAACAACGAGTGCGCCTGTCTTTTGGGGACAGATATCGGAGCATATGATACCTGCGGTCATCTTTGCAGATACTGTTATGCCAATACGAATGCGGCACTTGTGCGAGAGAATATGAAACAACACGATCCGAAGTCGCCATTTCTGATCGGAAACAGTCTGCCAGGCGATGCAATCCATGAGGCAGAGCAGAAAAGCTGGCTGGATCTGCAGATGAGGCTGGAGATGTTCCTTGATGAGTGGAAATGATATAATATATCTATTAAAACGACCCGGATTTTTTCGGGTTTTACTTTTATTAAATTTAGCTTGTATTTTTCCTATCTCATGATAAAATATTAAAAGATTGTTTTACAATTTAAAGAACTAAAGAGATAAAGGAGAGTATAAAGTTTGGAAAATGAAAATCGTGGTTCTTTCTCAGGAAAGATAGGATTTGTACTGTCAGCGGCAGGTGCATCCGTAGGTCTAGGTAATATTTGGAGATTTCCTTACCTGTGTGCAAAATATGGTGGGGGAATCTTTTTAATTGTCTATATTGTTTTGGCGTTAACATTTGGCTACACAATGATAGTTGCAGAGACTGCAATAGGTCGTCACACAAACAAGAGTCCCGTTGGAGCATTCCATGACCTCAGTAACAACAAGTTGATGGGACTTGGAGGTTGGATAAATGCAATTATTCCAATTCTTATTGTTCCATATTATTCTGTAATTGGTGGATGGGTATGTAAGTATTTGTACGAGTATATCGTTAGCGATGCTAGTGCAATCGCAACTGATGATTTCTTTGTAAATTTCATCACAAATGGTGCTGATTCAGAATTATGGTTTATCGTATTTGCGATACTTGTATTGCTTGTAATTTACATGGGTGTTGAGAATGGTATAGAGCGTGTGTCAAAGTTCGTAATGCCAATTCTCGTTGTGCTTGCTTTAGTTATTTGCGTATACTCGGTTACAAGACCAGGCGCATTAGCAGGTGTTAAGTATTTATTCATCCCAAATTTCAAGCATTTCTCAATTATGACAGTAGTTACTGCAATGGGACAGATGTTTTATTCACTTTCAATTGCAATGGGTATCCTCATTACATTTGGCTCTTATGTAAAGAAAGAGGTTAGTATTGAGGAGTCTACAAAGCAGGTTGAGATTTTTGATACAGCTATCGCAATCATGGCTAGTTTGATGATCATTCCAGCTGTATTTGCTTTCTCGGGTGGAGATGAGAGCATGCTAAAAGCAGGACCATCACTTATGTTCATCACAATGCCAAAGATTTTTGCCAGCATGGGATTTGGTAAGGTAATAGGAATTGTTTTCTTTGCCCTTGTACTTTTTGCAGCTGTAACTAGTGCAATTGCACTTACAGAAAGTGCAGTATCTACATTCTCGGATGAATTCGGCTGGAGCCGTCAGAGAGGAACAAATATCATGGCTGTAATCATGGTAGTCCTAGGAAGTCTTTCTTCACTTGGAAATGGTCCTCTTGCAAATGTAACAATCATTGGAATGCAGTTCTTGGATTTCTTTGATTTCCTTACAAACTCAGTAATGATGCCAATAGCAGCACTTGCAACATGCATTCTCATTACAAAGTTTATGACTATTGAAAAGCTTGCGGCAGAGGTAGAGCAGGACAATCACCCATTCAAGCGCAAGGGAGTATTCTCATTCATGATCAAATTCCTTTGCCCAGTATTTGTAGTTATAATTCTTGTTAGTGCGGTACTAAACGTATTTGGAATTATTTCAATGTAAAAGAATTTTGAGCTTGTCTTTATAAAGGCAGGCTCTTTTTTAAGTTGTAGATGTTTTGATATAATTGGGACAAGGGGGCAAAGAAGATGATAATAGATGAAATTAGAGCAGATTTATATGCTAATCAGGATATTGAATATAGAGATTTTCAGAGCAAGCTGACACCAAACCTTGAGGTGGATTATTTTATTGGTGTGAGAACGCCTATTCTCAGAAAAATGGCGAAGGGTTATGCAAAGCGAGAAGATGTGGGAGAATTTTTGAATGCCTTGCCACATCAGTATTTTGATGAGAATCAAATTCATGCTTTTATCATTTCGGAGCTAAAGGATTACGACAAATGTATTGAACAAATTGAAAAATTCCTTCCATATGTAAATAACTGGGCAACCTGCGACCAAATGGGACCAAAGGTGTTTAAGAAAAATAGGGAGAAACTGATTGAAAAGCTTTGTCAGTGGATTAAGTCTGATGAGACTTACCGAGTTAGGTTTGCCATTGTCACTCTAATGAGCCAATATTTAGATGAGGATTTTAAGGAAGAATATTTGAAGTTGGTAGCATCGGTACAATCTGATGAGTACTATATTAATATGGCGATTGCGTGGTATTTTGCCACCGCATTGGCAAAACAATATGACAGTGCAGTCAAATATATTGAAGCAAAAAGCTTTGATAAATGGGTGCAGAATAAGACAATACAAAAGGCCATAGAAAGCTTTAGGGTTACGGATGAACATAAAACGTATTTACGTAGTTTGAAAAAGTGAAAAAACCGCTTTACTGCGTGGATTATTTAACCTACAATGATTTATAAAATCAAAATTAAAGGAATCATTTGATGATAAATAAAATCTTAATTGAAGATATTAATGATGAGAGAGTTTCTATCTTTACTAGCTACAACGAGGCTCAGTTATATCATTATTTTGAGCCCAATGGAGGAGTGTTTATTGCAGAGACACCCAATGTCATTGAGCGGGCATTAAATCGTGGTTGTGAGCCACTAGCTTTCTTTGTAGAGGAAAAGGCTTTTGAGACAGAAGTGGTGCAGGATTTGTTGCAGCAGGTTGGACAGGAGATAGACGCTTTTGTTGCAAAGCTTGAGGTCATTAACAAAATCACGGGCTTTAATCTCACGAGAGGTGTGATTGCAGCTTTTAGGAGGCCTACATTGCCCACAGTAACTGAGTTACTGGAATCTAGCGGCAAGGTTGCCATATTGGAAGACGTTATGAATCCTACAAATGTAGGAGCAATTTTCCGTTCAGCTGCAGCTCTTGGAGTGGATGCAATATTTCTCACACATGACAGTGCAGACCCATTTTATAGACGTGCCGCCCGCGTAGCTATGGGTACATCTTTTCAGGTACCATGGACGTATTTCGATAAAGGCAGCGACTATGTGGATGTGTTGCACGGCTTGAACTACAAGGTTGTGTCCATGGCACTTAAAGATAATGCCATACCTCTTTCTTCACCTAAGTTGAAGGGGCATGAAAGGCTTGCTATTATATTTGGAACGGAGAGCACAGGGATAAAGGATGAAACACTTGCAAAGAGTGACTATATTACCATTATTCCTATGTATCATGATGTGGATTCATTAAATGTTGCTGCGGCATCTGCGGTGACTTTTTGGGAGTTGTGTTCAAAGTAATAAAGGAGAGGCAAAATGTACGACAAAATTTCAAGACTATTAATGTATGGAGATTTGACTGAGGACAGCATTCTCTACAGATTGGGCAGAGTGATTGATTCTGTACAATCAGGGGATTACAACAAGCGTGAGGCAACAAGAGAGATTAATGCCATCAGCAAGAATTTGCTTATGCTTGCAACGGACTATGGTTTTGATGACAATCTTTGGCACAATTATATCGCATATTACATTATCACAAATGAAAATCCATTCTCCCTTGTTACGGAAAAGACAGATGTGAAGCCGGGCTCGGTTAATCATCTTGTGGAGAATGATTTCAAGCTTCTAAGAGAAATTTTTGACTACGACTTTACAAAATTGGAGAAGGAATTGGGAATTGATTCATTCTCCATATTTACGAATTATTCTGCGGTTAATAAAAATAAGCAGATGTACAACAGGAATGTTAGCGCAAAGGTGAGAAAGCTTTCAAAAGAGCTTGAGCTGGCCAAGGATGAAAAGGATTTCTTTAACGTAATTACGAATTTCTATAAGGCCTATGGCGTTGGCATGTTTGGTCTCAACAAGGCATTTCGTATAGAGGAGATAGGCGACAATGATATGAAGTTTGTGCCTATCAATAATATGGAAGAGGTGGTGCTTGATGACCTTATCGGTTACGAATATCAAAAGCAACAGCTTATTGATAATACTGAGGCTTTTGTTCAGGGCAAAAAGGCTAATAATGTCCTTTTGTTCGGCGATAGTGGTACAGGAAAGTCTACAAGCATAAAGGCTATTGTAAATCAATATTATGATGATGGTCTTCGTATGATAGAAATATACAAGCACCAGTTCAAATATCTGTCAAAGATTATTGCTAGTATAAAGAACAGAAATTATAAATACATCATTTACATGGATGATCTTTCATTTGAGGAGCATGAGATTGAGTACAAATTCTTAAAGGCAGTTATTGAAGGCGGCGTGGAGACAAAGCCGGATAACATTTTGATTTATGCTACCTCTAATCGTCGTCATTTGATTAAAGAGACTTGGAACGACAGAAATGACCAGAGCAATGCTGATGACAGACATCATTCTGATACAGTGGAGGAGAAGCTTTCTCTTGTTCATAGATTTGGTGTTACAATCAGCTACAGCAAGCCTTCTCAAAAGGAATATGTAGATATCGTATTGGCATTGGCCCATAGAGCAAATATACAAATGAGTGACGATGACCTTGTAGCAAAGGCGAAAATATTTGAGATGGAACAGGGCGGTCTTTCAGGACGTACAGCTCAACAGTTTATAAATTATATTTCGTAAATACGATAATTAGAGACATAATGGTGATTTAAAATGGCAAAGAATAATGACAAGACAAATGTAATGCGAGTGCTTGATAGCAAAAAGATAAAATACGAAAGTCACACCTACGAGGCAGACCCAACACTTACAGGAGAGCAGATAGCGGAAATCCTGGGGGAGCCTGTGGATAAGGTGTTCAAGACTCTTGTTACTCAGGGGAAAACTAATGCTTATTATGTTTTTGTGGTGCCAGTTGCAAAAGAGCTTGATTTGAAAAAGGCTGCAAAGGCTGCTGGCGAAAAATCAATTAGCATGATAAAGCAAAAGGAATTACTTCCATTGACAGGATATGTTCATGGTGGCTGCTCACCAATAGGCATGAAAAAGCAGTTCAAGACATTCATTCATGAGACAGCAGGAGAAATAGACAAAATATTTGTTAGCGCTGGAAGGGTTGGTGCTCAGATAGAAGTGGTGCCATCGGATTTGATTGATGTTACAAGAAGCGAATTAGCAGATATTATAGTAGAGTAAGTTTTAGAGGAATAAAGAATGACATATTTCACATGTTTTTTTCTAGACAATGAAAAAGATATTATTGTAAATCTTTACAAGGATTTGGAGCGGATGTTTTATGTACTTAAAACACCTAATCACGGTACGGGGAATTTAATTCGAAACATTGCAAAGATATGCGATTTGGAGCTTTCTGAGGATGAGGACGAAATGTTAATCATCAAGGGCGAGGTTCCTTGCTTTATCGATGGTAATAATAAGGAAAGCTATATTTTCAAGCTTAGGGATACGGAGGTTGCAAGCATTTATCCGGATGGAACCGTTGATGTAAAGGCAACAATTCCAGCCATTGCAAAGACTCTTATGAGCCAGACAAAGGATTTTGTCTTACCAATCGACAAAACTATTTTCAAAACGTATATACGTAGAGAATTAAAGTTTAGAGCGGATTTGCACACCCATATGAACGGAAATCTTTCTGGCGATGTGCTGATTGCTCTTGGTATTTCTCACCAAATCAGATATCCATTGTACTACGTAAAAAAGCTGGAATTAAAGCTTACCGATAGCCAGTGGGCAAAACTAAATGAGCAGAGGGAAAAGGTTGCACGACAGTTCGTTACTTCTGGTTTGCAGGGCAAATATTTGGATAGAAGAATTAATGATAACACCTTCATTAATTTTGCGGATCTTATTCTAAATAACTTGGATAATGCAGAGGAGAATATCGTAAAAATCCGCGGTTCCCTAGCAGTTATAAAGGACGGACAGGCCGTATTTACGAATCTTGAAAAGGTTTATTTATACCGCTATGTTTTCTGTAAGGGCGTAGAGAGTGAGGATTTAATCAGCCTTTCTAATAAAGTGGAGATGATTCCTGACGAAGATGTAAAGGTTGCCCTTTTACAGATGATTCGCGATAAGGAAAATCCAGCATATTGTAATAATACAATTTTCCAGGACAAGCTTCTTTGGATTGCAAGAAGCTACAAAAAGCAGGGAATTTCCTACGCAGAAATAAGTGATACAACTCTTGTTAAAAAGTACGAGTCTTTAGAGATGCTACGCCAAGTGCATGCTGTAATGCCTAGCATCTATCAGGAGACAGGTGTCATGATTCGTTTCCTTGCTGCCATGCGAAGAATTCCTCTTACAATTATCAAGGATGCAGTCACACCAGATAACTATTTGGAGCAGAATCTTGAGGTACTCAAGGCCACAGCTTTGGACCCATACGTGGCAGGCTGTGATTTTGTTGGAGAGGAAATCAATGACATTATCACCTTGAAGCCTGCTTTTAAGGAAATTGTAAAAATTGCAAGGGCAGATCCTAGCTTTGTAATTCGAGTACATGCAGGAGAAAATGACAGCCAAAAAGACAACATTTCTCATTCTATTGCCTGCGTCAAAGAATCACTTGAGCCAGGTCAGGCTATGCCTAAAATGCGTCTTGGCCATGGTCTCTACACCTACAGTCCTACCAGCAAGAAGGGTAGAGAGACACTCAAACAGCTAAAGGACAACAACGTGGTTCTAGAGTTCCAGATTACAAGTAATGTGCGATTAAACAATCTAAATACACTGGAGAATCATCCATTAAAGGCGTATTTAAAACAGGGAATCCGGTGCGTTCAGGGAACTGACGGTGCTGCCCTCTACGGCACAGATGCCATTGATGAGCAGCTTTCATTAGAGAGAATGCTTGGACTTTCAGATGTAGAACTCGGGCTAATGAAAGATGCGGAAACACAGATAATAGAGGAAAGCCAAAAGGCCTATTCAGATAAAAAAGCTGCATTTGCAAAACTACTAGGAGATCGGGATTTAGAAGAGGTGCTTCTTGAAAAGATGCAAACTGTCAAAATCTCTAGCAAGAAATCAAAGGGTGAAGTGCGACTTGATGCAAACACTGAGCTCAAAGAGCAAATATCCGAGATTACATGGGACCGTTTCCCGGTTGTACTACTTGGAGGCAGTTTCAATACAGAAAATCGTTCAACAAAGCTTAGTGCAAATGCAACCCAGCAAATTGATGAATTACTTGAGTATTTGAATCCAGAGGAAGTATGCTTTGTCATTGGACACAAGCTTTCAGGATACGAAAAATACATACTTGACCACAACACAAAAGGCTTTAGAGTATACTCCTTTGTACCGTCAGCCATCACAAAACGGGAAGCCGACAAGATTAAAATATCTGATGTAAAGGTGCGAGTATCTACCGAGTCCCAAGGAATGGGAATATACAAGAGTTTTAACTACGAAATCTTCGAGCGCCGTCCATCTATGGTTGTTGCTTTCGACGGAAACAGTGCCGCTACAAACCTCATCCAGGAGGCCAAAAACGGCAAAGGAAAATCTGCAATTTTCGTATGGGCAAACTCAAAGCTTCTCATGCAAAAAGCCAAGTCACTACACGGCTACGTATACTCCTTCGACAACGAACGAAAACTCGTTGACATAATCACCGAACTAAAAGAGAAGTTTACCTAGTCACAATTCACAGTCCAATAATATGCCAACCAACGAGCCCATGTCCCAGGCCCCGCCCTGCTTGCCTAAACAATTTTGCGAAGATTATAGATTTTCTTAGTTGGCAAAGGGAGCTTTCTGTGGGTGTACTTTCGTTGATTTTGCACTTCTACGAATTTGTATTATACAGCACAGACATATAGGTAAAATAAAAAAGCTTCCAAACAATACTTAGGATAATTGTGTTCATGTTACATTCGATAAGTAGAACTACGAAATATATTTTGTGGATATGGACACCATGAACATTCACGTCCATGTTCAGTGTTCATTTGCCTCGCCGTCCATGGCTCGGCATGTCCATATCCATCAAAATTATATTTCTGTTCTACTAATCTCATTCCAAAATCACACAATTATTCCTAAGATTGCTTTGGAAGCTTTCTCATATAAGTAAAGAATGTCTGTGCAGTAAAAAGAAATCTGCAGGAAGTGCAAAGCATTGAAAGAACACCCACAAATAAAAGAAGCGACACTGCCAACATAGAAAATCATAATCTGAATGCAAAGTTTGTGGCCATGGGGCCGGGCAGGCGGGACAGGGGGCTGGGGCTCGATGTAAGTAGCGTAATAGGATTGTGAATTATTTTTTGTTAAATATGAACAAAATGTGATAACGGAAATTTGCTATAACGGCAAAAATGGTGTGGAGGCCTTTACAAGATGGGGCTTAGAAGGTAAAGTATAACACGTAAACGAAACAAGTTCGGATTGTTACTGTAAGGCAGGCAAGACTGAATCGCCCATTAACCATTTGATATGGTTATGTTATTATGTATGGGAGCGATTTGGTCATTTTTTTTTACAGAAATTTTTAGAAGAGATATTGCTAGAATGAACATAAAAAAAATCTTAAATAATAATGCAGCCTTGGCAGTGGATGACAAGGGGAACGAAATAGTTTATACAGGATGTGGTCTTTGCTTTCAAAAGAAAGCAGGGGACGAGTTGGACGAGAGCAAAATAGAAAAGACTTTCGTAATGGAAAAGCCTAATGAGCAGTTTAAGCAATTGGTTTCGGAAATGCCATATGAACAGATTCAGGTGGCTGATGAGATTATCAAATATGCGGCAAATACACTTAATAAACGTCTTTGCAATAATATTTACATTACGCTTACAGATCACTTAGGATATGCGATTGAAAGAGCACAGAATGGTACAGTTCTTCGGAACAAACTACTTTGGGAAATAAAGAATTTCTACAAGGCAGAATATAGTATCGGATGCGATGCTCTTGAGATTATTAAAGAGAAGCTTGGAGTTACTCTTCCAGAGGACGAGGCAGGATTCTTTGCATTACATATCGTAAATGCGGAATTAGATGGCAATATGCATCATACCCTCGAGACCTCAGAGGTTATTGGTGACATTGTTAGTATTGTAAAGTTTACTTTCAATACCGAGCTTAATGAAGACACATTATCATATGAGCGATTTATCACTCATTTGAAATACTTTTTACAAAGAGCTGAAAAGCATGAGTATTATCCAGCAGATAATGTGGATATGTTCAACATGATGATAAAGAAATTTCCAGAGGCATATAAATGTGCAATGCGCATTAAAAGCTACATGGAATCCAAATTTCCAGAAGAAATTACCGACGAGGAAATGCTCTATTTGGTAGTGCATATTTCTCGAATTATAGATAGAAAGTAACTAAGGATAGTTACGGCGTTTGAGTCGGCTAAACCTGTACGTTAGTTTTGGAGTAAATGTTATGTTTTACTCTATAACTATGTGCAGGTTTTTTTATTTTCAAAATACAGAATTTTGCAGGTCAGTGCGCAGGACCTGAAAAAGATATATATTAATCAACCAAAGAAAAGAGAGGAATTTAGAAATGGCAAGCAAATATGATGGATTAGCTCGCATTATCATCCAAAACGTGGGTGGAAAAGACAACATTGTCAGCATTACACACTGTATTACAAGACTTAGATTCAAGCTTAAGGACGAGAGCAAAGCAAACACAGATATCCTTAAGAACACAGATGGAGTAGTTACTGTTATCCAGTCAGGTGGACAGTACATGGTAGTTATTGGAAATCACGTACCTCAGGTATTTGATGCAGTAATTAGCGTAGGTCACCTTGAGAGCAAATCAGCTCTTGGAGGAGGCGGAGATGCAGAAGGTGAGAAGGTTAAGCAAAATCCTTTCAACGCTTTCATTAGCATTATCACAAGCGTATTTACACCATTCCTTGGCGTGCTTTGTGCATGTGGTATTTTAAAGGGTGTATTAGCACTCCTTACAGCAACTAGCCTTATGTCAGATGCAGGTTCTACATATACATTCTTGTACTCACTTGCAGATTCTGCATTCTACTTCTTACCACCAATCCTTGGTGTGTCAGCAGCAAAGAAGTTTAAGATTCCAGAAATGGAAGGATTAGTACTTGGCCTCGCACTTGTTTATCCATACCTTACAGATGGTGCACATGCGATGGACTCACTCTTTGGCATTCCAGTTTCAATGCCACCATCAGGAAACTATACATCTTCAGTTATTCCAATTATCGCAGCAGTAGCATTTGCTGGATGGTTTGAGAATAAGGTTGTAAAGAAGATTGTTCCAGATACAATTAAGCTTTTTGCAGTACCACTTATCACAATGTTTGTTACTTACTGTTTAACATTATTTGTAATTGGACCAGTTTCAAGCTGGCTTGCAAACGTACTTGCATTATTCTTCAACACAATTAATGAAATCAGCCCAATCCTTATGGGTGCAGTTGTTGGTTTCTTCTGGCAGATACTTGTTATGTTTGGTCTTCACTGGTCACTTGTACCAATCGCTTTATCAAACCTTGCTACAGCAGGACAGGATATCATCCTCGTAGCTATGCTTGGTACAACATTTGCACAGACAGGTGCTGTTGCTGGTATCTGGCTCAAGACAAAGGACAAGAAGATTAAGTCTCTTGCTCCAGCTGCAGTAGTTTCAGGCATGGCTGGTGTTACAGAGCCTGCTATTTACGGTCTTACACTTCCAAAGAAGGCTCCATTCTTCCGCACATGTGCAATCGCTGGTGTGGCAGGTGCAGTTCTTTGCTCAATGGGAGTAAAAGCTTATCAGATGGCTGGTATGGGTATCTTCGCATATCCTGCATACGTAAATTCTGAGACAAAAGATACATCAGGAATGATTCTTTCAATTATAGTTACAGCTCTTTGCTTAGTAGCAGGATTCATCGTAGAGTTAATCTTCTACAAGGATGATGCTCCAGCAGCAAAGAAGGAGCTTGAGGCAACAGCTACAGTAAACGGCGAAGTACTTGCTGCTCCAATCAAGGGCGAGGTAAAGGCTTTAACAGAAGTTGCTGATCAGGTATTCTCATCAGAGGCAATGGGTAAGGGAATCGCAATTGTCCCAGCAGAGGGCAAGGTTTATGCTCCAGCAGACGGAACAGTTACAGCATTCTTCCCAACAGGTCACGCACTTGGAATTACAACAACAAACGGCGCTGAAGTAATGATTCATGTAGGTATGGATACAGTTCAGCTTGAAGGAAAAGGCTTTACACCAAAGGTTAAGCAGGGTGATACAGTTAAAAAGGGTGACTTACTCCTTGAGTTCGATATAGACTTTATTAAGGGAAAAGGTTATTCTGTAGAGACACCTGTAGTTATCACAAATACAAGCAACTATGCTGATGTTATTCCAACAGATGCAAAGAGCATTGAGAATGGAAATGATTTAATCACATTATTATAAGATTAGTCAGCATTTAGTCAAAATTAGAATATGAAAGAGAGGCACTTATTAATGAGAAAATTAAGAGAAGATTTCTTATGGGGAGGGGCTGTTGCAGCCAACCAATTTGAGGGTGCATGGAACGTAGATGGTAAGGGTGCATCAGTTTCTGATATGTGTACAAATGGTAGTCATACATCACCAAAGAGAATTACATCTACAATAGAAGAGGGAACTTTATATCCTTCACACGAGGCAATTGATTTTTATCATCACTACGAAGAGGACATTGCCCTCTTCGCAGAGATGGGATTCAAGGTTTTCCGTACATCAATCAACTGGACTAGAATTTTCCCAACAGGAATGGAATCTGAGCCAAATGAAGCAGGACTTGCTTTCTATGACAAGGTATTCGATTGCTGTAAGAAACATGGCATTGAGCCACTTGTAACTATTTCTCATTATGAGTTGCCATATGCTCTCGTTGAGAAATACAACGGTTGGGAAGGCCGTGAGCTTATTGAATATTTCATGAATTATTGCAAGGCCATCTTTGCAAGATATCAGGGCAAGGTAAAGTACTGGCTTACATTTAATGAGATTAATGCTGGTACAATGCCAATGGGTGCTGTTCTTTCAACTGGTACAGTAAAGGGATACACTGGTCCTATAACAGAGGTTCCAAACAAGCCACAGGAGAGATTCCAGGCTCTTCATCATCAGTTTTTAGCATCAGCACTTGCTGTAAAATATGCTCACGATAATTATCCAGAATACAAGCTTGGAAATATGATTTGCTTTGTAACATCATATCCTGCAACATGCAATCCAGCAGACATTATTGCAAATCAGGAGCATATGCGTGAGGTTAACTGGTATTGCTCAGATGTACAGGTACGCGGTGAGTACCCAGCATATTCTCAGAGCATTTGGGATAGACTTGGTGTTGAAATCAAAATGGAGCCAGGTGATGCAGAAATCTTAAAGCAGGGAACTGTTGATTTCTATACATTCAGCTACTACATGTCAAATGTTATCAGCGGAGATCCAGAGGCAAACAAGGGTGAGGGTAACCTTATTGCAGGTGGAAAGAACCCATACCTTGAGGCTTCTGATTGGGGATGGCAGATTGACCCACAGGGACTTAGATATTCTCTCAATGAGATTTACGATAGATATCGTATTCCTCTTATGGTTGTTGAAAACGGACTTGGTGCTCGCGATGAAATCGAGGCTGATGGTTCAATCAATGACGATTATAGAATTGACTACCTCAGAAAACACATCGAGCAGATGAAGCTTGCTGTAAATGACGGTGTTGATTTAATGGGCTATACACCATGGGGTTGCATTGACCTTGTTAGTGCATCAACAGGTGAGATGGCAAAGAGATATGGTTTCATCTACGTTGAAAAATATGATGATGGAACAGGTACACTTGCTCGTAGAAAGAAGAAGTCTTTTGACTGGTACAAGCAGGTTATCGCTAGCAACGGAGAAACATTATAATTTATTTGAAACATGGGAAAAATTCTATTTATAGATGTAGATGGCACATTGGTAGATTATGTCACAGATTCCGTTGAAAATGATGGCTTATACAAAGCCTTTTGTCATTTGGGATTAATATAAAGATTTTTACAGAGCCTCAAAGCTTAATGCTTTGGGGCTTTTTGTATGCATAAATGTGATTGATTATAGCTCTTGTAGTGATGAATGTGTGATTGGTTTCTGAGAATTGTGTGAAGTGTGTATAATGTTATAAAAATTGTGCAATTTTGCTATATACAGCTAAAAATAATTCTTGTATAAATTTCCAGTACTCAATTGAGAAATATTATGAGTGGAAGGATAGTAATACATGAAGAAAATTAGTAAATCATTGCAAATTAAAATTTTAATTTTTGTAATTGTTCAGTTATTGATTTTGGGTGTTGTAAATTTGGCCTATAGTATATATGGCCTCAGACAGGGAATGGAATATGAAACTTTGAGAGGATTGGCTGCATCGGCCCAGACTTATGCTGAGGTTTTAGAGTTAACAGAATTCTCTGGTAATGTAGATAATTCAAATCTAGAGGCAAATTTAAATGAGACCACAGGTTATCAGTATACTTATTTCTTAGGAGACACTAGAGAGCGTTCATCAATTGAAGGTGTTGTTGGTACAACTGCAGATTCTGATATTTACAATCAGGTAGTAAATGAACTAACTAGTTATTCAGCTAGCGATGTGGAGATAAATGGAGAATTATATTACGTTGCGTATGAGCCTATTGTTGTAGATGGCGATGCTGTTGGTATGGCTTTTGTGGGATTGGAAAAGGAAGAAATTTGGATTTTTATTAGTCTTGTTACAAAAAGACTTATGCTAGTAACATTCATCACTATTTCAATTATTAGTGGTTTGGTTATTTTCTTTACGACTAAATTAGTCAAGTTGATTAAAAAGAATGTAGTTGCAGTTAATAACTTGGCGGCAGGTGAATTAAACATTGAAGTAGATGAATCTTCACTGAGACGAGTTGATGAATTGGGAGAGATGTCTAACTCAATCAAGACAATGGTTGAAAAGCTTCAGGGTGTAATAGGAAGTGCGATATCTTCAACTGGTAGAATTGATGATTCAGCTGAGTATTTGTCAAATACAGCTGAGACAATTTCAATGACTGCAGATAATGTGTCAGCGGCTGTTGATCAGGTTGCATATGGTGCTTCAAACCAGGCAGAGTCTTTACAGGAAGCCGTAACAAGCGTTGAAGAAATAAATGATGCTATTCAGGTAATAACAAGTAATACAAATCATATGAATGAATTAGCAAGCTTTATGCAAGATAATTCAAAGAGTAGTTCAGAAGCTCTCGGAGAGCTTAAGGATTCCACAACAGCAACTATTACAGCTATTGATGGTATTGTGGAGAAAATTGCAAACACAAATAAAGCAGTTGCAAGCATTAGTGAAGCAGTAACAATCATTGATTCTATTGCTGCTCAGACGAATCTTTTGTCATTGAATGCAAGTATTGAGGCTGCTAGGGCAGGAGAAGCTGGAAGCGGTTTTGCTGTAGTGGCTAATGAGATTAGAGAATTGGCAGATCAGTCTGCTGATGCTGCCAGCAATATTCAAACAATTATGAAGGAACTTGCCCTTGATTCAAGCCAGACAATGGATGAAGCAAGCAATGTACAGAATATTGCTGAAAAGCAAGAGGTTGTTATTACTAGAACAATTAATCTAGTAAATAAACTCATTGCCAATATCGATGAGTCATTAGTGGTAACAGGAGAAATAGTAGATAGTGTAAAGAAATCAGACCAGGCAACACAAATTTTTGCTGACACTATTAATTCTCTCTCAGCAATTTCTCAGCAGAATGCTGCTAGTACAGAAGAGACAAGAGCATCAATGATTGAACTTGCAGATACAGTTAGCAAGCTCTCCGAAAAAGCAAGTAATTTAAATGATATTTCAAAGATTCTTGATAGAGAAATGTCTTTCTTTAATAGGGATGGAATAAGTGCATAGGTAGGTGGTAAAAGCTCTTCGTTAGTTTAACGAAGGGCTTTTTTGTGCCTAATCACAAATTTGTCACTGAAGGGAATTATATTTAGGTGTAGTAAGTTTTTAGAGGTTCTAGGGGGCGGATTATGACTAGAATGATGAAGCGGGCGCTGATAAATTTTGGCTTTAGGGGTATTGTGTTTTTATGCATTTTCGGAATGTATTTGACAAATAAAGCCTTGTTTATTGAATTCATGACGCACGAGTTTACATTTGGAATTAGTGAATATGGAATAAATGCATTGCATATTCTTTGGTTCATATTTATGGTAATGATGATTCAGCATATTTTTCCAAATAAAGAGCTATCTATGGCATTTAAAAAGGGAAAGATAGAAGAGTATGAACCGGTTGATGGCTATGATAGACTAAGTCTTTTTGAATTTATACAGGATATGAATGTAAAAGCATGGATTGTAATGTTGGCATGGCTAATTTTTAATGCAGTATTTGCAACCCTTTATTTGTTTAAGATTATTGATGTGGCTGATATGCTAATGTTGACAGTATTCTTTTACCTCAGTGATTATCTTTGTATATTATTCTTTTGTCCGTTTCAGACGTTGATAATGAAGAATAAGTGCTGTATAAATTGCCGTATATACGATTGGGGACATTTCATGATGTTCACCCCTATGCTGTTCATCCGAAATTTTTTCTCATGGAGTCTGTTTTTTACGGCCCTTATAATTCTCATAAAGTGGGAAGTTAATTATGCAAAACATCCAGAGCGTTTTTGGTATGGAAGTAATAAACGATTGCAATGTAGTCAGTGCAAGGAAAGATTGTGTGCGATTAAAAATAAAATTGGAAGGAAGCGGCAAGTAGAAAAAGACCTTTGAAATCCCAATTTATTATCTATAAAATATTTGGATATTTTGCAGAGTGAATTTGCGATAGAATATGAAAGGAGAATTCTTGAATATGTCAGAAGTCAGATGGATTAAAAATTTAAAAGGAGATTTAGATGTCAGAAGCAATTGTTACATTGAAAAAGGGAGAAGGACGCACTATCAAGGCAGGGGGCGCTTGGATTTTTGATAATG
>JAEEGL014278119.1_pt1 | contig 16477 bp, 10 predicted proteins | sample 9134231 | NCBI WGS metagenome assembly JAEEGL01 (sample SAMN16246548, study PRJNA631951) | gut metagenome | biome: gut microbiome; feature: rumen; material: fiber-attached | host: Bos | place: Iran: Karaj | collected 2018-10
GCAGGTGCCGGTGGCGGCGGCGGTGGCGTCGTTTTGCCAACTGCTGCATCCGGTGGTGTGGCTCTCCCAACAGCAGCTGCAGGCGGTATCGCATCCGCAAGCGGTGAATCCGGGCCGACTATCGTTAAACCAGCCGGCGGTGGCGGCGGTTATTCACCAAATGAAGTCCGAACCATCAATACAAAAGGTTCTGCGGTCGCCAATCAAAAAGAAGAAGTTAAGCCAATTGTTGGCGATCTCAAAGGTAAATACACAAAAATCGAAGCCGAGGTCATGTCTGTTTCCTCTCAGAAGAAAGGGGCTCAGATTAAACTCAATGTCGGAAGCAAAGATGGCGTCAACGAAGGTGCCGTCGGTGATATCTATGTCGATGGCAGTATCCTCGAAGGCGGCCGCTTTAAGGTCACCAAAATACTGCCCACCAGCTGTATCGCACTCACAAATGCCAATCCGGCTGATGTGAAAAAGGCGAACAGATTCGTCGTTAAATCTCCCGAATAATCAAGCATTTATCCGTTGTTTCCATTTCGTTAACCAAATTTTTCATCGACCTTGGCACGTCGATTGTATCGTCGCTGGCTCGGCGGTTTTCACTCTCACGCCGTCGTTTGGGCCCATCTTCTTGAGTTCTGAAGTCAGTGAGCTTTTCCACAAAGGAGTTGGTTATGGCTAAAAAAATACTTTTGTCATTGGCCGCCATTGCAGCATTCGCTGTTGCTGGTTGTTCCGAAAAAACAATTGAGTACAACTCGAATTCCGGGGTGAACGGCTCCCGCGACAAAGCCAGCCAGCTGCTTATCGATTCCAGCTATACCGAAGATATTTCCGCTCCCAAAGGTGATAACGAAGACTGGTATTATTTCGTGCCGCCCGAAGACGGTTTCATCACTGTCAAGACGTTTGTCGATAAGCCGCAGTCACTTATTGCTACCATCACCATTCGCGACAGCTTCGGAAAACCCGTGAATTCGATGACAACCAATCATTCCGAGAATGCTTACGAGTTCACAAAATTCGAAGTCAAACCCGAACGCTATTTCGTTTCCCTCATCACCACCGATGGCGAAAGCGAATACACGCTGCGCGCAGAATTCGAACTGCCGCCTCCGCCAGATATCGATGAAACACCAGTCGAGACGCCTTCCACTGGCCATACAACAAGGCCCCGCAACCCGAATGGCAACACAACGCCTGCGCCAGATCCCGATCCGGTTAAACCAACCATTACTGGTACGATCGTTCTCGTAACGCCCCGTGGCGAGAATCTCTCCGAAATCAAAGTCAACGGCATCGGCAAGAATAAGGGCGTCAAAGCTGGTGCAAAAGCCTATCTCCGCGGCCTCAACCGCAAGGTTGATCTCTATAAGTGCCTCAATACATCCTGCACCGGAACCGTGAAGGCGACCTCCGAAGAACTCACGCACTACGACAAAGTCGACGTCGAAGTCGAATAATTCTGCTTCAAATGCGATCTGCCTGTTTCTTTGCTTTTACACTGTTCACTGCTGTTGCTTATGCATGCAGCAGTGAACCTTTTCAGACCGATCGCCGCGACCAAAGCAGTTCACAAATTTCTGCAAACGCCGCCAGCAGCGCAAAGTCTTTAGCTGTGCCGCATTTGCCAGATGTGCCCGTACCGCAGGATATCGCGAGCGTGTTGTGTCAATACAGCCGTGGTTCTTTCCCTAGTTGGATGCATTATGGTGAAATCATTCCCTATCTTGCGCCAAACGAAGCCAAAGCTATTCAATATGTGGCCGAACGGCTGCTGGCCGAAGTGCCTGAGCCCGATCGCGCAAAATATCTGGCTGTCTCAGATTTCATCGCTCAAAATTCCATCTGCACGCTGCAGAGCGCCGATGCGCGCCGCGACCAGACGGGAGCAATGGCTTTTGCTTTTGCACAGCAGTATCCCGTGGTGCCCAATGTGCCCGATATCGATTGCCATGAGCTATCTGATACATGCATTGCTCAGTGGGTGACGCAGATCAAAAAGTATTGGGACGCTGAATACGTCGATCGTGAGATTAGCATTGTCCTTCAGCCCGATGCATTTTCCCACTATATCATGCGTTCCAGTATCGAAAGATCCTTTGCTATGCCGCTCAAGCTGCGGTCGTTCTGGCGGTCACTGGAACGGTATGAATTTGAAAATGCGGCCCAAAACCTTGAGGTCATTTGTGATTCCGATGTCGGCGAATGCCAAAAGCTGCAGGCATATCTCAACACCGATATCGAATTTGCCAAACAAACCGCAGCATTGTTCGATCAGCAGGTTTCGGTCGATAATATCCGGTTTCAGGCGGTTTCGCTCACCGGAAACAGCGGTTATGTCGCGGCCGAGCTCTCCCTCACCCACCACGGATCCCACAAATTCGAACACATCTTGCTCAAAACAAACGAAGCTAAGCCACAATTCTGCGAGCTTCAGGCATCCCGCACCTACCTCACAAACGATCCGCTTTCACTCGCTCCCGGTGCTCAAACAAAATCGTGGTGCATTCTGCGGCAGAATACTTCACCGCAAATCAAATTTTACACGGTGATTGCCAATTATATTGAATAAAATCCGCGCTTATTTGTTTACTCTGTGCTCGCATCCGGCGAGTATTCTGTATTGGAGGAGCAAAATAGTATGAAGTCATGCAAAACAGCCTTATTCGGCGCGGCTTTGACAATTGCAGCATCCGGTTTGATGGGGTGCACTGAGCCGGAAATCTCGCAAGTTCTCGAGGATTATTGTCAGTTCCACAAAGACTGCGGCTATGTGACTGTGACTCAGTTTAAGCATAGCATTTCGGGATGTGAGAAATTCCACAAAGATTTGCTCAAACAATCCTCAGATGGCCAGCCGTCCGGATGCAAAGGTCAGGTCGAAGACTTCTTTATCGATTTCATGCATGCGCAAATGGCAGCCGGTTGCAGCGCCGATCTCATGCAAAGCCTTAATCAAAGCCCCGCGACCCAACAGCAGCTCACTAATATGCTAACATGCGTTCAGGGTGGCGGTTCGGTCGCCGAAACCGGCCTCAACATCATCGAACGCCTCGATCTCGACGTCAATCACATGTCCCCCGAAGTTTGCAACACTGTCATCGGGGCCGTCATGCCGCCGGAACAACAGGATCGTGTCAGCACCGTCTGTTCCTTCAATTTGGCAGTAATGGATGTAGACACGTGTAACAGCCTGTTTGCGGTTCTCGAAGCAAGCGGCAAGTTCTCGTTTCCGAGCATCGAATTCCGCAAGCGCGTCTGCGCTTTGTTCAAACATGCCGATAAGCCTTAATTGTTTCGTCACGTTTATCACGTGACGAAACCTGAGGTCTGGCGTCAAAACCGCTGCCTTGCCAATGCTTGGTATGCGGTTTTTCGTTTTTTGGGGCCATGCTGTCGGGCTTGAGCCCGATACGCATGGCGGTAATCGATTTGTAATGATGAATCATCTTTACGGATTTGGAGCTTTAAAACATCCCGTTCCTTCTGTGAAAAACAATGCAGGTTGATCGCATAATGCGTTTTCAATGCAATAATAGTCTCCGCAGTTTACTAAGTCATTATTGAGCGAGTGGCAGGATGGATCGGAGCATTGTTTACCAGGGAGATAGCACAAATATTCAGGTGTGTTATCAGGACCATATCCGTCGCAGGAATACAAAACGGGTTCACAGAATCCGTCATTTAGTGAAAACTGATATTCCCCTGGATTGGTGACGACGCAGGAAGTTGCTTTGCAAGTTCCCGATGCACATGTGAGTGCTGTTGCATTTGGAAAATCATCCAGACTGCATGCATGACTACAACTGCCGCAATTATTGGGATCTGAAGTCGTGTTTGTTGCAGCACATTTTTTATTAATACTATCCCAACAATAACCGGTATGACATGAATGCACGCAATGGTCATTGATACATTCATTATCTGCATTAGCAAGTCGACAATCTTCATGCTCTGGCCCGCAATCCTCAACAGTACTTGGTTCGCAGCCAGTGCCATCCTCTTTAACGTGATAACCACTGTCGCATGCTCCGCAGCTTCCTGCATCACATATCTTGTCTGCTGCGCACTCATCACTCCCGCTCCATGCATTGCTCTGGCAGGTTTGTGGAATTCTGCCGAGGCATCGTTTGGAACCATTGGGAGAACAATATGTATCGTCCTCAACGCAAGCACCTCCACTGAGCTTATAGCCGGGATCACATTCTTTTCCGCAGGATCCGTCTGGACAAGTGGCTGAGCCGTGTTCGGGGACAGGGCATTTACGATGCTCTGGTCCGCAATCATTTATAGTATTATTTTCGCATCCTGTGCCAGCGCTATTCTTGTGAAATCCAGAGTTACATTCGAAAGTACACTCGTCATCAATGCAATCGTTTCGGGCATTTTCCACACGGCACTTTTTATGTTGAGGTCCGCAATCTTTTATAGTACTTTCTTCGCATCCTGTACCATCGCTGTTCAAGTGATAACCATCAACGCACAGCTTGCATTCGCCTTCGTAACAATACTCCTGGGAATCACATTCTGTATCGCCGCTCCATGCATTGCTTTGGCAGGTTTGTGGTATTCTGCCCTTGCATCGTGTTGCTCCTTTCGGCGTACAATAACTTGTATCCTCAACACAATCGTTCCCTTGTTTATAATACCCCGTGTCGCATTCGATGTCGCATGTGCTGTTGATACAAATGGCTGATCCATTTGGGGGTTCGGGACATATATACCCATGTTCTCCGCAATTGTCTGTATCATCTTCCTCACATTCGTTGCCCCACACATGCTCAGTATTATCGCACCAATTGCATGTGCCATCCCGGCAGATTTGTTCATCATCACATATGCCGGAATTATCCCAATTTCCCTTTACGCATAGCTGCGGCGTTCTATCGTTACACCGTGTATTATTATTTTTACAATAGCCACAGGCCGTTCCACTGGTGTTGCACGAATAGCCATTGTCACAGTTTTTTTGATTCTGCCATTCATTGCTTTCGCATTTCTGCATTTTGCCCTGGGTGCCAACATTGATACATCGCGTGGCATTGGGGGTCGTACAACTGGATGAAGTGGGGATGCAGCTGTCGCCTTGTTTTGTATAATCGCCGTCGCATTCGAAATCGCATGCGCCGTTTGTACAAATGGCTGTGGCATGGGCCGGTGCATTGCACGAATTCTCATGCGAACCGCAGTGATCGGCAGTGTCGTCTTCGCATGCGTTTTCATAGATATGTTGATTGCTGGAACATTTAAGGCACATGTTTTCATCACAGATATGGGGTGAACAATAAACCCATTCGCCGTGATCACAGATCTGCGGTATATTGTTCTTATCACACTTCTTCTGTTCTTCGATACAATCCCCCACAGAATTCGGTACACAAATGTTTGCTTCCTTGTGATAATTCGGATGGCATTCAAATGCACATTTGCCTTCATTGCAGACATTCTGTGCATTCTCGACGTGGCACGAAAGTCCGTGTTTTCCACAGTTTTCAATGCTGTCCGCTTCGCATTCGCTGCCATTGGCATGATATCCTGTGTTGCAGGATATGCCTGATTCCTCGCAGGATTTTGTCGTTTCGTTATATTGAAATCCGGTTTCGCATTCAAATGTGCATGTGCTGTTGACACATTGGTTCCGGGCATTTGATACCTGGCTCTTGCAAATGGTATTGCAAGTGCCGCAATGGTTTGCGTTCGATGTTAAATCATAGCAGTTGCCATAGCAGTCTGTATATCCCGTCGCACATTCACACAACTGTGTATCGGGATTACATACCTGGTGTACACGGCAATAGACATTGCCGCACTGTGCGCCCTGGATTTCTTCACACCTGTCGTCGTATGCATAGTATCCTGCTTCGCATGCGGTGACGTTACACTGACCATATTCGCAGGTAACTGCGGTAGCTTGGGCAATTTCGGTGCAGTTTCGCTGTTTGCTGCCGCAGGCCTCGACAGTATCGATTTCGCAATGGTTGGGCTCTCCTTTGACCAGATGGTAGCCTGCAATACAATCACTGGCCTGACACTGGCTTTGAATACAGCTGCCATTTCGCCATCCGGGTTCATCGGGACAATAGTGAATCTTGCAGTCGTTCGAACCGCAAAACGCCATACTCGTCGACGAATCGATACAAACGCCGTTGCAAATCAGTTCGGCATTGTACGGACAGTGATCGCCGCATTCCATTGTGACCATATCTTCGAGCATATAGCAGTAGGGATGCGCAGGAAGGCGCGTACAGTCATTGCAATAGGATCCGCAGCACTGGTCGCCGCGTCTGCATGCATTATCGAGCAATGCAAAGGTCTGCAGACAGCTGTTGGGCTTGCATATTTTACCTGTTGCGCCATCAATACAATCGGCCTCTGCGACGCCCTGGCTTCGATCAAGACAATTGATATCGTGCGAACCACAATGCTGCGGGGTATCACGTTCACAACCGCCGCCATAGGGATGCGCGTTGTCTGGACAGGATTCGCGTCTGTCGCTGCAAAAATGCTGGTCGCCGTAGATTTCATCGCCGACTCTTGCTTTGAGCAGCGTCATGCAGAATGGTGCGTCCGACGGACAAACGTGGTTGTTGAAATTGAATTTGTAGTTCCCGGGATCCTCGGGCAAGATGACGTGGCTGCCATCTGTCCAGATAAACTGAATTTTTTCACACCCCTCACCGTATTCCAACGGCTGTTCAAGGGTGCAGCCTGCAATTGAGGCTGACAGCGATATGCACAAACAGAAGCGCGATGTTTTCGATCTCATTGTTTTGCCTCCGTATCACGACATATCCCATGTCTCGCCCCAACTATGGTGATTGCCGTTTTAGTTTACCACTGGCATCCGATGCTCCTGGCCAATGCCCGTGATGTTTGTTCTATCAGCTGAATGGGGAGCGTGCGAATGGCTACGCGATAATCGCTGCCACTGTCTATGCGCCGCCGCAGCTCTTCGACTATGCGTGAAAAATCAAAATCAACGACCGGAATGCCAACCAGATGCTGACTCATTTCGATGGCGTTCAGGTGCGACTGGACTTCGGTCGTATTGTTCTCCTGACGGTGATACTCAAGACTGACGTGGAGTCTTTCGATAAATCTGCGCAATCGTTTGCGGCGCTCTTCGATGCCGCTTTGAATACAGGCAATGCCAGCTCTGATGAGCTTTTCGTAATAGGTGCCTTTGAATATGGGCAGTCTGACTTTTTCGTACCAGATGCGCAGCAGTTCCAGATTCGAAATATACAAACAGGTGGTTTCTATCTTTTGATCCGGACGGCGAATTTTGGCCGGATTGAATATCGTTTCGATATCCTGAGACGGTGAACAGCTCACCAGCAGATTGTTTTCGACATTCCGCGTCAGTTTTGTACCTGCGGCGATAACACAACCAAATCCGACATGCACCGGGCTGACGATTTGTGTCTGACCACCGATAAAAATCGGATGCTGGTTCAGGAACAGGCCGTTTGGAACGTCGCCGAACATCGATGCGAATTTATCGCCGTTCGGGGTGAAATTATACAGGGCCATGCACGAACCGACTTCGGAGTGATTGCGGCGGCTGGCGCCTCCGGTGAGCAGCGCATCACAGAAATTGATGAGTGATCCGAGTACGACATCGGGGAAAAGTATGGTTTGCTTCAGACCAACCGTATGCCCCAGTTCGACGCCTTCTTCGAGCAGACAGCCCTCGCGGATTTCGGCACCGCCTCGCACAATGACATCATCCAGAATCGTGCATTCACGGTATATGCCCTGCATCAGCGTACAATTGCGTCCGATTTGGGCATTTTGTATAAATGCACCGCCTCCAAGTCCGATAATGCTGTTTCGGCCAATAAATGTATCTTTTCCATGCAGCACCGTACCCGGATACAGGCGCGCACCGCTTTCGATGCGATTGGGATCGATATCTTCTATCACGACAGAAGTGGGCGAGGGGATGATGACGCCTTTGTTCTGAAGAACCGATATCATTTCTTTATCTCCTTGCCATTCTTATATTCTGCGGTGCGCCATACGGTGCCGTTCTCACGATACCAGGTCCAGGTGCCCTCGCGCTTGCCTTCGACAAACGATCCTTCGCCCTGTTTCTGGCCGTTTTCGTAATAGTTCGTCCAGATGCCGCTTTCCAGACCGTTCTCAAACGATCCTTTTTCGCGCAGTTTACCGCTTTGATATTGATATACCCATTCGCCGTCGCGGCGGCCGTTGATAAAATTGCCCGAACTGGAGGTGACATCACTCGACGGATAAAATGTCTCCCAAAGCCCCGATTCCTGGCCGTTTTGATAGGCTCCCGAAAACTTTTTGCTGCCGTCTTCGTAATAACCCGTCCATTTGCCTACGCGCTGGTCGATCTTGTATTCGCCTTCGAGCATCTTTTCGCCGTTCGGATAATAGTATTCCCAATCGCCGTTCAGATGCCCCAGATGGATCGACCCGGATTTCTCTTTTTTGCCTGAATCGTTGTACCAGTTCCAGCGGCCCTCGCGCATTTTTACCGGATTGAGCGGAGAATTGCGGTTGACCGAGCAGACCATGCATCCAACCTCACGGTTCTCTTCGTCCACCGTAAAACTGGCACCGATAATCGATGCACAGACCATGGATTCGGGCTGCATCACTGTGTTGCCGTTGTATTCAAGCGACAGCCATTTCTTGCCGTTTTTCAGATAGAAATCCCAGGTGCCTTCGCGATTGCCGTGACCAAAACCAGGCGTGATGCGGCCAGACGATCGTTTCTTGCCATCCGAATAGTATTGTTTCTGGGTGATGTTCAAAAAGTTTGTATAGTCCGTTTCGTATGAAAGATTTCCGGAATGCGCATATTCCTGGCACTTTCCTGTTGGCATGCCGCGGTTGTATGTACATTCATCTGCAAGACGGCCATCCGAATAATTATAGAATGTCACACCGTGATTGATGCCGTGATCAAAACTCTGCTCAAACGACAGAATGCCATTGTGGAACCACTGCCGGCGATAACCGTGCATCCGGCCTTCTTCGTCGTATTGCACCTCGTTGACTTTGGTGCCGCTTTCGAGCCATTTCGTCCAGACGCCCGTTTTTTTACCGTTGGTATAATCACCTTCTTCGTGTGGGACACCGTCGTGCCACCAGCTTCTGAAATGGCCGGTTCCATTGGTTATTTTCGATGTGCCATAGGGATTTCCGTGTGTATCTTTGTATACAATCATTCCCTCTGGAATATCGTTTACCACGTTGTATTCTGCCAGAATTTCGCCGGTCGGATGATATTCGCGAACAGTTCCGTTGATGCTGCCGCTGCGCATCGGTCTCTTTTGGCGAACCTCGCCAGTCGCATAAAAATCGACCGCAAGATAGAGCTCACCGTTGTCGTTCTTGCAGTTCATCGTGAGCGTTTCGTGATTGTAGTCCAGATAGGACGGGATCGGGGCATCGGGCTGTCCGTCGGGCTTGCACAAATCAAACGAACGCTGGTCGTTGATTTTACCAACGCCCGAGTAATTCACCTTCATCCATTTCTGGCCGCTGATGGAATACAGGGTGATCGCGCCAACCCTGAATCCGTTGTCGTCGGGCTGCTGCGAAACGCTGAAGCCCTCGGAAACTTTGACGCTGCTGGCATTGTACCATTCTGTCCAGTAGGCCTGCGCTTCGGGCGCCATATCGGCGGGGCGCGCTTCGGCTGGAATGGGGTGGTCGAAGTCGCGCCGCAGCGTGATCAGACCGGGTTCGGGAAAAATATCCCACGTGCCGGTGGGGTTGCCGTCTTTATATTGTCCCAGAACGGTTGGCAGGCATTCCAGATAGCGTTCGTATTTGCCATCGAGTTTGCCGTCTTTATAAGTCGTCACGGATTCGAGCGATCCGACGTTCGACCAGCTGAACTGCGTGCCGTCCAAAACGCCCATATTGTAATGCGCAAGTTCAATCACTGTGCGCGAATCCCTGTCGATTATAACGCTCCAGCCATGCAGTTTATCATCGGCCATCCACAGATAGCCCAGCACGTTGTCTTCGCTCTGATCTGCCGATGGCGTCTGCATATCCTGGATCATCCACCGTCCGATGCGTTTGCTATTTTTGATGCAGCCCGCCAGCTTATCGTTTTGCGACTCGGCATCGGGCATTTTCATCAATGTCCACTTGCCGCCGGCTTGTGTACACTGCTCCTGTGTCGTGATATTTTCGACGCCTTCGGGCATGGGCGGTGTGAACGACAGCGAGTAGGGATCGGTCGGCGGACGCACGATTAAATCGGGATCGGACAAATCCGTTTTGACGGGATCGGGCGATGACACTTCCTGACCATAAACTGCGGCGGGAAGCAATACCAACAGCAATGATGCGTATTTTAATAGGCTCATGATTCGACTGTATCGATGAAGTATCCCAATCGAGGGAAATCGCTGATTATAATCGTGAGGGACAGAAGTTCGGGCGGGGGAAACGCGGCGTATCGCGTTTGCGCGATAGCCGCGTCGCGGGGGTAGCGGCGTATCGCGTTTGCGCGATAGCCGCGCAGGGGGCCGCTGCCCCCTCATTCAAAGAGAAAAAATCAGGGGTTTTCCGGTAATTCCTTACCGGTCTTGAGTTCACCAACCTGCGTGTTTGTGCCCAGCAGGTCTTCGAGTGCCACGTCGGCCGGCACCTGCACCGGCGATCCATCCAGCGAATGCAAATCCGACTGCGACAAATCGACCATCGGCATGAACGCTGCGTGATGGAAATTGTCGACGATTTCGGCCGTCGCGGGCGCCACATCGGGATCGCCCGAATAGCTCTTGGGATTGGCCGATGTGCACGCATAGCGCACACCATAGCGCGACGCCATGCAGATTTGAATCATCGTGTCGAGGCGCTGCCCCGAAATCACGAATGGCGCGCCCCCGGTCACTTCGAACCGCGGCGATGATTTGAGCGCACTGTAGGCATCGCGGAGATCGTCATCGCTCGCATTGGTGAGGGTTTCGTCGAATTCGACCGGCAGCTTCACGTCGAACTGCCTGAACAGCGCCGGATACGACTGGTAGATCTTAATCAGCTGCTGCCATGATTCTTCCTGTTGGTTTCGCTGACGCATGATATCCGCGCGAATCATCTGGCCCTGGCTGATGAGCAGGCCGGTGCGTTTGCGTGGCGAGCTGTCGAATTTTTCGATGAATTCAAGGGCGCGTTCGTTGTCGCCGTCGCGCCAGGCGATGTAGCCGCGCATCAGGTCGAACAGCGGTTTCATCGCGTCGAGCTCCTCGGGCTGCAGCGCGTCTTCCTGATAGTTGATGAGAAATTCGGCCGTGCGGCGGCCCAGCAAATCGACGATGGCAAACGAATCCACCGGCGAAAGCGCATAAAACGGCACCAGAAACGACTTCAGATTCTTGGGATTGAGCGACTGCTTGAACGCCTTTTGATGCGTTGACCACAGCTTTTGCGAGATTTCATCGCGTTCTTTGGAGATTTCGCGCACCTGCGAACGCACCGCCGATTTGAACAGCCAGAACGGCTCGATGGCTTTCCATGCGGCCAGCCGCTCATCGGCACGTTTCAGCGCGTCGTTTGATATCGCAAAGAAATCGACTGCATTGGCCAGCTCCAGCTGCTCCTTTAAAAGGCTGTCGTATCCCAGCCGCCCCGGCGCATCGACGACCGTTTTCATCAGCGGCCATGCGCGATCCGAGAACCCCATTGCATACAGCAGACGCGCGGTCAGCGTGCGCTGCCGCTTTTCGACCTGCACCACCAGACGCTTCTCGACATGGCGCTTTTTCGCCGTCTGCAGCGCCGTTATCGCGCGCTGCCATGAACCGTCCAGCGTATAAATCTCAGCCGCTTCGCTGATGGGATCGGTCACGCAGTCGTGGTCTTTGGCCGCATCTGCCTTGAGCAGATATTCGATCGCCTTGTCCAGATCGAGGAAAATCATATATGAGCGCGCCTGATTGAGCAGAATCACGCACGATTTCCCGCCGGAATATTCGACCGACCGCGCACCCGCGCGAAATGCTTCCATGTGGTTGTGCTGTGCATCGGCAATCGCCGTCAAATCGTTGTATGCAATGGCCGAAAAAAATTCGTCCTTGTCGTTGATGGTGCGCTCGGCAATCTGGCGCGCCTCTTCGAACCGATCCAGCTTCAGCAGCGGCCATACCGCCGAAATCGAAAGCGGCGTCTTGTAAAGCGCGGCAATGCGTTCGTGTACCTTGATTTCCTCTTCGCGCTGGTCGAGTTCGGCATAAACCTGCGCCAAATCTTTCAGCATCCGCTGGTGCCACGACTGCAGGTCGGCCGCTTTCGGAACATTCCCGTCGGGACAATACGCCTTCTCAAACAGCGTAATCGTCTTCTTCAGCAGCTGCATCGCGCGCGTCAGATTCCCCTCGCCCTCCCAGAAAACGTACGCCATCACATAGTTGCCGCCGATCGCGTCCTCGTCCCCCTCGAGAATCTTCTCGGCCAGCTGCCGCGCCTTGATAAAATGCCCGTTCGTGACCTCGGTAAACGCCTCGTCCTCGGCCGCCGTAAAAATCGGGTTCGCCGCAAACGACAGACTGCACACCAGCAACGCCGCCATCAGGCAAAGTACAAATGTGATTCGCTTTATCATCGCCGTTTCCTGTTCGTTCGTAGGGCTGTTTTTTTTATGTCGCCGGGCTATCGGCCTGCGGCCGATACGCCCCGGCCAGGCGTCTATTGGCTGCGCCAATACGCCGCCTAACGATGCATCGTGCTGCGCGACAGATGCTCAAGCGGCTGCCGTATATTCTCGAGCACCACGGTATCCGCCTGACCCGCTCCCGGAGCCAGCTGCAGACGGTGCGAAAACAGCGGCAGCGCCAGGTCCTGAATATCCTGCGGCGAAACGTAGTTGCGGCCCTGCATGAATGCATACGCCTGAAGCGCCGGAACCGCCTGGACGATCGAACGCGTCGAAGCGCCCTGCAGACATCGCGGATCCTCACGAATTGAACGGATAATATCGACCAGACATTCCATCACGCTGTCGCCGCATGCAACGCCCTCGCGAACCACATGACGTGCCGCCAGAATGTGCTGCACGGTGAGCTGCGGCATGTTGCACGGCTGCCTCGGACGTCCCCACGATTTGATGACATTCAGCTCGGCCTCGCGCGATACCGATACCATGCGAATCTTGAACATGAAACGGTCCAGCTGCGCGATCGGAAGCGGATAGGTGCCAACGGCATCGAGCGGATTCTGCGTCGCTATCACGAAGAATAAATCGGTGAGCGAATGCGTGACGTTATCGATGGTGACCTGCTTTTCTCCCATCGATTCGAGCAGTGCCGACTGGACCTTGGGCGACGTTCGGTTGATCTCGTCGACCAGCGCAATGTGCGCAAAAATGGGGCCCTTCCTGAATACAAACTGGTTCGAATCGGGATCGAACACCATCACGCCCGTGATATCGCCGGGCAGCAAATCCGGCGTAAACTGCATGCGGCGAAATGCGCTCATCTGGCCGATAACGCCGTCAGAACTCAGGCTGTTGCCAAGAGCTTTGGCGAGCGTGGTCTTACCGCTGCCAGGGAAATCCTCGAGCAGCACATGGCCGTCGGCCAGCAGTGCGACAAGCACCAGATTGATGACGTCGTCGCGCCCCATCACATCATATTGCATGCGCGCCCGCAATAACTCTACGCTTTGTCGTGCCTGGTTAAAATCATTGTCCGAAATCATGTCTGCTCCAATATTTGGGTTGATGCTGTTTGCTCCGCCAGTCGGCAGAGATGCGCAATATCATATCATAGATGCTATTCCATATCCATGTGCTTCATCATCCATCCGATGACTTCTTCATACCAGACCGCGCTGTCGGCCGCATCGAGCACCCAGTGCCCTTCGTTCGGGAAATACACCAGACGGCTTTCGACGCCCATATACTGCAGCGCCGTAAACAGCCCCACGCCTTCGCTGATAAAACACCGGAAATCCTGTTCGCCCTGAACGACGAGCGTCGGCGTTTTGAAGTTTTTCACGAACCGGTGCGGCGAATGGCGGTTGTAGTTTTCGGGATTGTCATACGGTGCACCGCCGAATTCATAGTCGCAGAACCACAGTTCGTCGGTGATGTAGCCCGACATCTCGGTGTTGAAAATACCGTCGTGGCTCACGAACGATTTGAATCGATCGGTGTGCCCCATCAGCCAGTTAATCATATAACCGCCGAACGATGCGCCTGCGGCGCTCATGCGGCTGGGATCGATCTGAGGCACCGCTTTGAGCACGGCGTCGACAAAGGTCATAATCGCATCGGGGCAATCGTCGCTCCAGTGCCGGCTGATGGCGCGCGTCAAATCGTGGCCGTATCCGGTCGATCCATGCGGATTGCAAAATGCGACAACCGCACCGCGGGATGCGAACATTTCCACATTCCAGCGATAGTGGAAGGAATCGAGAAATGCGCCCTGCGGTCCGCCGTGAATCAGCAGAATCATCGGATATTTCTTGCTTTCGTCGAATCCCGGCGGCGTGATGATATAGCCCTCAAGCGTGCGGTCTTTGTATTGGTAGTGAATGCATTTGCCCTGGTGCATCTCGACATCGTGCAGCACATGCCCGAAATTCGTCAGCGCCACTCGCTTTTCGGACGATCGCTTTTCTTCGCCCATCGCCACGCGCGGTTCGAAAGACTCGAGATTTGAGATTTCGAAGCATTCGAGCGGATCAACCAGTGATTCGGCAAATACGAGTATGCGGGAACGATCCCGGGTCGCCGCAAATTTCGAATAGGTGCGCCCCTGCGTGAGCTGCATCACTTTGCCGCTGCTCAGATCGAGCTCATACAGACTGGTGTGGGCAAAATCCTGGGCCGAGAACAGAATCCGGTTGCCATCGACCACGACGGGATTCTCGATCGAACGCTCGAAATCGGCGAGGTACAGGCGAGTTTCGGCGGTTTCGAGATCGTAGACTTTGAAGCGGACGGCATCGGCTTCGTAGCCCGGGGTGAGCATGGTGCAGTAGCCAACTTTTGTGTCGGATATAAAGCGCGGTGATACGTCACAGCCGTCGGTATCCGAAATCCGGCGCACTTCGCCGGGCTGCATGCCGTCGATCGACAGCAGATAGATGCTGTTGTTCGTCGATCGCGCGACCATTCGGTCGGGATTCATCACATAGGCGATGTGACGGCCATCGGGCGAAAAATCGTAATCGCAGCCCGATTCAAGGGCGATCGACGGCACATCACCGCCATCCGGCGTCAAATCGACGATTTTGCCGGTCGCCACTTCGACCATAAACAGGTGATTGCGCCGGTTTTCGCACCAGGCATCCCAATGGCGGTACATCAGGCTGTCGGCCGTCCGCACATTGGCTTTGGGATGGGAGGCACCATAAATCTGGGCCATCGTCGGTTCCTGGCCGTTTTCACACAATGCCTGCAGGTCTTTGTTCTCATACACAGACCGCGTAAACAATACGCGATCACCCTGCGGCGATACGACCAGACACGAGGCGCCTCCCGCACCATAGGTGATTTGAATGGGATTGCTGCCGTCCGCATCGGCCATAAAGACCTGCCCGTCTGATACAAAAAAGATTCGATCACCGGCCGGACTGTAGACAATCCCATCTACATCCGCCGTGTTCAGCAGGCACAGGCTCAGAACATCGTCCGACAGATCGACGCGGTAGTTGCGGTTGGCCGAGGTGTTGCTGTCCAGATCGATCTTTTTGGTCGTCAGCCATGCATGTGCACCATCGGGCGACAAGGCCATTTGTTTCAGGCGTTCGAACTTAAACAAATCTGCGATCTCAAGCGGTCTTGGCATGATGCATCTCCATGGCTTTTTTTGGGCAAAAAAAAACAGCCCGCAAAGGCTGTTTATGAATGGGGCGTACTGGATTCGGACCAGTGACTTCCACCGTGTGAAGATGGCACTCTACCGCTGAGTTAACGCCCCGCGTCGCCCTCGGGTATTTCCCAAAGACGGCGTGCTTTTAATCGCAACCGCATTTGCTGTCAAGCGTTTTTTTGTGCATTCGCCATCGGTGTCACGGAATCGCCGGATGACAGCGCATCATTTGGGGATTCGTCCCGTGCAGGACTGGCGTGAAACGATTCATCTGCAACTTACTTGCATTTTGCGCCATAAATCTTGCGAAGATGTCATAAAAATGATTGAAAAATCGCGGAATCATGTATGATATATAGCCAGAATGAGGCTTTGGCGTATGCGCAAAGCGCATAGCCAAAGCGCGCAGGCGTATTGGCGCATTCCCATGGCAGAGACGCGCGGTCCGCACGTCTCTATATGGGAATGCGCCAATAGCAGGCGCCCCAAAATGATAAAAACCAGTAAAGACGTTCCATGGAACGTCTCTCAGATCATATCATCCAGTAAAGACGTTCCATGGAACGTCTCTGTCTGGTCACCCCATCAAGGAGAAGGAGAAAACATGTTTGTCGTCAATGTAAACGGGAAGGATTACGAGTGCGCGGAAGATAAGAAACTGCTTCGATTTTTGA
>JAEEGL016109322.1_pt1 | contig 16477 bp, 11 predicted proteins | sample 9134231 | NCBI WGS metagenome assembly JAEEGL01 (sample SAMN16246548, study PRJNA631951) | gut metagenome | biome: gut microbiome; feature: rumen; material: fiber-attached | host: Bos | place: Iran: Karaj | collected 2018-10
ACTACGACTACTATCAGCCCGAGGCCTACATAGCCTCCACCGACACGTATATCGAGAAGGACCTTGCCATCAACGAGGACCTCGACAAGTTGCGCCTTGCTGCCACGAGCGCCCTGCTCTCTGGCCGCAAGGACGTCATCGTCGTTTCCAGCGTGAGCTGCATCTACGGCATGGGCAACCCCGCAGCCTTCTACGAAAACGTCATTGAGCTGCATCGCGGACAGACTTTTTCGCTGAACGTCCTGCTACGCAAACTCGTGGACAGCCTCTACACGCGCAACGACATCAGTCCGCGCGCTTCGAACTTCCGCGTCAACGGCGACACCGTTGACATCTACCTTGCCTATGCCGACGAAATCCTACGCATAACCTACTGGGGCGACGAGATTGACAGCATCGAGGAAATCGACGCCCTGACGGGAGCACGCCGCGCCAGTTTCGACTCATATAAGATATATCCCGCGAACCTCTTCCTCACGACGAAGGAAACGCAGCAGCTTGCTATTCGCAAGATTCAGGACGACCTCGTCGTGCGCCTCGAAGAGTTGCGCGCCCTCGGCAAGGACCTCGAGGCAAAGCGCCTTGAGGAGCGCGTCACCTACGACATCGAGATGATAAAGGAGCTCGGCCATTGCTCCGGCATCGAGAACTACAGCCGCTACTTCGACGGCCGCGAGCCCGGTACGCGCCCTTACTGCCTGCTCGACTTCTTCCCCGACGACTACCTGCTCGTCATCGACGAGAGCCACGTTACCGTGCCGCAGTTGCATGCCATGTATGGCGGCGACCGCAGTCGCAAGCTCGCACTCGTGGAGTACGGGTTCCGCCTGCCTGCCGCCCTCGACAACCGTCCCCTGCGCTTCGACGAGTTCCAGGAGCTCACAAAGCAAATCATCTACGTCAGCGCAACGCCCGCCGACTACGAACTCGCGGAGGCAGAAGGCATCGTCGTCGATCAGGTGATACGCCCCACGGGACTCCTCGACCCGCCCATCGACGTTCGCGACACCGACTTCCCCGTTGACGACCTCATGGAGGAGATTCGCGGATGCTGCTCGCGCCACGAGCGCGCCCTTGTAACGACGCTGACGAAACGCATGGCGGAAGAGCTCGCCGACTACCTCACCCGCTCTGGCATCAGCACGGCATACATCCACAGCGACATCGACACACTCGAGCGCGTACAGATTATGGAGGACCTGCGACGCGGCACCTACGACGTGCTCGTAGGCGTGAACCTCCTGCGCGAAGGTCTCGACCTGCCCGAGGTAGCCCTTGTCGCCATCCTCGATGCCGACAAGGAGGGCTTCCTTCGCGACGGCCGAAGCCTAACACAGACAGCGGGACGCGCCGCACGCAACGTCAACGGGCGCGTCATCATGTACGGAAAGAAGATTACTGCCTCCATGCAGGCAACAATCGACGAAACGAACCGCCGACGCGCAAAACAAATTGCCTACAACCAGGAGCACGGCATCACGCCGCAGCAAATCAAGAAGTCCATAGGCTCTGCACTCGCCGCAGCCAGCACGCAGCAGGAGGAAGCCGCTACCAGCGCCGCACATGGAGCCCTTGCCGCAGAAGCTCCAGCAAAGTATGAGGGGCGCAAGGGCGAAACACTCGAACAACGCCGCCAACGCCTCACTCGCGAGATGAAGGCTGCGGCAAAGTCCTTCGACTTCATCCTCGCAGCACAGCTAAGGGATGAGTTGCTATCACTGAGTTCTGCAGCGACCGTCAACCCTGAGGGGCAAAGCTCCGAGGCGGCTGGGAAGCGTTAGGGCAGGACGAGGTAATTATTATCACTGAGTTCTGCAGCGACCGTCAGCCCCGAGGGGGCGTAGCGTCCGATGCTCACTGTATTATTTACTCAAGCAGTTTTGCCTTTTGAGTTTGAAACTCCTCGTCTGTAAGGATCCCGTCTGCTTTAAGCTTCGCCAGTTTTGCCAACTCGTCAGCAACGCTTGGTGATTGTTGCGCGACAGGCTGTGATATAACTGGTGAAATTGGAGTTACAGTTTGTTTCGCATCATCAATAATAACAGATAACAGGTCTTTTGCATCATTAGCATTTTTCAGGAATGCTTCATATCGAGTCTTATCACTCGCCTCTTTTGTTTTGAGGGGATTTGAAGAGTCCATAAAGTGAAGTATGCAGGTGGTATCCTTGGTACTGCGAAGTAAAATCTTTATATCCATACTCCTTACCACTTTATCTTGCTTTGTGTCACCAGATAGACCACCAACAACAGCACCAGCACCCCCCATCAGTACTCCACCAACAAGAGCCCCTCCAATTGTTCGTCCAGTTGATTTTGTGAACATAGTGTCACCGTTCTCTATATATGAAACCTCAATTATATCAGAATAGTTAAAAGTTTTGTGCATCATATTCCCACTGATTATGACAAGCACTTTGAAAAAGAAATCTGTAACAAACATATAGTTGCCAGCCTTCTTAACTGATATAGTTGTTTCTATACCAACCTTCTCTGGAAGTTTTTCTACATTAATATAATTGAATGCATATATTTTACCTTGCTCCACCACAGCCATCAAACCATGATGTTCATCTACTAAAACGTTAATGTTCCTTGAATCAATAGTTATATCCGAATGATAAGTAGTTTTAAGAAGGTTTAATGATGGGGCTATTGGGTCTTTTGTAGTCATACTGCCTTTATTAACACCTTCAAGGTTTTCAATCTCAGTAATTCTATAACAATCATTAATACCTGTTAGTAACCTGCGACTGGTCGGCTCATAGACAAGGTAACAGCAACCGTCATCATAAAAGCGCACAAGATCCCATCCAGGGAAATCAAAATCATCTATATAATTTTTAGTAACGCCTTTTGTGGTTATCTGCATAATCATTACTTTTTTCTTGGCAGTATCAAAGTATATTTTACACCTATCGTTGCCAATTGAAATGCTCCTGTCAAAATCAGATGAGTCCTGCTCATCTTGTTCAATCATCTGGAGCCGCTTCTTTTTATTTCTGCCTTTAACGTTTGATCGAACTGCCTCAAATATTATAATACCAACAATAGGTACGCTGATATACTTTAAATCTTCTTCACTTACAGAGCCACCTGCCAATAATGAGAAAAACAGCAAGACTAAGGATGAAATAATACTTTTGTAATTCATGATCTTATAGTTTTAAAAGTTTAATAATCAGAAATAATGTAATTGCCAATATGTAACTGGCCATGTCCTTCCAGTCGAACACACCTGGTAACAAGCCGAAATATTGGAAACACTCGGAGAGTACTGCCACTATCGGTAATATCCAGAGATACATCATTGATACGGCATTCCTTTCTCCATCCCAAATCGCATCAACAATAAACATATAAGAGAAAACCCACAGTCCATCTGGCAAACAATATTTCACCCATCCGTAGATTCCTTCTCCGTGAAACAGCCTTCTAAGCCCATCAACCTCGTCGCCAATCCCAATTGTATTGAACCAATCGAACATCAGCAATGATTTATCCCTAAAGATGACATAGATTAAGCCTCCAAGTAATAGTACCACAAGTGATAGCATTATTTTTGCAGCACGATACTTTATGGAGTGTTGCATATAATAGTTGTTCAAATTAAGAATAGAGTTCATAACAACAATCTAACGTTATTACTTTCATTTTTGGTTATACAGAAAAGGCGTGAACAATCCTTATCTTGTCCTCGAGGCTGTAGGAAGATGCCCAAATAGTCAGATAAGTAAAGCTCACGCTACGCGCAAGCATTCACTCTATCTATTCTCTGACTATTTACCTGAAACTTCCTACATTTCGAGGCCTTCGAATGAGATAGCGAACGCCAATTCATAACCAATATGTATGCTTTCCCTTAGGATAGCAGGCGCAAAGATACAAAAAGTTTTGGAATAGAACGCGGAATGGAGAATATATAATTTTTTGCAAAAACACCTCAACACCCACCCAAATCTCTTGAAACACCGATAAACAAAGAGAAGTTGATGGGTGGGTGTCAGGTAGGTCGACCCACCCATCAGGATTGCCCATGAATAAAGGGCTGGAGGGGTGTCTGGGTGGGTGTTGGGGTGTTTTTGCAAAAAAATCCAAAATGGGAAATAAAAATGAAAGATGAATAATTAAAAATGGAAATGAGCAGCGCTGATTTTTCTCGCATCTTGATGAAACGAAAGGGCGTTGCGATTCATCGTAATCCCAGAAACTTTCATCGTAATGCCTTCTCGTTAAACAATAACCGTTAAACAATAACCAATAACTGAATCATGCGGCAGAGCGAGTCCCGCAGGTTCAATATACGACTAATTGTTGTTGGTTAACTGGCATACAAAACGTGCGGGTGCCGATTAGCGACACCCGCAGTAAATAGATGCAGATTGTAATTCGTTGGGGCTTTTATGCCAGCTTCGTAATCATCTCGCGGATGATGGTGCACATAAGGGGCTGAGCGGCTTCGGCGGCACGCTGCACCTCCTCGTGGCTAACCTCGACGGCATTGCCCTCAAGGCCAAGGTCGGTGATGACGCTGATGCCGAAGGTGCGGAGTCCTGCGTGGTGGGCTACGATGACCTCGGGAACGGTGCTCATGCCGACGGCATCGCCACCAAGGCGGTGGAACATGCGATACTCGGAAGGCGTCTCAAAGGTGGGACCCTGTGTGCCCACATATACGCCCTCAACGATGCGGATGCCGTTCTCCTTGGCGACGTCGCGTGCCAACTGAATGAGCTCCTTGTCGTAGGTCTCGTGCATATCCGGGAAGCGCGGACCTCCAGGGAAGTTTGGCCCATGTAGCGGATGCTCGGGGAAGAGGTTGATGTGGTCGGTAATGACCATGAGGTCGCCAATGCGGAACGTGGGATTCATGCCGCCAGAGGCGTTGCTGACAAAGAAATACTCAATGCCAAACTGCTGCATGATGCGCTCGGGAAACGTAACCTGCTGCATGGAGTAGCCCTCGTAGTAGTGGAAGCGTCCCTCCATTGCCATCACCTCGCAATCGCCAAGACGTCCGAAGAGGAGGCGTCCGCTGTGGCCCTCGACCGTGCTAACGGGGAAGTGGGGGATGTCCTTGTAGGGGAATGAATCAACAACTTCAATCTCGCGCGCGAGGTGGCCAAGGCCTGTTCCGAGGACGATTGCCACACGTGGGCGCATCTGCGTGTGTTCCTTTATCCACGCAGTCGTTTCGCTTATTTGCTTTACGTAAGTTTGAATATCTGCCATTGTTTTATGGTTTAAGATTGTTAGGATTATACTGATTATTATGATTTCTTGGAGATTGCGGAGAGTATCGTCTCGGAGAAAGCCTGCTCGCCGCCGAAAAGAAAGAATACTCCAACGTCCTGAACGTAGAGCTTGCGTCGCATGCTGTCAGGGAAGGCGTGCTCATGTTGCAACAGTCGTACGGCGTCCTTCGATGTCGTAACTATGGCGTCGGCGTCGGCTCCAGCACTCACTATGCGCTCAATGTCGCGGGAGGAGAAGCGATGATGGTCGGAGAAACGCAGGAAGCGGTCAACCCCACCCTCAGCGGTCAGCGGCGAAGTGTTCAAATACTGCAACAGAGGTTCAGGATTCGCAATGCCAGTAATGAGCAGGAGCTTAGATGCTGGCGCCGAGAACGCAGGCCCGCCGAGCAAAGGGCGCAGGGGTGCATATCCGAGCGTGGTAAAGAACACCTTCTGGTGCGGCGCGAGGCGCAACGACGACACAGCACTCTGCGCACCTGCCGGAGAGAGCGACGCTGGGCACTTCGTAACTATGACTATGTCGGCGCGCTCGGCTCCCGAGGGAACTTCGCGCAAACGTCCGAAGGGCATAACGCGGTCGGAGACGTAGAGGCGCGAGTAGTCGGTGAGGAGCAACTGCAAGCCAGCCCTGACGTAGCGATGCTGGAAGTTGTCGTCGAGGATTACGACATCGGGGTTCGTGCGCTCGCCCGAAAGGAGGATTTCCATAGCTGCGACGCGCTTTTCGCACACGCAGACGTCAAGCTCGGGATGCTGGAGCTTCAGGCACAAAGGCTCGTCGCCAACCTCGTCGGCTGTGCTGTGGCTCTCAACACGCAGGAAGCCGTGCGTCTTGCGTCCGTATCCGCGACTGACGACAGCCACCCTGCGCCCAGCAAGCAGGCGCGCAATGTATTCGACATGTGGCGTCTTTCCTGTACCGCCCACAGCCAAGTTGCCGACACCAATGATTGGCGTAGCGTAGCGGTGCTCACGAAGGATTCCCCTATCGAAGCACCAGTTACGAAAACTTGTTATGAGCGAATACAGACCCATGCGATTTGACGATTTGACGATTTACGATTTAACGATTTAATGGTCAATGCCCAATGGTCAATGGTCAATGGTCAATGGTTATTGGTTAACGGTTATTGGTTAACGGTTATTGGTTAACGGTTATTGGTTATTGGTTAACGGTTAACGGTTATTGGTTATTGGTTAACGGTTAACGGTTAACGGCTACCTCAAGTTCGGCAGGTATGGGATGCGGGCATAGAGGTAGTTGCCAGCACGCGCATTGCGGAGGAAGCAGAGGGGCTCGTAGTAAATGCCGAGGACGTCCTTCAGCTTGCGCTCCATATAGCCATCCTTGTTCTCCTCCATCAGCTTCTCCATGAAGGACTTGGGAGCGGGATAGGTCTGTAGGCCGTAGTCTGCGACCTTTGCCAGTTCGGCAGCCTTGGCGATGGCGTCGTCGAGGGTTCCGAGCTTATCCACAAGCTTCAGGCCGAGAGCCTGCTGGCCTGTCCACACGCGACCCTGGGCGATGGAGTCGACGGCTTCCGTCGTCAGGCCACGCCCTGCGGCAACACGCGAGAGGAAAAGAGAGTAGCCGCGATCGACATAGGCCTGCATGGCAGCACCTTCAGCTGGTGTGAAAGCGCGTCCCATAGCACCGAAGTCTGCCGACTCGTTGGTCTTTACAACATCGAAATGCAGGCCAAGCTTTTCCGTGAGAAGTCCGCTGGCATCGGGCACCATACCGAAGATACCGATGCTGCCCGTGAGAGTTGTGGGTTCGGCAATGATATAGTTGGCGCCGCAGCTCATATAGTATCCGCCACTGGCTGCCAATCCGCTCATGGAAACGACAACGGGCTTTTGGGCTTTGAGAAGCTGGATAGCACGCCACATCTGCTCGCTGGCATAGGCAGAACCACCGCCGCTATTGATGCGCAGCACGACGGCCTTGACGTCTTCGTCGTTAGCGAGTTCGTCGAGGTCGGCAACGACTTTCTGTCCAACGATTTCTGCTTCCTGTGCGAAGCCCGACGTCATCTCATCGACGATGCTTCCTTCAGCGATATATACGGCAATCTTGTCGTCGCCTTTTTTCTCGTATAGTTTCGCAAGTGCCTTCGGCGACACGAAGTTTACCTTCTCGCCACCAAGCGCACGACGCAACATCTCGCGCACCTGATCGACATAGACGAGGTCATCGACGAGCTTCATACTCTTGTAGTCCTCAGCCGCAGCAAGCATTGTGTAGCGGTCGGCATAGGCATTCAGGCTGTCAGCCGTAAGATGGCGGCTCTCGGCGACGTGCTTGACGATGTTACCCCAGATGTCGCTCACGAACGACTGCACCTGCTCGCGGTTCGCATCACTCATCTGTGTGAGAATGTATGGTTCTACGGCACTCTTGTAAGTGCCGACCTTGAACACCTGCATCTTCACGCCGACCTTGTCGAGGAGGTCCTTGTAGAAAATGGGTTGCGACGCGATACCGTGCCAATCGAGCATGCCGCTTGGGTTCAGCATCACGCTATCGGCAACAGAACATACATAATATGAACCTTCGGTATAGGTGTCGGCATAGGCATAAACGAACTTTCCAGACTTCTTGAACTTTGCCAACGCGCCTCGCAACTCTTCCAGCGACGCGAAATCGGCAGAAAGAGCACCGCCTTGGAGGTAGATGCCCTTGATGTCCTCGTTCTCCTCAGCCACCTTAATGGCATGCAGCATATCATCCAGCCCCTGATTGTCGAGCGACTGATTGCCTGTGAGCAACGCAAGCGGGTTCTCCTGCGCACGCTCAGCAAGGGAGCCCGCAAGGTTTATGCGGAGTACGGTGTTAGACTTGATGGAGGGCTTTGCTTCGCCCGCAGCCATCATAGCCCCCAGCATGATGAAACTTATCATGCTGATGATTGTCCACATGATGAGAATGCCCACCATAGTGGCTAATACGTATTTCAGAAACTGTTTCATATAAATGAGAAATGAAAAATGAAAAATTCAGTGACAAGTGACGAGTGACAAGTTCTCACCGCCGCTCAAATATCTCAATTTTTACTTTTTAATTTTTACTTTTTAATTAATTAGAAGTTCCACAGGACAATGGTCGGAGCCGAGGATGTCGGAATGGATTGCAGCACCTACAAGGCGTGGACGCAGGCGGTTGGAACAAAGGAAGTAGTCAATGCGCCACCCTGCGTTCCTTGCACGGGCACCACCACGATAGCTCCACCAGCTGTATGCACCTTCAAGAGCTGGAAAGAAGTAGCGGAACGTGTCTGTGAAGCCTGCGTCAAGGAGAGTTGTCATCTTCTCGCGCTCTTCGTCCGTGAAGCCAGCATTGCGGCGGTTCGTGGAGGGATTCTTGAGGTCTATCTCCTCGTGGGCAACATTCATGTCGCCACACACGACAACAGGCTTACGGGCATCCAGCGCCTGCAAGTATGCGCGAAAGTCCTCCTCCCACTGCATACGGTAGTCAAGGCGGCGCAAACCGTCCTGGGAGTTGGGAGTATATACGCAGACAAGGTACAAGTCCTCGAACTCCAAAGTGATAACACGCCCTTCGTGGTCGTGCTCCTCGACACCAATGCCGAGGTTTACGCTGAGGGGTTTTATGCGCGTAAAAATGGCTGTGCCACTATAGCCCTTCTTCTCAGCATAGTTCCAGTAACTTTCGTAACCAGGAAAAGATATGTCGAGCTGTCCGGCCTGCATCTTCGTCTCCTGAAGGCAGAAAACATCGGCATCCAAACGGGCGAAAATGTCGCGGAAACCCTTTCCGTCGCAGGCGCGGAGGCCGTTAACATTCCATGATACAAACTTTGTCATATACTATTATTATTCGATATTTCGCGGCGAAGATATAGATTTTAGTTGAGAAAACGCATGCTTGCTGGCTTTTTTCTCACACCTTTTCATATATTCGCAGCGTAAAACTACAAAAACAAGATTATATGATGAAGAAAATTGCCCTCGCGTGTGCGCTCGCGTTCATATCCTATAATACGCTCGCACAAGCGCAAAAGACGGAAAACTGCGTGGACGTTGTAGTATTCTCGCTCAACGACTTCCATGGTGCATTTGTACAAAACCCATACCAAAACATTCCTGGCGCACCCTCAATACTTCAGACGCTCGACTCGCTGAAGACTGTGTACCCTTATAACCTCACCGTATCTGCTGGCGACAACTTCGGCGGCAGCTACTTCTACACAGCAACAAAGGGACAGCTGATGCCCGTATTCTTCAACATGGCAGGAATACGCCTCAGCGCAATGGGTAACCACGAATTCGACGATGGACTCCCCACGCTTGAGAAGAAGTGGAAGGACTCCCCGATACACCCCGCAGGATGGGACATCACGTATCTGTGCTCCAACGTCTATGACTCGCAGGGTGCACAACCAGCCGTCATGCAGCCCTTCGCCGTCAGCAGCGTTCGCATTTCGCCAACAAAGGAAGCGCGCATAGCTCTCGTCAGCCTGCTTGCATCGAGTGCAAAAGAGCAGATTAGCTCCAGCAAGACTAAGGGTATCAGCTTCAGCGGCGAATATACCCACGTCCTCGACAGCGTGAGCAAACTGCCGACATTCAAGGAGGTGGAGAATGCCGAGATTCGCGCCCTGCTGCTCCACATTGGCGCATATATGGCGGACGGCGTACCTGCATGGAACGACAAACGCTCTGATGAACTATCGAAGATAAACACGCCCTTCTACCAGGCATTCCTCGTAGGACACAGCCACGATGCCGTCGTTGGCCACATCAACGAGAGCAAGAAACCAATCACGCAAGGATTCTGGCACGGCAACTACATCAACATGATGAAGTTCAGCCTCGACACTGTGCGCATGGAGGTTGTCAACGTAACACCTGCTATCATCCCCGTACGTCCGCGACAGCGTACAGAGCTCAGCGGCAACGCCCTGCGCCTGCAAGAGCAGATAGACTCGCTCATGGAGTGTACGCTCACAAAGGCCGGATCGCCCCTAAATGAATATGTTGCCCACGCAAACCGCTCAATAGCCCACGACAGGACAAACAAATATGTAATCTCAGAAGTGGGAACCCTCGTATGCAATGGATATGCCACAGCCTACCGTCGCGCCTCCAAATGCAAGGACTCAAAGATGGTAGTCGGCATAAGCCACTTCGGCAGCATACGCTCTGGACTCACAAAGGGCGACCTTAGTGTTATGGACGTAGGTGAGATTCTACCTTTCCAGAACGACATGCACGCCTACAAGTTCACAGGCAAGGAGCTCCTCCGTCTCTTGGAATTTGGCTACCATAACACTCGCTATGGCTGGCTTCAGTACTCCAACCTCGAAGTTGAGCGTAACGAGGAAGGCAAAGTCACCTCCGCCACATATATCGCTCCCAACGGCACACGGAAACTCATCAAGCCTAACAGCCACCTCGTACTCGTCCTCGACTCCTTCATGGCTGGCGGTGGCGACGGCTACGAAGGCTTCTTCTTCCCCAAGCGCCGCATCAAGGTAGCCCTACCCTCCGCGACAGACTGCTTCATAAAGTATCTGCAAGAGAAAAAGACGATATAACCTCTCGTTATAACGTTATGCCGTTATGGCGTTATAACGGATTTTCGGGATAACGGAATAACGTTATAACGCCATAAAACAAGAGGGCAGGATTTCGCAATCCTGCCCTCTTTTATCAGAATTATGCCGCAGCTTTAGAAGAGTTGCTTTTTCCCGTTTCTGAGATAAACACCCTTCGCGGGGGTTGTAACACGTCGTCCCTGCAAGTCATATATGCGTGGGGATTCCGTCGTTGAGAGCTGAGCGCCCTTAACAGCTACATCATCGAAGTTGAGCCATGCAATCTGCGAACGGTTTTCTACACCGCCGCCCTTATACACGCTCTGCACACCGATGGCGGTGAACTCCTGACGGTAGAAGCAGAATACACGCTGACCACCATCGTAGCTAAGTATGTCGTAGTCATCTGTGAAGGAGTATGGTATGTCCTTCATGTCCTCAGCCAGATACTCGTACTCGCTGGGCTCAAGCGTCAGCACCTTCTGGTCGATGTAGATATTGTAGAAAAGCTTATCGCTATCGATGAAGCGTCCCTCCACGTCTCTCTTGGGTAATACGAATTCGATGTGGCCACAGCCCCAATCGTCGTCCCAGAATGCATAGTTGTCGAGATTGATGACGGGCATGGCGGGAACGAGAGCCTCATCAGCATAGAGAACGAAGTGTGGGTGTGTATAGCAACCATAGCGCATCATCATGTCGTCGCCACGATTGATGAGGAAGTTTACGCTATCCTTGACAGCCGTAAACTCACGAGTCTCTGCATTGAAGCGAAGCTGTATGTCGCTGCCATCGCCGAGTCCGAACATATCGAGGCTCTCGCCCCATTGGTCGTTGAGGCGGTAGGTATTGCCAGCAAAGAAGAACACGTGCGAATAGTTGCTCTGGTCAATGCCAAGGTACTGGTGTGTCGGTATGCTTACGATACCGTCGTCGCCAAGTGTGCCACGAACTACACCTTCAGGCTCGCCGTCGTAGAGGCGGTCAAGATATATGTCCTTGCCATTTATGGCTACTTGTATCGTGCGGCAATCGGTCTCGCCGTCCGTCAGCCAGTCGAGCATGTATGTTTCCCACTTCGCAGCGTCGGGAGCCTGAGCGGGTGCTTCCTTTATGCGCTTAATACATGTGCTAATATCGCCATAGCCTTGCCATTCGCCGTTCTTATCGGCCATACCCAGCAACACGTCCTTCTCGTCGATGGAGCGCAGTGTGTCGCCGTTGAAGATGAACTTCATATCAGTCTTCCCAGAGTTGTCGGGGAAATACCATGAACCATTGGCATCCTCGCCGTACACCAGGCGCTGGAGCTGATATACGACCGTGGTGTCGTGGTCGATGCCAAAATAGGTGGCAGCATCGTTATAGTCGTAATAGTCAGTATACACATCCTGCGGGAGGTGGCATACGAGCGTGTCGCCCTCTGCCTTCTCCAGTTTCAGCCAGGAGTATGTTTCAAGCTGCGAAATGGGGTTGTAGAGATACACATCGCCATTGTTGGCAACGACAATCGTACTCAGGGCACCTGTAAGCACAGCCTCCCAGGCATAGTCTTGGTCCATGAGGAAACCGTTTGACGTGCGGTTCAACCCTTCGATGAGCTGACCTTTTGGCTGTTCGGAGATGACGGACGCTGGACGCGGCTGGAAGTTGCTGCGAGCAGCCATGCGGCGCTGAGCATGCATCCCCATCGTTCCGACAGCCACAAGTGTAATAATTAAGATGAGTGTAGAGTGTTTCATATTCACTTGTTTTTGGAAATTGCAATGTGAAAAGAAGAAAAGTTGACGGGCACGACAAACTGCTTGCTTGCCGGCTCGTCAACTTTTACGGATTTGTCAGGTACAGAGTGTATTACTCACCACCTTCCATAGCAGCCTTCAGAGCAGCGAGCGTGTCGTTGTCGCCAAGGCTGTTGGTAGCGGCCTGATTCTGAATCTTCGGTGTCTCCTCTGCAGCGGGCTTCTTAGCAGCACGTGCGGGCTTCTCTGCACGCTTCTCCTCATGAGCAGCCTCCTCGAATGTGCGAGTGTGGCTGAGGAGGATGCGCTTGCTGTCCTTGTTGAACTCAAGAATGCGGAAGGGGAGCTTGTCGCCCTCCTGCACCTTCGAGCCGTCTTCCTTGCGGAGGTGCTTTGGTGTGCAGAAACCTTCAACGCCATATTCGAGCTGAACAACTGCGCCCTTGTCGTGAACTTCCGTCACGGTACCCTCGTGGATGCTTCCCTCAACGAATACCGTTGCGAAAACGTCCCAAGGATTCTCCTCGAGCTGCTTGTGGCCGAGGCTCAGGCGGCGGTTCTCCTTGTCGATCTCGAGAACGACAACGTCGATTTCAGCACCGAGCTGTGTGAACTCGCTGGGGTGCTTGATCTTCTTCGTCCAGCTGAGGTCGGAGATGTGGATAAGACCATCGACACCTTCTTCCATCTCGACGAATACGCCGAAGTTTGTGAAGTTGCGAGTGCGACCTGTGTGGCGTGAGCCTACGGGGTACTTCTCCTCGATGTTTGCCCAGGGATCGTCCTTGAGCTGCTTCAGGCCGAGAGACATCTTGCGCTCCTGGCGGTCGAGAGTGAGTACAACAGCTTCGACCTCGTCGCCTACCTTCAGGAATTCCTGTGCGCTGCGGAGGTGCTGGCTCCAGCTCATCTCGCTAACGTGGATGAGACCTTCAACACCGGGTGCTACCTCTACGAATGCACCGTAGTCAGCCATAACGACTACGCGACCCTTAACCTTGTCGCCCACCTTAAGCTCTGCATCGAGAGCGTCCCAGGGATGGGGAGTGAGCTGCTTCAGGCCGAGGGCGATGCGCTTCTTCTCCTCGTCGAAGTCGAGGATAACGACGTTGAGCTTCTGGTCGAGCTCTACAACCTCGTGAGGATCGCTTACGCGGCCCCAGCTGAGGTCGGTGATGTGGATAAGACCATCCACACCGCCAAGGTCGATGAATACGCCGTAGCTCGTGATGTTCTTGACGGTACCTTCGAGTACCTGACCCTTCTGAAGCTGGCTCATAATCTGCTGCTTCTGAGCTTCGAGCTCTGCTTCAATGAGTGCCTTGTGGCTTACAACAACGTTCTTGTACTCCTGGTTGATCTTGACAACCTGGAACTCCATCGTCTTGCCGACGAAGACGTCGTAGTCGCGGATGGGCTTAACGTCGATCTGGCTGCCGGGCAGGAATGCCTCGATGCCGAATACATCGACAATCATGCCACCCTTCGTGCGGCACTTGATGAAGCCCTTGATGATTTCCTTGTCCTCGAGAGCCTGATTAACACGATCCCAAGCCTTGGAAAGGCGAGCCTTGCGGTGAGAAAGGATGAGCTGTCCGTTCTTGTCCTCCTGAGTCTCAATATAGACCTCTACGGGGTCGCCAACTTTGAGGTCGGGGTTGTAGCGGAACTCGGAGATAGAGATTGTACCCTCGCTCTTGTAGCCGATGCTGACGGTGACGTCGCGCTTCGTGATAGCCGTGATGGTACCTTCAACTACCTCATTTTCATTTACCTTACCGAGAGTTTCTCCGTAAGCTTTCTCTTGCTGTTCGTGGCTTTCGCCAGCAAAGGTTGAGCCCTGTTCAAAGGCATCCCAGTCGAAATCAGCCAGAGGCTGAACGTTTTTAAAATCTGCCATGTAATGTTTTTTGGCTTTTTTGACGGACGGTGGCATGCTTCCTCTGCGGACAGATGCTCTCGCCGAGCCGTCGTTAATGGTTAAACATGTGAATTAAAGAAATTTCGGGCGCGAAAGTACATCTTTTATTAGAAACAGACGACATACTTGGCGCATTTTTTTATGTATTTCCTTCTTTCGTGCTCCATTTTTTGTATTTTTGCATCTCGGAATAACATTTTTCTGACCTAATAAGCACAAAAACACTACACATCATGTTCTCAGGAATCGTAGAAGGCATGGCGCGCGTCGTAGCCATAGAAAAGGAACACACAAACATCCACCTCACCCTCGAATGCGACTTTGCAGAGGAGTTGAAAATCGACCAAAGCATATCGCATAACGGCGTGTGCCTCACGGTAGTACGCCTCAGCGGTAACACTTATACTGTAACCGCTATGGACGAAACCCTGCGCCGCTCAAACCTCGGGCTCCTCAAGGTGGGCGACGAGGTAAACGTGGAGCGTTCGATGATGATGAACGGACGTCTTGACGGCCACATCGTACAAGGGCACGTCGATATGACTGCGGAATGTACAGCCGTAGAAGATGCCGACGGCAGCCACATATACACTTTCCGCTACGACTTCGACCGCGAGATGGCGCGGCGCGGCTACATGACGGTAGATAAGGGAAGCGTCACGGTAAACGGTGTGAGCCTGACGGTCTGCAACCCCACAGACGACACGTTCCAAGTGGCAATCATCCCCTACACCTTCGACAACACCAACTTCCACGCCATCCGCGTGGGGACGCTTGTCAACATCGAGTTCGACATACTCGGCAAGTATATCGCCAGGTTGCAGGATTTCAGATAGTTACTTCAGAAACGCGAACCACACGGCAAGTATCAGGCAGCAAAAAGCCGCAAGGTGGTTCCAGTGGAGCGGTTCGCCGCGAAACAGCACGACGGTGAACACCGTGAATACTATCAACGAGATTACTTCCTGAATAATCTTCAGCTGCATAAGCGAGAACGAACCACCGTTCCCAAGGTATCCAAAGCGGTTTGCGGGAACCTGGCAGGCATATTCCGCCAGCGCGAGCAGCCAGCTCAGAAGGATGACAACGTAGAGCGGAGTATTGCTGGTAATAGCTCCCACCTGCTGAAGTTTCACGTGTCCATACCACGCGAAAGTCATGAATATGTTCGATACGACGAGCAGTCCGATAGTCTGTATTGCGCTCATTTCCTTACGTTTTTATAGTAAAAAATTACGCTTGCATCCAGTATTAGGAGCAAGCGTATTTTCTTTTGGAGCCGAGAGCCGGACTCGAACCGGCGACCTACTCATTACGAATGAGTCGCTCTACCAACTGAGCTATATCGGCGTCACATTTCGCAAATGCGGTGCAAAAGTATAAGGTTTTTTCAATACCTCCAAATTTTTTCTTTCTTTTTTTGTTCCGTCCCCACCTAAGCTCCTTCTCCGAGGAGGACGGTTGGGGAGGCGCTTTCTACTTCATCACCTTCTTCCCGCCTTTTTATAAACACGTCATGTTGCGGTTCGGCGCACAATTAAGTTTTGCTCGCGATAAGATTTTTGTTTGTTGTCGGAGCCGTCTATATATATAACGGCTCCAACAACGAACGAGAATCGCCGACAAAAGTATTACAGAAAATTGTTCCCTTAGAATGGCGTATCTACGATTTTGGCACTTCTTCGATAATTGCTGGGCATCGAAACGCCAAAAGGGAGTTTTCTGGGAGTTGTAGAAATCGCGAGTGCTTAAGAACAAAAAATATTACCATTATACCGTGACACCGAAACTACAAGAAGAACAAATGAATGTGGGCAGATATTGCCTATTCGGAAAAAACTTAATATCTTTGCCTTGCATTTTCACATTGCGACATTGAATGATATCGATTATTAACACTATACAACAATGAAAAGAACAACACTAAAACTGATGGCGGCACTTTTTGTAGCCGCACTGTCCTTAGGCTTTACATCCTGTAGCGACGACGACG
>JAEEGL011212834.1_pt1 | contig 16476 bp, 11 predicted proteins | sample 9134231 | NCBI WGS metagenome assembly JAEEGL01 (sample SAMN16246548, study PRJNA631951) | gut metagenome | biome: gut microbiome; feature: rumen; material: fiber-attached | host: Bos | place: Iran: Karaj | collected 2018-10
ATCGAAGATATTCACTCCCTGTCAGATTGGACCCGTCACCCTGCGTAACCGGGTGATACGGTCGGCCGCTTTCGAGAACATGGCCCACGGCAACAGGCCGACGAAGGAGCTGTTCGACTATCATGTGGCGGTCGCGAAAGGTGGTGTAGGCATGACCACGGTGGCTTATGCCGCTGTGAGCCGTTCAGGGCTGTCGTTTGACGGACAGCTGTGGATGCGTGAGAAGATCGTGCCCGAGTTGAGGCATCTTACCGACGCTATCCATGCCGAGGGCGCCATGGCCTCCATCCAGTTGGGCCATTGTGGCAACATGACCCATCGTGCCACCTGCGGCTGTATGCCGGTGGGAGCCTCCAATGGGTTCAACCTGTATTCTCCCACTTTTGTGCGTAAGCTTCGCAAGGAGGAGATCTACGACTTGGTGAAGGACTTCGGCCATGCTGTGAACCTGGCACGTGAGGCGGGGTTCGACTGTGTGGAGATCCACGCCGGTCACGGCTATCTGATCAGCCAGTTTCTGTCGCCCTATACCAACCACCGTCACGACGAGTTCGGGGGCAGTCTCGACAACCGGATGCGTTTCATGCGGCTGGTCATCGAGGAGGTGATGCGCCAGGCCAAGGACGACATGGGCGTGGTGGTCAAGGTGAACATGCACGACGGCTTCCGTCGTGGCATGCAGCAAGAGGAATGCCTCAAGGTGGCGCAAGAGTTGGAAAGGCTCGGCGTACATGCCCTGGTGTTGACGGCAGGCTTTGTGAGCAAGGCTCCGATGGAGGTGATGCGTGGTGCGATGCCTTTGAAGACCATGGCCTATTACATGGATATGAGGAAGTTTTGGTGGTTGAAGGCCGGACTCGCCGTGGCAGGTCGTTTGATGGTGCCAACGGTGCCTTACAGCGAGGGCTATTTCCTCGACGATGCCAAGGTGTTCCGAGCCAACTTGAAGTTGCCTTTGATCTATGTGGGCGGCCTCATCTCGAAGGAGAAGATGGAGGAGGTGCTTGACGCTGGCTTCATGGGCTTGCAGATGGCGCGCGCCTTGGTGCACGACACCGAGTTTGTGAACAAACTTCAGCGTGGCGAGATCACTCGCAGCGGCTGCAAGCATTCAAACTATTGTATCGGAAGGATGTACACTCTGGAGATGAAGTGCCATCATTGCGTGGAGCATCTGCCCGAGAAGTTGCAACGTGAAATCGACGAAGCAGAAAGGACTTTGTGATGGCTTGGGCGTTGATCACGGGAGGCAGTTCGGGGATGGGCTTGGAGTACGCCCGTCAGCTTGCCAAGAAAGGCTATGACCTTGTGTTGGTGAGCAACCGGCAGGAGGAGCTGGAGGAGGCTTCGGAGGAACTCTCAAAGGCCTACTCTGTCCAGATTGTTGCCCGTTTTCAGGATTTATCTGCCGAAACCGCTGCTGATGAGTTAATGGCCTTTTGTCAGGAGCAGTCCATCGAGGTGGAAGTGCTCATAAATAATGCTGGAATGTTCTTTTTTGAGGAGCTTACCACTGAAAACGAGGCTCGTGCTTTGGCGATGATGAGGCTTCACATGTTGACTCCCACGAGGATGTGCCTGTTGTTCGGTGAGGTGATGAAGCGTTGTGGTCACGGCTATATCTTGAACATGTCGTCGATGGCAGCCAAGTTGCCTTGTCCTGGCATCGCGGTTTATTCCGCCACCAAGGCCTATTTGAAGAGTCTCAGCAAGTCGCTTTTCTTTGAGATGCGACCGTATGGGGTAGGAGTGACTACGGTCTGTCCTGCGGCCATTGCCACGCCTCTTTATAAGTTGAAGCCTTCGCTGTTGAAGTTGGGGGTCAACGTTGGTTTGATAGGCACGCCGCAATGGTTGGTGCGCAGGGCTTTACGTGGTATGTTTCACAAGCGCCGTGTGGTGAAGCCAGGATTAATGAACTATTATCTACCGCCTTTAATCGCCATTTTGCCGAAGTGGTTGGTGGCGAGGTTGTGGAGGAGGTTTAATATTTGATGGTTGACAATGTTCTTTATATTTTTTTTATTTTTGCAAATGAATCTTTAATTATTGGCATATGTTTACAATCAAAGTATTGGAAAGGTCAAACGGCCGTCCTGTTAAAGACAAAAAAGTATCGGTAATTTTCAATGGTCTTTTCCGTGGATGTGCGAAGGATCAATATACCGATGTGGTAGGAGAGGCTCATTTTTCTGAGGATAACGGTAGAGGAAATGTTTACATTGACGGCAGAAGTGTTTATGAGGGAGAAATAGCAGGACGTATTGTGATTTATATCTAGATGTTTCGCGCATTAAATTATTTGCAGTATTTCTTGATGCGGCCTTTCCGGTTCGCAATGAAGAAGCGTTCTTCTTTCATGAGAAGGATGTATAAGTTTGGGCTATTCCGTTTTGTCTATAACATTGTTATCTATTTTGTCGCGGCTCCTTTGAGGTTGGTCAATGCAATATGGTATGATCTTGTTGTGTATGGTCTGTTCAGTTTCAGGGATTCCATTTCGGATGTGTTTGCGCCGCGTACCAAAAAATGGACGAAAAAAGGTGGTTTTGTTTATTTTTTAGGTTGGCTTTTCGGTTTGCCTTTCCGTTTGATCAAGATGGTTTTCAGTTCAGGTGGAAGACTATTGGAAGGCCTGTTTTTTACTATTTATGATTTGTTTGTGCCTACCCTTACTATGATGCATGGCACGAGTGAGGAATCGTCAATTAAGATTTCGGGTCCAGGTCAATGGTTGGTTGGAAATGGCAATTTTGCGGGTTCCGGTCTTTATTTCACCATGGAGAGGCGAGTGGCCGAGCATTATGCGGATGCCTCTGCTCAAGGCAAGAAGAAACCGAACAAGGTGATTATATATGCGCGGGTTTCTTTGGGAAAGAACATTAATTTGATGATGGTCCCCGATGCTGTTTATCCGTATGTTTTAAATCATGACGGCGATGCATTGACAAGATGGGGACAGGATCATAATTACGATTCGTTTGAATGGTGGCGCTCTAGTAATAATACGAATTGGTGGGAGTATTGTATCATCAAATCCAGAGGCTCAAAGGTGAGGACGTGGAGGGTCAGGGTGCTGTATATTTACGACGACACCGACCGGGAAGTTCAACGTATTTGGGGAGGCAAGGCGTTTTGGATGGGTTCGTTGGGTCAGAAATAATTAAATATTATATATTTATATGGATAAAAACAATACTTCTGGAAGCGCTATTATCCTGATTCTTAGAAAATCCTGGTTTTGGCTATTGCTATTGTTGGCGTTATGCGTTGTGCCTTTCGTGAAATTTCCGGAGCCTGAGGGCTTTTTGGCTAAATGGTGGGGATTGGCGCCTGCTTTGTATCGATTCCTTTGTGTTACGGTTCTTCTCTTTCTCACTCTTTCAATTTGTAGAAACCTTACCGATTATTTCAGCTTGAAAAAGAACGAGACTGGCATTACAATATGTCAGATTACAATCTTGGCAGTTGTGGGAATATGGGTTTTGGCGTTTCTGATCATTTTCAACGTTAAGGAATCCCGATATTTTTGGGTGACAGGTGTTTTGGGTACCTTATTGTGTTGGATTTTCCAAGACACTATTAAAGGCGTGGCCGCCTTCATTCATCTGAGGTTGAACCATTTGTTAAACATCGATGACTGGATTCAGGTGCCGAAACTCAATGTTGATGGTGAGGTGAAACATATCACCTTGACTACGGTGACCATTTACAATTGGGATACGACCACTTCGTCGATCCCCACCAGTGTGTTGCATAGCGACCATTTCATCAACTATCAGAAAATGACCACAGGAAAGACCTATGGACGACGGATGGTCAAGTCGTTCATTCTTGACACAAACTGGTTTTTCCATATAACTGCCGACGATGCCGAGCGGTTGAAGAAGCAGAACGACCTGAAACGTTATCTGCCTGAGGAGGAAATACACGAAGGCGCACTTAACGCTCAGCTTTACAGACTTTACTTGTATCATTGGCTGATGAGACATCCCAAGGTCTCCCAGAAACCGAACCTTGTGGTGCGTTGGCTTGAGCAGAAAGAGTCGGGTATGCCGCTTCAGGTATATGCCTATATCACTGAAGGCGGTATGGCGGCTTTTGAGTGGCAACAGTCCCAAATAATCGAGCACATTATGGAATCGCTCGACTGGTTTGGATTACGGCTCTACCAGAGTCCTTCGAGTTATGATGCGGGCAACACCAATGTTTACATGACTGACGCCGAGGCGGTTTATAGAAAGGAGGTCGGACAATGAAAAAGCAATTGGAGTTTCCGTTTGAATACCTCAAAAGGCGTGACGGATCGGAGTTTTCGAAAGAGACAGTTGACAACTGGTACAAAGCTAGGGCCTATGTGCTTGAAAAGTTGAAGGACGTGGCCATTGGGCCGGAGTCGCACGAACGATTGCATGTGGCGGTGCTGGGTGATAGTCCCTTGATGTTGTCTGTTGTCCGACACGTGGCGCTGTATTCGCATTACGTCAATTACGATGAACGCTTACTAAATCGAACTGTCATCACCCTTGAGAGCAAGAACAGGGATATTGTCGAAGAACTGAAAAAGGATGAATACCTTTACAACCTTCTAGACTTCTGTAAACATAGTGTTCATGGAGAGAAACCTGTGAATGCCGACTCGTACATAGACATTGAGTTACAAGTTGTGGAACAATGGCAAACTGATGACGCTGCCATCCAGATGTCGGAAGAAGATGTTCAAAAGATCCTTGGCTCTAAAGCTAAAGAAGAAGTGTTTGGCATTGACACACGCAAGGCGGTTCTCGCCCATAGGATGTATGACTTGGGAGCCCTTATCAACAATCTGCCGGACGACGATATCCATTGCGCCGGCCGATACGCCTTGGCCCTGGATGTGTTTAAGCACAAGTTGCGCAAACGCATAAAGCCAATGGTCAAGGAGGACGAATGGAAGAAAAGCCAGATTGAGGTGCGAAGTGGCCTGTCCGATGTCTATTGCTCCGACTGTTTCGAGTCGAAGATGAAAGGCATGCAATCCGTCGGCTCTTGGGAAGATTGCAACTTGGCCATCTCAAACAGCGAGCATTTGCGTTGGGTGGTCGAAAAGCTGATCTTGGGTTTCCGTCCGTTGACCGAACAGGAAAGGCTTCACGATGAGCAGTTGTTTGGCTCTGCCAAGAAACAATATCGCAACCAATTGAAGAACGACCCATCGATCATGGCCCATGTCGACCTTTGTTCTTGTGCCGATCTACGCCGCATCAACCCTGACGATATGAAATACGACAGTTTTCTGATGTTGGCTATTCCAAGGATCATGAAGAGGCTTGGGTATTGCTAGGTTGTAGGGTTTATTTCCCTGTTTATTTCTTGTCCATAATTCACAATGTGTTGTGATTTTTGTTATTCTTTTTCTTTTGTTGGCTTAACAAAACAATGACTATGTAAAGTGCCAATAACGGAATGGCGTATTTCCAAGCTGGCCACATTGAAAAGTGGTGTTCATTCCCATATTTTGAGAAAAAGATTATTAATCCTCCCGCTGCGTATGTTATAAGTGAAATGAAAATATCAAAATAGAATCGTCCATCTTTCTTTATTTTTTTCTTGTATTTTCTTATCTTGAATCTATTTAGAAGTAAAAATAGAAGAATAGAAAATATGAAGTAGAAAACAAATGAAAGGATGTCTCCTAACTCAATAGCAGAAGACTTTAAAATAGTTAGGAGGTTAAAAAACTTAATGTACAAGACGGGGCTTCCATAAAAAACCCGATATTTGATGGTTTCAAACACATTGAGTTGAACCACCTTTTTAAAAGTGTTTTCATAATATGTTTGATAAAACTTCAATTGTCCATAAGGAACGTATAGCGTTATGTTTTCGCTGTTTTCGAAGTTGTCAATCTCTTTAGTTCTGTATAACGCTATATAACTATTGCAATTGCTCCCATGTGGCATGGGTTGTTGAAACATTGGATGTGCTGAGACGTATGTCTCGCGGTTTTTACGTGCTATTATTGTTGGTTTGCCATTAGGGTTTATTATCAAATCTCCATGATATGAAGGTAATTCTGAATGAGTTATAAGAGTGTCGACAATAATAGGTGTAATCCTACCAAAGGAGGACCCGAAATTAATAGATGTTATTTTGCCTATCTCGAGACGTTGAAGTGTTGTTTGACCATTAAAATAATAAAACCAAAAATCTTTCTCGTAATCACTGCTTCTTTTGAAGATGATATGATGTGTTCCTTCGTCAATGATGGTATATTCTATATTATTGTAGAATGGATCATTTGTTGGTTTCGGCAATGAACCGTTAATAATCGAGTCATCTTTGGCAATTCTAGCGTCAAGTTTAAAATATAAAACTTTCACGCGTTCTATAATGTATTTTAAATCGTTTCGTTTGTCTCCTTTAGGGGTTCCCTCCAACAAAAGGTCATTGTGCGGACCTATGTAGCTGCTGTTGCAAATCACCTCTGCATTGGGATTGTTTATGTTGAATGCATAAGCACCTATGGAATCGACCAATGGCAATATGACACGGTTAAGAGTGTCATCGGAAAAAGCATAACCTTCAATGGTTTCCACTGAATCGAGTTGAATCTCTTTTAAGCTTGTGCATTTGCGGAAAGCGCAATATCCAATGTGTTTTAGTCGTGGCGCATACAAGGATTGAATGCCGTAACAATCACCGAATGACGCATATCCAACAGAAACTGCCTGAGGTAAAGACAACTCTGTCAAAGCCTCATCGTATTGAAAAGCATTTGTGTCAATAGTCCTTACACTGGGCAAGGAGAGCTGTTTCAATTTTTTACAGCTGTTAAATGCGTTTTTTCCGATGTGTTGAACTTTATCGAACGAAGCTGCTTGAAGATTGGAACAGTAGCTAAACACCCCTTTTTCAACTACTTTTATATCAGAAAAATTGACTTCAATAATTGAATTTTTAATATTGTATGGTATATCGCCTTTGTGCAAAGTGTCTTTGTTTGGATCAGAGCAAATCAATCTGAGCTTGATGTTGGTTGGTCCTGTCTGACTATAAATAATAGACGAGGTAGTGTCGGCTAAATCATATTGCAAAATTGTATTGATCTCTTTTAAAGCAACACTGTCGTTTCCGAAAAAACCATCATCAACCATGATGGGAGTGGATTCGGTGAAAAGGGGATGCCAAATACGACGTTCACTTTGGGAGGAATCGACGACTTGTAATGCAAAAAGAGTGCCTCGGTGTTGTTTGAAAAAGACAGAGTCTTCGAAGCTGGGTTTTATGCTTTCAATATTCGGAATCAATAGTTTATTGCCAGATGTTTTAAAATTCGAAAAAGAGACAGGCTTTTCTACAATTATAGTCTTGAATTGTTCAAAGAAACCTTCGGGATAGTGCCTTGGTTCAGCAAAATAAGACAGTTGAGTCCGTCCTATGATGAGTGTGTCGGCATAAGGGATTGAGTGTGAGCAGATTCTAACGCTGTCAATGATAACACACTGGATTCTTTTATTATTGGCGAAAGTATGTGGTAATACTGTGCAGTTTCTCAGTATTAGCCTTCCGTTAGGAATTGAGTAAAAATGGCTGTGTATAGGAATGGTGTCTCCTGGTTTGATAGTTTCATAATGGTACACAATAGGTTTGTCCACGAGGTGTTCGATAAATATAACTTCGAGAATCAGCACTGCGATGGCTGCCAATGCTATTAAAATGGAAAAGATGGTTTTTTTTCTTTTTTTTGCGAGCTGTTGTGCTGCAGCCACTTCTTGGGCGGCTTTCTCCCTGATTCTTTGTTCCTCTTCGCGGAGCCGCTCTTCTTCCTTGTGTTCTGCTATGGCGAGAACCAAACGGTCGTGGATGAATTCTATATAATCATTGTTGGCAATGTTCTCTCTTTTAAGAATATGTGTTGTGATGAGGTTGGGGATGATGTTTCCTTGCTCGTCTTTTAGGTCGGTGATGTAATCGGCGATATGAATCTTCCTAAGACGTTGGTCGGTGACAGGTATTCTCGGACGGTCGTTATTAGGGGAGAGAACCTCCTCCAAGGTCTTCCTCACTTCGTCGGGGACTTTCAATGCGGTTAGTTGGTCGTCATAATACTTATAAATGCTGTTGTTGATGATTTCCTCCAGTTCTTCGTTGTCGTCAAGAGTGAAACCAGTACCGTTTTCCAATTTGTCATAGAGGACGTAACACACTAGGGACAAGGCAATTGCTGAAATGTCGTCGGATGAACCACTTGAGGCCTCCATTCCACTTTTATTGATTGTATTCCTTTTAATGCAATCAACTATTCTTTCTGCATTGGCATTTAGTTCTTTTGAAATTTCCGTATTGCCGTTTCCTGCATTGCTTACTATGATGGATATGGCTTTCTCTCTGTCTAAAGGCCTAAGGAAGAAACGGTTCCTCATCATTTGCGGGATGAAGTTCTTTTGAGAACACCAGTAATCCAATTCGCCAATGTACTCGTACCGCATGGAAAAGAGCATCTTGAATAGTTTGGTACTAGGAATGCTCTCTGCCTTGTCGTCCAATGCTTCGGTAATGATGTCGGGGCAAATGTCGTTTGATAATACAGCTAACCATTTGAAGAATTCAGCCTTCCACGATGCCTTAAAGATTTCCTCAAACTGGTCGAAAATGATGACTGGTGTGAGCAACTCGCCCCCAAACGGATTCCTGATCTTGTGAGTCCGAAGTTTCCACCACAAATAATTATTGACGTTGGACGGAAGGCCACTGTCAACAGGAACAAACTCAAAGTTGCCGTTTCTAACAATGCCAAGTTCTTTGGTCTCTTCGTCAACGATATTTTCGTAATCCAACAACGATTGCTTTATTTTGCCGTCAATGATTCTGTCAAAGTCAATCTCGTGATTATATTCTTCTGACGTGAACTTGATCTTGATGGGAAACATTTCGTTTCTGCGAAGTTTGGGGCAAAGACCTGCATTAATCAGCGAGCTCTTTCCCTCACCTGAGGCTGCATAACAGACCACGCTTTCGTTTTGTAAAAGCATGGTAAATAAATCTTGTGTGTCTGTATCTCGCCCAAAGAATCTTCTTTCGTCCTTTTCTTCATAAGTGCTTAGAGCAAGCCACGGGTTTCTCTCATTCATGTTCAGGTTGTTTTTGGGTGGTTATTCGTTAATCTCGTATTTATATCTTTCGTAATCGAATTTACCCTCAAAGGGGTCTGGTTTGCCGTCGTAGAATTTGCGCATTTGTTTTGATGAAAAAAGGCTTCTGGGCATCCATCCAGCGTCGGCCCATTGTTCGATCAACTCTGCTGTTAGTCCGGTTTGCCCGCTCGATATCGTTGGAATGGAATAGACTTTTTTGGGGAACAGCTTGAGTATTTGTTCGGCTAAAATCAGTTCTGTTGCAACCCCATTGGTCCGTTTAGAGAGTTTGTATATTTGATCGAGTTGTTTTTCTTGTTTAGAGTTGAGAATTAGTTCAGCGGGGTCGTCAATTCCCAATTCTTCGAAGATGGCAATTCGTTCGTTGTTTTCTTCATACTTTTTTGCTTTGATTAAATAGTTGAAAGTAACAAATGGCAAAAAATAAGCAGATTTTTTGAGTTCCTCAACTATCTCAGCCCAATAATTGCCGTCTTCTATCTTAAAATCAGTATAAACTCTTAAACCATGCGTTTCGAGATAATCCGATAGCTTTATTACAAGATTATTGTCTTCGCTTGCATGAGCGATGAAGATGTGGTTTCTGTTATCGGCGATTTTTATTCTTTTTTCCATGCCATCTTCATGATGATTGGCTTTATTTACGGCTTTGGTGATTTCGTTGAGAACTACTTCGGTTTTTGTGTTGTTGGTAAAAGTGATGTCGCTAAGGAAATACACTAGATGACGGTCCTCCTCTCTTATCCCTGAACTGACATAGTAACCATCGTGCTTGTCATAAACGCTTGAGCCGAAAATTGGAGTTAATATGAACCGGAACAGCCAATCAGGGGAGTCGTTGCCTAATATGAGCAGGCTCTTGCCTTTTATGGACGAGGTTAGGTTGCTCCAGGGCCGGTCTCCCAAGGCAGAACGAAGGTATTCAAGGATCTGCATGTCGCTATACCCCCAGTTCGGATGTGAGAAACTAGCCTCTCCAAATATATGATAGACGCACTTTGACGGTAATATTTCTTCGTTTTTTGTACTAAGTGAAGCATATTTGCTCTGATAAGTGTAACCTAGATCCTTTTCAATGATGCCAAAACAACTTGTGGTGACGATTAAAGGGAAATTACATGCCTCAAGAAATGCCTTCACTTCTTTTTTCAAATGGATATTGGAGGCTACTTGCTGATTCTTCATTACTGATGAATACAGTAATTTATATAAAGGTTTATCCCCAATCAGATTGTGAAAGCTCTTGTTTTCCAAAAGCCTCATCCCGTAGTAACCTTCATTTACGATATCGCTCAATTCGGTTAGGGTTAATTCGAAAGGGTGTTTGCTTTGTTCAAAAACTTGTTCGACCAAAAAGGAGTGAAGGGTTTGGCGCTCTTTTGTCGCTGGGTCTTCGTATTCGAACATATCTTCGCATACGACCGGAATCAGAGTTTTTGATTCAGTGGCAGCAATTCTGATGCTGTTGATGAACTCTTCCGTCTCATCTTCGTGGCGAAAATCATCTGTGTTAATTCTTGCTTTTCCGCTGCTTATTATCCTATTAATAACTCTTTGGTTGTCTGTCATGGGAAGCGTTTTTTAGTTTTTTATTCGGTCATTTTGAGGATCCAGGGAATGTATTTCACTATTTCATAATCCAATTTCCAAACATCGTCGAGGTCGTGGAAAGGACGAAGGTCGTGGTGGATGAATAACTTTTTGTTACCTTGGAGTTGTTTCTTGAACTCGGGATGGGCGTATTTGTCCTCCTCGAGGCTGGGTTTCTGGAATCCCATGAGGAGCTTCTCAACATTCCAGCGGTTGTGCTCGACGTGGGCAAGGGTCTCGACTTCATCATCACTGAGCGCCATAAGGTCGTGTGAGGCGTCGCTGGGATCCAGGCCCCGCATCACACGCAATGATGCCAACTTGCAAGGGAAACCGTAGGCACAATAGAGATTCGACCATTTCAATGCAACGGTCAACTTGTTCCAGAATCGTTCCGCATCGGACCAGATGCCCGCCTGGTCTTTGGTATCAAGCTCATGAGTGTCGGTAAACTGTAAAGTACTGTAGTCGGCGGTCTCATAAAGGTAGTTGATAAGCTTCGCCTGACGCATGACACGTTCGTCGTTGCAATAAGCCATGTCATCCATGCCAAAAGGATAAAGATGGGCGTAACGGCCTTTCCGTTTGATGGTTTTCAACTCGCCGTTCTCGACATAGTTGTAATCGAGTTCTTTGTCGTCGGCTTTTCGAAGGTTGGTGACGAAGTCGTCGGCGCGATCTTGGCGGATGAACACTGGAATGGCGTTGTCGTACACTTCGTCGGGCATGTTCATACCCATCATGAAATTGAGCCTTTGGTCGGCAAGCGATAGGAATATGGATAGGCATTGGCGCTCATTGTCCAGACTCCATTCGCTGATCAATGCTTGGACCTCTTTTGAGTATACATCGCCATTGATGAACTCGAATTCCACGTCAAGGAAGTCGTGATCGTTGAATTGAGAGGAGAGTCGGTCGGTGACAATGATTTCATCGGTTTGAGTCGAGCCTTCGGTCAAGTCTCTGTAAATATATGACTGAACCTCAAAAAGATGCCGGTTCCTAGTGATGAATAGCGGCATTTCTTGCTTCATGTTCTTCTCGATGAAGGTGATGCGTGTTTTGGGCTTCTTGGATGCCTCGTCGAAGTTGGGGAAATGAAGCATGTGGGCGGCTTCCATGGCGAACGAAACGGCAAAGTTGGTTGTCCCGACAAAGACCAAATGCACGAAACGGCTGTCGTTGGGGCCAATTCCGCCGCCATAAACCGAAGGATAGGGGATGGGCAGGGTGGGGTTGTTCTTTTCCTTGTAGGAACGTGTGGCAAACACTTGGCGCGCCCAGCCTGCGTAGAAATTGTAAGGAACGAACTCGATGCCTAAGCGGCTCACTTCACCAAAGATCTCCGATGTCTTGAATGCGGCGTAGGTGTCCAAGTCTTCGAAGACGCAGGTGATGCGTCGTGGCATTTGTCCCGACTTGTGGTTGCTCAAATAACTGCAAATGCTATCGATGCATTCAATATTTACGGCATCGTGGTATGGTTGGGTTCGGCGGCCAACAATGATAATCTCCTTGGCCGATTCAAGATGGATTTCTGGATAGTATTCGCTGGCTGTGCGTTGGCCGTAATTGACGATGATTTGGTCGAGCTTCTTTTTCGCTACCGACTTCTTCAGCTTCTCGTTGATCTGTTTTGCGTCGAATGCCGTCAGAAGCAGGACGTATGCTTGGGGTTCCCTCGAAAAGACATCCTCGATTACCGACGGTACCATGTCGTCGTAGCCCATGATGATGTAGTGGCCTGAATTAAGGTAATGGGTGAGACCGTTGCGGTGGTCTTCAACACGTTCGTTGATGGCGTTTACGATGACGCCAACGAGCATGCCGTTAAAGATGATGACGCCGCATAAGTAGGTGAGGCAACATGCGATCAATGTCCATCCATGGGCGGTGCCGTCCATGTATAGGGAGTTGAAGGCGTTCTGGTCGATTAAAAGATATAGCGGGAGCAGAAAGGGACTGATGTTCTTATCATGGCAGATATCAATCCATTGTGTTTTTGAAATCGACAGGAACAGGAATGAGACCAGTATCGTCGCGACCAAGACGAGGACCAGAATTCCGATTTGTTTCAGTAGGCTGTTTGAAAGGGCTCTGTCAAATCTAAGCAGTAGGGTTTTGCGGGGCTTACTCATTTGGTGTTTGTTGTTTTTCAATTCTCCAACCCAGTTTCAAGATCGTTTTCAGGGTTTCCGTGGCTGTGTTACGGTCGTATTCTCTTTCGCTTTCTGGGAGTTCGCTATAGTCGATGAGACACGGGTGTTGTTTGAGGGCGTCGTTACGCTCGGGACCGTATGTCCATCCTTCGTTGAGGCGGCCTGAAGCCCAAGTCTCGTGCACGTTCCGAGCGAACTCTTCAACTAGCATCTGCAGGTCGTCGGTAAGCTCGATGTCAGAGGTGTCGATGGGGGAGGGGGTGTATTTATTCATTGCGGTTTTTTAGTTGATTCCACCGCAAAAATAACTTTTTTCAAAGTAAAAAACAAAAAAGTTTAGTCTTGCGTGTTTTGGGAAAAAAATTGTAACTTTGAAGGCCTTGATTTTTACAAACAAATCTTATGGTAAACTGATTCTAAACTAAACAAACGACTCATACCATGAAAACAAAAACTTTAGTTCTTTCATTTTTTGCCTGCCTCTTTGTGCTGGCATTGACCTCGTGCAACAAAGTCATTGACGTCCAAATCGCAGCTGTTGAGAAATCTATCGACAAACTCGACGAGAATTACAAAGAAATGTCGACCGATGACATTAAAAACACTATCGAACTCATTGAGAAGCAATTCAATGCGCTGGATGAACGTAAGGAGGACATGTCGAGCGAACAAAAAAGTAAACTCTCGAACTTGCACGGACGCTACACTAGAGTCCTAGCGAGCGTTCAAGTCTATTTGGGCCTCAAGAGCCTCCTTGACGATACAGGAGTGACTGAATTGATAGAGTATATCAAAGGTTTGCTGGGCAATAACGCCAATGGATTATTCGACAGTGGGCAATAGAATGTAAAGCATTTTTATAGGAGATTAAAGCTGAACAGTTTTGGACGTAATTGTCATTATTTAATCTTTTCTGTTTAAATAAAACCGAATGTTCTCGTTAATTTGACGCCCCAACTCTTCCCAACCATCCATATCTTTTAACTGAATCCAATGACGATTACACAGGTCGTACTCCAAACTCTTGTTGTATGGAGCAGAGATGACTTCTGCCATAATTTTCCCTACTCTTTCGAATGAAAAACCCGCACGACGCACACCGATACAAGGAATAGCGATTGACTCCAAATCCATGGCTGAAAGAAGCCTGAGTTCTCGAATTCCTCAAAGTCGCCTATGTTGGTTGAAGACCATCATCTCGCGTTCATGTTATTACTCAATCGCGTCCAGCAAGATGAACGTGGCCCAATATTTGGCATCGGCGAAGCCGCTTTCGCGTACTTCCTGCTGGGCTTTAACCAAGGCCTCACGCTTGCCGAGGCCTTTGCTGAGGTGACGGTAGAAGTTGACCATCAAGGTGGCGGTGGTGTTGTCGTAAACCTTTTTTGTGCTCATCATGAGGGTGTGTACACCTGCGTTTTTGAAGCCACGCTGGAGCCCAAACACGCCGTCGTCGCCGAGCTTTCCGAGGCCGGTTTCGCAGGCTGAGAGCACAACGAGGTCGCATTGGCGCAAGTTCATCTTGGCAATGTCGGCGGCTGTGAGGATGCCATCGTGGGTTTCCTCATAGTCATTGGCGCCAGCAAAGGCCAAGATACTGTGTTGCATCGACTCTTCTTCGGTTTGCTTGTCAGACGCCAAGTATGCACCATGGGTGGCCACATGGATGAGGTTGACTTGGCTGCCGCTGAGCCGGAGAAAAGCGGTCTGGCTGGCCTCCGTCTTGACGAGTTTGGTAAGGGTGACAGACGAGTCCTTGAAGATGGCCTCGATGTCATCCATCTCTTTCTTGGTGCTTTTCAAAGGATCAAATTGAGAATCCACTCCGCGCAAAGCTAACAAATCTGTTTCCGTGCTTTCTGATAAAGTTGCCTTTTCATCGTAGTTAATGTCGCCAAAGAGGGCAATATGTTGCAAAGGTTTGCTCTTGCGCTGCATGCACAACTCTTTGGTGGAGGAAAGACGGTACACCTCAAATTGCTCCGAGAGTGGTTTGCCGTTATATTTCAGGTATTCGATGCCAATGTGGTTGAAGCCGCCGTCTGCGGAGAAGTAGATGCGTTGTTTGCCCTCCAGGAGTTGCCCGATGTTGCCCCATACCATGTTGTCGAGCTCGTAGAGTTGTTCGAAGGTTGACATCACCTTGACTTCAGCCAAGTTGCAGATCGGCACTGCGATGGGGTAGGGACGGTCTTTGGTCAGCACCAGTGCTGCCATGTAGTTTTCATTGTCGAAGGGTCCTTCTTCGATGGCTAGGAACTCGATGGCAATATCGCTTTCTCCCAAGGCGTTTTGCACATCTTTCCATGTATAGGCGATATAGTCGGTGAAATCGGCCAACTCCTTGCAACCTTTGTATAGTTGCAGTTGCAAGGCATGGTTTTCTTGGGTAAGCGCAACAATTCTTTCAAGGTCGTCATCGGTTTGAGCTTCAACGCGAAGCCGTTCGATTTCAGCAATGTTGGTCTTGATTTTTTCGTAAAGGGTTTGTAGTTGGGGATTGGCGTTGTCGGCCAACACTTTCTCAAATGCGATGGAGGAGTTGAGCAGAATGCCTTTTGATAGTAGGGCGGCATCGTAAACCAAGGCGGTCAGGTCGTCGATGAGCGCTTCGTTGCCAATGGGTAAGGTAACAAGCAATTCCTTCAACTCTTGTATTTTGTTTTTTTCTTCGTTCCAAGTGGCCATGCGCTCAGTCTCGCCTTGCATGCTAAATTCCGATTGTAGGGCGGTACGGATGGCGTTCATGTATTGTTGATAGTAGTCGATGGCATTGGTGTATTCCTCTTTTAAGTTGTAGCAGCCAGCTATGGTACCGAGTGATTGGGCATAGACAAGGTCACCCAAATAGTCGTGGGTCAGTTGCAGGTTTTCTAGTTCTTCTTTGAGGATTTGGTCGAGTTTGGCATTGCGTTGTGCTTTCACTTGGTTTTCCTTGGTATCTACTTCTTCATTGATGCCAGCGTAATAGTAGCAGAGTTGGAGTTCGGAGGCGGTCTCGCCATAGGCTTCCATCATTTTGCGCTCTTCAAAGATGGCCATAGCCTGCTTGTAGTGTGCGATGGCTTTGTCGTAGTCTTTGTTGAATTTTTCAGAGGTTGCCAAACGCTCTATGGCTTTGGGGTAATCTTCGCTTTGCTGGTCGTAGGTCTCATAGTAGTCCACAACGTGTTGGAAACACTCTATGGCTTTGTCGTGGTATCTGAGGGCATTGTAGGAGTTGCCCATGTTTTTCTCGCATTTGGCCACGTTACTGCGGGCTGAAGGCGAGTCAAATTGGCGGTAGTAGGCAGCTACGGGTGAGAAGCAGTCGATGGCTTGTTGGTGTTGTTTGCCAAAGAAGGAGTAGAGTCCAGCGGTGTTGAGCGACATGAAATAGTCTTCGTTCTCGCCGTGCAAGGTTTTGCGGAGTTTGGCTGCCGCCAGTTGGTGTTCTGCGCCAGTGGTGTAGTCGCGCATGGTCATGGCAAGGAAGCGTCCGTAGGTCTCTTGTGCTTCAATTTTGTTGTCGCCTTCGGCGGTGTTGACAGCTTGCATATACCATTCCTTGGCTGTGGAGTTGTCGCCGATCGAGGCGAAATAGGTGCCCC
>JAEEGL011765687.1_pt1 | contig 16476 bp, 10 predicted proteins | sample 9134231 | NCBI WGS metagenome assembly JAEEGL01 (sample SAMN16246548, study PRJNA631951) | gut metagenome | biome: gut microbiome; feature: rumen; material: fiber-attached | host: Bos | place: Iran: Karaj | collected 2018-10
ATACACAGCTTTGTTTCCTTTGCAATCCTTTTGGGCGGCGCGCGGAGATTTTTGCGGGTTTTTACTGCGGCGCTCTTTGGGGGCCGAAGCGCCCGGAAAATATGCCCTTTGGCATATTTTCAGCAGAGGGGCCGTAACGCCCGGAAAATCATCCCGTGGATGATTTTCAGTGAAGGCCGGGCGGCAGCCCCGGAAAGGCCGGAAGGCCCTGGGCAGAAAGAGCGGTTTCCCCCAGCAATGTCTATTTTCTATTGGGTAATAGCATAAGGACGCGTTTTGATCGACCGATAGACGGAACGATGAAGATGCGGGGCGCAAAAGCAAAGAAATATGGCCATAGCGGGTCGGTCCGCTATGGCCTTTTCTGTACGGCGAATATCATCCGTGCTTTTGATGGAACAGGGCCAGCTTGGCGTACAGATCCTCCAGGATCAGCCGGCTGTCGATTTTCCGGTACACCCGGATGGGGCGGCTGCGCGCATCCGGCACATAGGTACCGTCCGACGTGACAAACGGAGCCTGGACCCAGTCAAATTCAAACCGGTGCTCATACAGGATCAGGCCCACCGCCGGGCTGTCCCCCAGCACCCAGCTTTCGCCCGTGCGGAAATCGCTTCTGCGGGGGCCGGGCTCCTGGGCGTGGGCGTCCAGCTGGTCGCACAGGTACGCGCCGATTTTCCCGCAGGGGCGCACCCGGTATTCCAATTCGGCCAAAGAGACCGGCATCATTTCATACACGTTTTTGGGCACCTGCCAAAGCTGTACCTTGGAGCGGAACACCACGTTGACTGCGTTGATGTCGTTGCCCTGGTTGAATTCGGCGCCGCCGTGGGGATAGGGCCCGCCGCCGATCCAAATGGCGGTCAGGCGCGGGGCGATGCGCGGCTCCATCAGCAGGGCGGACGCCAGATCGGTCAGCGGGCCCAGGAAGGTGACGTACAGGGGCCGGGGATCATCCTTCATGGCTTCCCGGATGATCAGCTCCGCGCCTTCCGATGCCACCGGTTCGCCGGCTGAGGCCAAAGCATGGGGCGCGCCGCGATAGATCATCCCTGTTTTGTCAAAGCCCATGGTATCGAAAATCAGTTCCAATTCCCGGCAGCTGCGCTCCATGCCGTCCGGCACGCGGCCGCCAAAGTGCGCGCCGATGAAGCCCACGTTATCCAGCTTGGGCGAAAGCAGCGTCTGCACGATGCAGAACTGGTCGTCCGCTTCGTTTTTCGCGTCTGTGTCGGTGATGACGCGCGCCTGCTTTTCCGGGGGAACGTGAAACATGTAATCCTGGTAGATCATGGCCTTCATCCTTTCGCTGATTCCGAATAGAAAACATAGCTGCCGGGGCCCATCTGACGCCGCTTTCCGTTTATGATGATGGCGGCGGGCACGGGCGTGACGATTTCATAGCGCACGCCTTCCCCTGTGTTCGTCCATTTGGAAAGGATCTTTCCGCGGACGGAGCAGTATTCCGCTTCAAAGCCCCGGATGCGGGCGGAGGGAACGGGAGCGATCACGGCCCGCTCAAACCCCGGCGCGCTTTCATCGGGCCGGATGCCGCCCGCCGCGGAATACAGCCAGTCCGCCACCGCGCCGTAGGCGTAGTGATTAAAGGAATTCATGTCGGTGCTCCAGAAGGAGCCGTCCTCCTTCATGCCGTCCCAGTGTTCCCAAATGGTGGTAGCCCCGTGATTCACCTCATACAGCCAGGAGGGATAGGCTTCCTGCAGGAGCAAATCGTAGGCCGCGTCCGCATAGCCGTTTTCACTGAGGGCGTAAAGCAAATGGGGCGTGCCCACGAAGCCGGTTTTCAGCCGGTTCCCGTTTTCCCGGATCATCTGCGCCAGCCGCGCCGCCACGGCTTCTTTTTCATCCGTCAGATCGAACGCCAGGGCCAGCACATGGGCGGTTTGGGTGGTCAGAGAGAAGCGCTTTTTGAACGCGGCCCTGATTCGTTCACAGAGCGCTTCGTATGCCTCCACGTCCCGGCCCAGCGCTTTTCCGGCTTTCGCCAGCAGGTTTGCGGAGTGCGCGTAAAAGGCGCTGGCAATCAGGTCGTTGGGGGTCGCGCCGCGGTAGCTGCCTTCTTCCGCGTCCAGGGCCAGCCAGTCCCCGTAATGCTTTTGTTACATGAGCCCGGAATCGTCCGGACCGATCCACAGGTCAGGCTCCAGCGTGTCCCCGGTGATATAGTCCACCCAGGCCTTCATGGCGCTGAAATTCTGTTCCAGCGTATGCCTGTCCCCATACATCAGGTATACCTGCCAGGGCAGCACCGTTATCACGTCGCCCCAGGCGGCGGAGGACCGCCGGACGTTCCAGAAGTTGGGCACGGTATCGGGGATGGAACCGTCCCTGCGCTGCGCGGATCGCAAATCGCCCAGCCATTTTTCAAAGAACCGCTTGGCGCTGTAGTGATAGCAGGCCGCTTTGCAAAACACCTGGGCGTCTCCCGTCCAGCCCATGCGCTCGTCGCGCTGGGGGCAGTCGGTGGGAATATCCACAAAGTTTCCCCGCTGAGACCAGAGGGTGTTTTCGATCAGCCGGTTCAGTTTCCCGTCGGTGGTAAGGATGCGCCCGGTGCGCTCCATATCCGAATACAGGGCGATGGCCTGGAAATTGCCGGCGCAGGCTTCTCCCGGCCACTCATCCAAACGCAGATAGCGGAAGCCGTAGAAGGTGAAGCGGGGCTTCCAGGTCTGTTCTCCTTCCCGGCAGATATAGGTCATGCGGGACTGGGCCTTGCGGTAATTGGCGTTGTAGAAATTTCCATCCCTGTCCAGCATTTCGCCGCAGGACAGGCTTACTTTTTCTCCCGCCCGGGCATTGACCGTTATTTCCACATAGCCGGTGATTTCCTGGCCGAAGTCGATCACCCGCTCGCCCTTCGGCGTTACGAGCAGCGCGCGGGGGGAAAGCCGCTCCTGCTCTTTGACGGAAGGGCCTTCCTGGGGAATAAGAATATCCCGGGGCCAGTCAACGGCCTTTACCGGCATATACGCCGTTTCCGGCAGCGTGGCGTCGCAGGTTTCCCCGTCCCAAATATCATTGAAAATCACGTTGGAGGGCCCGGCTTCCCAGGCTCCGTCCGTAACAACGGAGCGATCCTCCATATCCAATTCCGCGATCATGGCGCAGGGCGCGCTGAACAGGGCGGTCCGTTTCACGGCCATCCGGCTGCGGTGCCAGCCCTTGCCCACGGTAACGATCAGCTCGTTTTCATCCCGTATCAGTTCCGATACGTTCAGGGTCTGCACCTGCAGCCGTTTTTCGTATTCGGTACAGCCCGGAGCGAGAATGAAATCGCCCGCCCGCTCTCCGTTCAGATAAACGTCATACACGCCCAGGCAGGTGATTTTAAGCATCGCTTTCCGCCCGGGCAGCCCCCGGAAACGCCTGCGGAAGGATACCGCCCCGTCGCCGGGATCACGGACGGGGCTGATCCATAACGCTTTTTCCAGCACGCGGTTCGCCTCCTTCGCGCAGCCGTCACACATGGAATTTTTCCCTGCACGCCATTTGCCACAGCCAATCCGTGCGGCTGTAGAAATGGGTGCCGGTCCGCACATGGTAGCAAACGCCGCCCTCCGTCAGCGGCGCATCGGGTTCCGGCATCCGGTCGGGCGTCACCAGGCCCGGTACGCGCTGGACGGTCCAGGCCGGGCTGGCCGCGAAACAGCCTAAAAATTCGCTTTCGGGGTCAGCCCAGTCATCCAGCGAGGCGGAATTGACATATACCTTTCTGGGCGCGCACAGCGCGGTGAGCATATGCTGATCGAAGGGCGCTTCGTTTTCCCGTCCGCGCCAGGCCTGGTAGTTTCCGCAGAACCAGAAGGGGAAGCGTTTGGCGATGATCTCGATGGTTTCGCCGCCCTTGCCCCTTGACAGCGCCGCGCCGGAGCACCCGGAATCGTTGGCGACGGTCATGGAAAAGCGCTCGTCCTGCGCGCCGCACCACAGCGCCGCCTTGCCCAGGCGGGAATGACCTGTCACGCATACGCGGGCGGGGTCGATATCCTCGCGGGTTTCCAGATAATCCATCACCCGGCTGGCCGCGAACGCCCAGATGCCCAGCTTGCCCCAGCCCGTTTTTTCATCCCGCGGATACATCGCGCCCAATTTGTCAAAATCCGGTCCGTCCGCCGTGATATCCGTGTAGCAGAACGACGCCACCGCGAAGCCGTGATCGATGATCTCCTCCATCGGAAGATAAGGGGACGGGATATCCGATTGAAAACCGAGATAAACAAAGGCCGGCGCTTTGGAAGCGCGCTCCGGTGTGATCAGCGTCACCGGAAAGGCAAATTCTCCGCCCGGCGTGTCAAACGACAGGCGGATCTGCCGCTGCGTGGCTTTGCCGGCGTAAACGGAGGCTTCGCCCCGGCCTGACGCGGGATCGATCACCCCCCGCACGCTTTCCGGAGCGGCGGGAGAAAAGCCATATTCCTCACGGCTGAGCAGCTCGAGCAGTTCGCGGCGGCGCATGCGCCATTCGTCCGGGGTTTTCACTTTTCGGCCGTCGTTCATGGTCAGCAGATCGGGCAGACGGCGGGCGTTCAGTTTTTCCTGCAGCATGATCTTCGCTTCCTTTCCTGAGTCCTTATGGCTTTCGATCGTGAATGTACGGCAAACGCCGGGTAAAGATTGCCGCCGCTGATAAAGTTACTCCTTACCCAGCATCGCCCTGTTCCACTTCCTGATCCACGCCGGGCCGAAATCCGGATCGGCGCTCAGCGCAGAATCTTCCCGAACGGTGCAGTCTGTTTCATTCAGCCCCAGCGCCGTCGAAGATGCGGCGGTGAACAGCGGCAGGCCGAAGATTTCGTCATAGTATCGGGTAAATTCTTCGCCGCCGTTGTGGAGACGGCCTTTGCCGACGATCACATTGCGGCGGTAAACGGCGTGGGCGGGGCGGAGGACGCTGTTTCCGTCGTCGGGGTGTCCCTGATCTTCCGAAGGGAAATACAGCGCCGGAAGATAGGGATAATCCTTCGCGTAATGCGCGTACCACGCCTGAATATGCTCCGGCGTATTGGAACCGAAAGCACCGTCGCCGGGCCGCAGCGCGTTATTGAAGCGCGCGCGGAGAACGCGCTCGTTGGGAACGGGGCGCGTGAAGGGAAAACTCCAGGCGCGCACGGCGTTTTCGTCCGTAAAGAACACGTTGTCCTCGATCCGGTGGCCGAAGCCGGAATTGGAAAAAACGCAGGCCCCCGAAATATCTTCAAAGCAGTTATGGGTGATGATCGCGCCGGACATGCCGTCGTCCAGATAAACGCCGTGGTTGTCCTTCGCCCCCACATGGCGGATGATATTGCCGGTGATCACGTTGCCGAGCCAATTACAGCAGCGCCCGGCGTAAATCGCCCCCTGGTCGGAGGTGTGAAGGCACACGTTTTCGATTCGGTTGTGCTTCACCAGCATATCGTTGCCCATGATCTGGATCACCATATGGGGGCAATCGTGGATATAATTGTTTTGGGCGGCGCTGCCCGCGCCCTCCAGCCACACGGCCGGGGTATAGGCGCGCAGCATGGAAAGATTCCGGAATTCACAGCCCGAAACCGTATGGCCCCCGGGCTCCAGCGTTTTCATATCGCCGCCCGCCGCGTACACGCCCCCGCCGCCCATATCGTGGATGAAGCAGCCGGTTACGCGGTTGCGGTATCCCCCGTTGGATACCGCATAGGTGGGATCGGAGGTGATCACGCCGTTATTGCGTCCGATCCGCACGGCGTCCAGGCTGAAATTGAAGATTTCGCATTCGCGGATTTCGCAGTCCCGGCAGTCCGCCAGGATCACGGCGCTGCCCGTGCCCGCCGTGAGGGTCAGCCCGGAAAGGGTGACGTGCCGGGCTCCTTCCAGGCGGAAAAACGGTTCGGAAAAGGATTTGAGGGAAAGGCGTTTGCCGCGCGGCGTGCCGCCCTTGGGATAATAATACAGCACATTGCGGTTTTCCTGCCGGTCGATATAGTATTCGCCCGGCGCGTCCAGCTCGCACAGCAGATTTTTGCCGCGCACGGCGAGCCAGTGATCCGCCACGCCGTACATAACGGGCTGCCGCAGCCGCAGCAGCCGGTTATCCGGATCGTAGCCCTCGATGGCGGTCATGTCGTCCGCATAATTGTTGCCGAAATAGCCGCACAGCCAGCCCTCCGGTTCCCTGGCCCAGGCCGGGGCCCGGCCGGCCAGCTCGTCTCCCCGGCAGTAAAGCGCCGGGCCTTCCATGCGCATGATTTCCTCGCAGGGGGTGGGGCTGCCACACTTGTCGGCGAAGAAATCCCGGGCGATCGCGCCCTGACGCGCCCCGTGCTCCAGGGCGGCGCGGTAAGCGTTCCGCATTTCGGGGGTGTAGCGTTCCAGCCGTTCGGGCTTATCCCAGCCCGCCAGCAGATCGGAACGGGTCAGATCGCGGCCGTTGGGCCATTGGGCGAGGGTTTGGAGCACGCCGTCGCAGATCAGTTCCGGATAGCAGGCCGCCTGAGGCCAGTTGAAGCCGTTTTTTTGAATCGTGCCCGCCGGGATGCCCTCCGCGCCCAGATCATAAACGAAAACGCTGTCCCGCGCCGCGGCGGGAATCCGTTCTTTCGCGGCGAACCGGGGGCCTTCCGCCTGGGCCAGGGGCATAAAGCGCCCGGGGGACAGGCGGGTGGACCCGGTAAACACCGGCTTTTCTCCGGGAACGGCGCCAATGGTCAGCCAGGAGCAGCTTTCGGGAATCAGGATGCTTTCAGCCATGCGGTATTCCCCGCCGAACAGGCGGATTTCGCCCGGCCTGTCCGGGGCGGTCTGTCCCCGCAGGCGGCGAAGCGCTTCCCGCACGGTAGCCAGCGGCGCGTCCGGGGAACCGCCATCGCCGTCGCTGCCCGCGGGGGAGATGTAGAGAATGGGACCTTTATTCATCATGCGCCTCCCGGCCGAGCGTCGTTAAGAAGGCTCGTCTTCCGTTTCGTACAGCCAGTCCAGGGTGCTCAGGCTTTCGGCGTCCAGCCCCGCGTCCCGGGGCGGCAGGGGTGCATCGTCGGGGATGACCCCCGCCAGAACAAACGCGCCGGTGCCGAAATCCAATTCCACGTCGCCCGCGTCGTACAGGAACGCGTGCACGTTCAGCGCTTTGATGCCCTTCGCCTTGGCTGCGTGGATCAGCACCGGCGCGTAGCCGCCCCGGTCGTCCGCATGGGTGTCGGTTTCCAGACTGGGGGGCGCGAGCCACTCCACGCCCCGGTCGTCCACATACCCGATGAGAACGCGGGAACGCCGGGAAAGCCGCAGTTTCAGCTTCACGCCCGTTACAATGGCTTCGCCCATGCCCATGCGCACGCCCGCCAGCCCGTTCAATTCGCTGGCGCACAGCTCGATGGGGGAATCCTTATCGGTAAAAAGCTGCCGGCCCGGGGCAAACACAAACTTTTCTCCGCCGGAAATCAGTTCATAAGGCGCTTCCGGCAGCTTTTCGGCATCGCCTGGAGACGGCGGCTCGGGAAAGATTCCGGCGCAGGCCCTCTCCACGTTCCGTTCAAACGCGGCGTATTCCTTTTCATATTCCGGCAGGCACGCCCGCCAGTGGCCGTACAGGCTGCCGTCCGTAAAGGGAATTTTCCGCTGCCTCGTCTGCATGCTGTTGGCGAAAAGATAGGTTTTTTCATTCAGCGCCGTCAGCCGGCGGTAAAGCTCCAGCGATTCCTTCAGATACGCCAGCGCGTCTTTGAGCAGCGCGGTATCCCCGGCGCAGCGCGCGTCGCAGGTATATTTGTAAGCCAACACCTTGAGGGCGGCGCGCACCTTGAAGCACATGCTTTCGGTAAACAGGCGGATGCTCTCGATATCCGACAGCATGCGCGCGCATTCCTCACTGCCGGGCGTGATTTCCCGCGCCGCCGCTTTCATTCGGGCGGTCCGGCGCAGCAGCATTTCCACCGCGAAGGGCGGCGTTTCGCCCGTATGCGCTTCTCCCCGGGCCTCCTTGGCGGCGTATTCCTCCAGGGTTTCGCCCGCCCGGGCAACGGAAGCGTACAGCTCGCCGTTGGGCCGGTACCGGGCCGCGTTGGTGAGCTGGCTCATGGTCATGCCCAGGCTCATGGTCTGGCGGTTGCCCTCGGTGATGCCGAAGCGGGAAAGGAACTTGGTTTCACACAGCGCCGCGTCTTCGGCGGCTGTCAGCAGCTTTTCCGCCGCTTCCGCGTCCAAAGCATATTGCCGCTGCACTTCTTTGATCCAGTAAAGACGCTCCGCGTCTTCCGGGCGGTCGGGGTTCCAGGCATACCGGAACCACGCCTTGAACCAGAGCCTGTCCCGCACGGGCTGCTTGAGCCGGGGCTCCGCCTGATCGGGCGAATAGGGCCAGTCCCAGTAAAACAGGGGGTACAGGTGCAGCCCGCCGCCGCCCAGGCGGTATGCGGAGGCCTGGACGCACTGGCGGATGTACAGCGGGCTCAAATACCGGTAAGGCTCCAGATCTGCCAGAATATGCACGTTGATGATGTGCCGCTTTCCCAGCGGCGCGAGTTTGAGATGATTTTTCTGCCATTTTCCCCGGGGCAGGCGGGTGGTGAGCCCTTCGCCGTTGTATTTCCACATGGTGTACAGGTTTTTGTAGCCGCCGTTGACCCGGGCCAGCGCCTTGTCCGGGTCGCAGTCGTGGCCGCGCAGGATCAGCGGCGGTTCCTCCTTCAGGCCGGCTTCCAGGGCCCCGGCCTTGAGCGCCGGCACGATGGTGTCGGCAAACCACGCGGCCTTATTGTCCGCGCCGCGCAGCGCTTCGCCCAGGCATACCATCAGGCCCACGTTGGGGTATTCCGCGACGAAGCGTTTGATGCATTCAAAGCTGTATTCCCGCACCAGCGGGTGGATGCCGTCCTGCATCAGCGGCAGGCCGTGGGCCCGGGCAAAGGGCAGGGGAATGTGAATGTTGTAAAATTTCACCACCAGCCAGATGCCCCGGCGGTCGCATTCCCTGGCCAGCCAAAGGAACATTTCATGGTTGCTTTCATATTCCGCTTCGCTGACTTCCAGGGCTTCGGGATACTTTTCCAGCTTCAGCAGCGACGAAAAAGGATGCCCGCTCCAGATATAGAGCACGTTGGCGCGGTCCGCCAGCATCATGTCCAGCAAGGCCAGCCACTGTTCCCTGTCGTAGAACCAGGGAAAGCGGTCCGGGGTGACGGGATATTCGTAGGTGCGCCGGGGCGGTTCCACGGTGGTTTTCTGCAGCCCCACGCAGGGGCCGCGCAGCGTGAATACCGGGGCGTCGAAAGCCAGAAGCTCGTCCGGCAGGCCGCCTTCCCGGCGAATGCGGCCGGCCAGGTCCAGGCAGCCGTACAGCGCGCCGGTTTCGCTGCCGCCCACCACGGCGATTCCGCCGCCCGCGGCGGTTTCCAGCTGATACGCTTCACCCTCCGGCAGGCCCGCGTGGTACAGCAGCAGCTCTTTTTCTTCCATTTCCGCCACGGCCTGGGATTTTCCGCGCACGGCGATCAATACGCCGTCCGGTTCCGGCGCGATGTCCGCAGTCTGGATCTCCGCGCGCAGTCCGACAGCTTGCAGCGCCGACAGCAGGCGTTCCGCCCCCAGGCGCAGACGTGGGTTTTCAAACGACAGGCTGATCTTCATGGCGTGCTTCTCCCCTTGCCTATTCAGTGTTCAGAAATCAGATCCGGCCGGCTCACAGCATCGGCCCGCGGAAAACGGAACAGGGGACGGCGCGGCCCTCTTCGTCCGTCAAAATGCGGGCCGCGTCGTTCCACAGATACGTTTTCAGCGTATATTCGCCTTTTTCATAGCCGTAGCCGTCCCCCGCGTCGCTGTAAAGGGCCAGCTTTCCGTCCGCGCCGGGGAACACCCACAGGGCGGGCGCTTTTTCCAGCGCTTCCCGGGCGCAGACGCCGCCCTCCGACACCGGCAGCACCGCGCCGGCCCGCGCGAACACCGGCAGCGCGCCCAGCGGCGCGTCCGCTTCGTATTCCCTGCCGCCGGACAAGCGCCGCCCGGTGTGCAATTCGTACCATTCTCCCCGGGGCAGGTACACCGTCCGGGAACGGGCCAGGTAGTCCGTCACCGGGCAGACGAGCAGATCGTTCCCCAGCAGGAATTCATCGTCAACGGCCCTGGCGCGGGGGTCCATGGGATCATAAAACGCAAGCGGCTTCATCATGATGCCGCCTTCCAGGGCGATATGGCCCGCCAGCGAGTAAAGATAAGGCAATAATTGATACCGGGCCCGATTGAAACGCAGCACGGCTTCATATTCCGCGCCGCTCAGGTTGGTCAGCTCCCGCCGGATATCCGTGCCGTGACCGCGGAAAACGGGCAGGAAGGCGGCGTATTCATACCAGCGCACAAACAGCTCCCGGTATTCCGGGTCGTCCCAGCCCGCCTCAAAATCGCCGTCCCAGTACCAGGCTTTGCCGCGTTTGACAAAGAAGCCGCCGATATCCTGGGTCCAATAGGGCATGCCGGAGGCGCAGAAATCCAGCCCGATGGCGATCTGCTTTTTCAGCGTTTCCCATTTCGCCGCAATATCGCCGGACCACATGACCGTGCCGAAGCGCTGCTGGCCCAGCCAGGCGCTGCGGGTCAGATTCAGGACCCGCTTGCCCCTGTCCGCGCTTCGCTGGCCCTCCCACATGGCCATGGCATGGAAGAAGGGATAGGCGTTGCCCCGGTCCGCGCCGATGGCTTCCGCGGCGGTGCGGGCGGTTTCCTGGAAAACCTCGCTGGGGAGCGACACTTCCTCCCTGTCCCATTCGCAGCTCCAGGGTTCGGAGGAATCGCACCACCAGGCGTCGATCCCCTGATCGAACAGCCCCCGCTTCGCCTGCGCCCAGTAAAGGGCGCGGCCGTCGGGATTCAGCGCGTCATATAATTCGCCGCCGGGCAGCAGCAGGCCCTTTTCTTTGAATTCCGCGTTGTTTTCCGTGCGGGGGTTCATGTTGGGCCACACGGAAATCATCAAATGAGCGTCCAGGCTGTGCAGTTTTTCCATCATCCCCCGGGGATCGGGAAAGCGCGTTTCATCAAAGGATTTCTGGCCCCAGTGCCCGTCCTTCCAGGAGCACCAGTCCAGCACCACGCAGTCCAGCCCGATGCCCTTTTCCCGGTACAGACTGGCGACGGAGATCAATTCGTCCGCGGTTTCATAGCGCTCCTGGGACTGGAAGTAGCCAAAGGCCCAGGCGGGGGGCAGGGAAGGTTTGCCGGAAAGGTCGTGGTATCCCTTCACCGCGTCCTCGCAGCAGCCGGGGATGATATAGTAATCCAGCGCTTCCACGGCGGAAAAGTACAGCAGGGGGCCGCCCTCCGCGCCGCTGTCGTCAAAGATGAACGGGCACCCGCAGTCGATCAGCAGGCCATAGCCGCCGGTGGACACCAGAAAAGGCAGGGCGATGGATTGATTGGCCTGGCACTGATACAGCGCGCGGCCCCGCAGGTTGGCCGGGCCGCTTGCCGGCTGGCCCAGGCCGTACAGCGCTTCATCATCCCGGAAACAAAGGGGAAGGCGCGCGCGGTAAAGCCGCTTGTAACCGATTTTTTCCGCCTCCCTTACCCGCAGCTTCACGCCGTCGGCGGTTTCTATCTTTTCCGTGAAAGCGGGACGGCTCCGATCGATGATTTTGGCGTCGAAAGCGTCCAGGGTGCGCAGCCCGCCCTCGGCGAATACCGGTTTCCCCTCGGCGTCAAAGGTTTCAAGCACGCCGGTCGCTTTGGATACCCTGGCGCGCAGGGAAGATGTGGATACATATACGAATTCCGCGTCCTCCGCCGTATCCCGAACGGGCGCGGAGGTCCGTTTCACGAGAAACGGGCTTGCTTCCGGGAAAGCGCCGCTCCGTGTGAAGGTGACGCGCAGGATGCCCCGATCAAATGCCTGAAGCCGCAGGAGGCCATATTCGCTGCGCAGGACGGCGGCGTCAGAGAAAAATTGCGTTTCCAGAATTTTTCTTCCGGGTCTGGGGGGAGTCGTAAGCATGAACACAGCCTCCTTGCTTATCTTTTTCCGGTATCGTGATGGTTCGGCCGGGGGATTTTCAAGGATACTTTCAATCAGTGAGAGAGTTGGGAGTTGAGAGCAGAGAGTTGAGATTTATTTCAAAGCAGTAGCACTATATCATCTCAACTCTCAACTCTTCACTCTCAACTCTGATTCAAAGCGTCCTTCAGGCGACGGAACCGCCGTCTCGAATCAATTCGCCGCTTTACAGGTTTTCTCCCTGTATTTCCAGCAGATTCACGTATTCCGTGGGCAGCGTTTCCGGCAGGCGGACGGCCAGGACGCCGAAAACCTTTTCAAAAGGCAGCGGACCGGCGCCCGGCATGGAGACAGCCGTGACGCGGCATTCCGCGAAGGATTTGAGAAGAACCGTCCGCCCGGGCAGCGCTTTCATCAGGAACGCGAAAACGCGCCCGTCTTTGCGGGTATAGCGCACGTCCCGTTCCGTCCAGGCCGTCTGCTCCTCCTTGCCGGAGGCGGGCCGCGCGTCTCCTTCCATGCAGGTCCGCCAGGGGCGGGAGCCGTATATGCCCCCGCCGTTCAGGCTGAACCAGCCGCCCAGTTCCCGCAGAATGTATTCTTCCTCGCCGTCAATGGTCCCGTCGGGGCGCTGGGGGATATTCAGCATGAGGCAGCCGTTTTTGGCGACGATGTCCGTCAGCATTTCGATGATGAGGGATGGGCGCTTGTAGCAGACGCGGGTGTCGTAGAACCAGCTTCCGATGCAGGTGTCGGTGTTCCAGGGCGCGGGGGAAGCCTGGTCCAGCACGCTGCGTTCCATGTCCAGCACGCCGACGCGCCAGATTTCCGGCCCCTGATTCTTTTGCAGATACAGCGCCCGGTTTTCCCCGTGCCGGGCAATGGACGTATTGTAAAGATGAGCGACAACCTCCAATCCGGGGGCGTAGGCGGGGTCATCCTCGCATTTTTGGGGTTTGTTGGCCCAGTGCCGCCCGAAGGGCAGCGAGCCGTCCGAGTACAGGAAATCCGGCTGGAAACGGTCGATGAGCTCGAACATGACCTTTTTCCAGTGCTGATGGAAGCGGGGCTCGGTGGTGTACCAGGGAATATTGACTTTGGGATCGTCCGTCACATGGCAGTAATTGTCATGGTAAAAATCACGGTACTTTGGATCGTTTCCGTCATAAGGCACGCCCGCGTAAGGCCCGTATTTGTCCGCGCCTTTGTTGGTGCGCCACCAGGAAAAGGACGCGCCCAGGTGCTCCGTCAGGCCGAAGGGCAGCCCTTTTTTCTTCGCCGCCTGCTGCCACAGGGCGCAGATATCCCTGCCCGGGCCGATGCTTGCGCTGTTCATCGGATTGATGAGGGAATGATAATTGAAGAAATTGTCGTGGTGCATGGCCTGGGCGGCAAAAAAGCGCGCTCCGGCGCGAACGTATTTGTCCATCAGCGCGTCGGGGTCAAAGCGTTCCGCCTTCCACAGCGCGCAGATATCCTTGTATCCGAATCGCGAAGGATGGCCATAGGCGCGCACGTGATGCTCGTACTGCGGAGACCCCTGCACATACATGCCTTTCGCGTACCAGTCGCCCATCATGGGCACGCTTTGCGGGCCCCAGTGCGACCAGATGCCGAATTTAGCGTCGCGATACCATTCAGGCGCTTTGAAATTGTAAAGAGATTGAAAGGTCGGTTCAAAGTGCTGCATCGGGAAGCCTCCTTTTGCCGCGCGCCGGCGCTTCTGATCGTGCCGCGGGAATAATCTGTCTTTGTAATTGTTCAGCCGAGGTATTTACAGGGCCGCTTTCAATCAATGAGAGAGTTGGGAGTTGAGAGCAGAGAGTTGAGATTTATATAGTCAATCAAAGCAGGATTCCATTGCGACACTATGATATCTCAACTCTCAACTCTTCACTCTCAACTCTGATTGAAAGTGTTCTTTAGGCGACTGAATAGTTACCTGTCTTGTATTTTAGAGCATAAAACCCAAATAATCAATACGCATATTCGGTTCCATAAATATTTTATATAATTTTTTTGCGAAGCAACGGCTGCCGCACAGCAAATAATCTGCCTGATTCGGGCGATGCTGGCATATTATCGGACGCATTAGACACAACAAAATGAAATTTACATAACACAAACTAAAATATTCAGCAAAATTTTAGCTGTTATCATCGCGATGCCTTATTGACTTTGCGCTCGCGAAACTGTACAATATAAATATTATATGAACGATTTTTGGTAGGGGGCCTGCAGCCGATGACAACGATTCAGAAAAGAGCGGCGCTCGACAGGAAGCCGTCTATCCGCACCCGCCTGAGAAAACACGCATGGCTGTATCTGCTGGGGCTTCCGGGGATGCTGATCCTGCTGTTTTTCAATTACCTGCCCATGGGCAGCCTGATCATGGCTTTCCAGGATTACGATCCGTGGCGCGGGCTTATGAACAGCCCGTTCGTCGGCCTCAAACACTTTCAGCGTCTGTTCAACGATAAAAAATTCTATCTGATGCTGGGGAATACGCTGACAATCAGTTTCCTTTCGCTTCTTACCTTTCCCGCGCCTATCATCCTGGCGCTGCTGCTCAACGAGGTTCGCTCCACCGCCTATAAAAAGACGATCCAGACCGCGGTTTACCTGCCCCATTTCCTGTCCTGGACCATTGTGGTCAGCCTGACCTTCTTCCTTCTGTCCAGCGAACAGGGCCTGGTGAACAAAATCATCGTGTCCGGCGGCGGCAAGGCGCGGCGGTTCCTGTTTGATAAAAGCATCATCTATTACATCATCGTCATCCAGTCGATATGGAAAGGCGTCGGATGGGGCTCCATTGTGTACCTGGCCGCCATCGCGGGCATCGATCAGCAGCTCTACGAGGCGGCGCGCCTGGACGGGGCGAACAAGCTGCAGTGCACGCTGCATATCACCCTTCCCTGCATCCTGCCCACCGTGGCGGTCATGCTGATCCTCAAGATGGGCTCCATCATTTCCGTTGACTTTGAACAGGTGCTGCTGATGACCAACGCGCTGGTCAAAGAAAAGCTGGAAGTATTCGAGGTGTTCATCTACCAGAACGGCGTCAAAAGCGGCTCCACGCAGTTCAGCTACACCACCGCCATCGGCATGTTCAAATCCGTGGTCAGCACCGTGCTTGTCGTTATCACCAACAGAATCGTGTCCTCAAACGGCATGAAGGGCATTATTTGAGGAGGGCGGAAAAATGACGCAGCAGGTTATGAGGAAAAAGCGCTCCTCCCATCTGGGCATGCGCGCCAGCGAAAACATCTACCAATTGGTCATCGGCCTATTGCTTGCCCTGATCGCCTCCACCATGGTGCTTCCCTTCCTGTATGTAACGATCATCTCCTTTACGGACGCTTCGGCCTATGTGTCCGGCTCGTTTTACCTGTGGCCTAAAAAGTGGTCCACGGAAGCTTACACGCTCATTCTTCGCGGCCAGGGTTTTTTGAACGCGCTGAAGGCCAGCTGCTTCATCACCTTTGTGGGAACGCCCATCAACGTATGCTGCAACGCGGGCCTGGCCTACATGCTCTCCAAGGATGATCTGGTGGGCGGCAAGATCATCAACCGGCTGGTCATGTTCACGATGCTCTTTGGCGCCGGCATGATCCCGAACTTCATCAATATCCGCAACCTGGGCCTGATCAACAACTGGTTCGCCAACATTCTGCCCGGCGCGTGCGGCGCGTGGACGGTCATGGTGATGAAAAGCTTCTTTCAGGAGCTGCCCCGCGACCTGGAAGAGGCGGCGGAGGTGGACGGCTGCGGCACGCTGCGCATGTTTTTCCAGATCGTGCTGCCCCTGTCTTTGGCCATGCTGGCCACCTTTACGCTGTTCGCCATGGTATCCTACTGGAACTGCTATTTCAGCGCCATCATGTACCTGACCGACACCACCAAAATGCCGCTGCAGGTGTATCTGCAAAAGATCGTGCTCACGACGGATATTTCCGAAGTGGTGGATATTCAGGACGACCTGCGCAACATCGTGCCCCAGGAAGTCATGCGCATGGCCAGCCTGGTGGTGGTAGTGTTCCCCATCCTGTGCATCTATCCTTTCATGCAGAAGTACTTCGCCAAGGGCGTCATGGTGGGCGCGGTGAAGGGATAAATTCAAAGGCGGGAAGCAGGAGGCGGGAAGGGGTGAAAACCTCCTGCCGCTTTATCCTGACCCTTCATTCATTGAATTACAACGCCTGAGCGGCGTCCGTAATGATAAAAAATTGGGAGGTAAAACCACATGAAGAAAGCTCTGTCTCTCGTTCTCGCCCTCATTCTGGTCCTCTCCTGCGTCAGCTTTGCCGCTGCCGAGAACAGCGACCGGATGACCATCACCGTCATGGGCATCGACTGGGGCTACGGCCCGTCCCCCAACAGCTCCATGGAGCAGTACTGGGAAGACATGTTTGACGTTAATCTGGACATTCAGTGGGTGAACTACAACGATTACAGCGAAAAAGCCAACGCCATGATCATTGCCGGCGCTCAGCCCGACGTGATCCAGATCAACAAGA
>JAEEGL012192353.1_pt1 | contig 16476 bp, 14 predicted proteins | sample 9134231 | NCBI WGS metagenome assembly JAEEGL01 (sample SAMN16246548, study PRJNA631951) | gut metagenome | biome: gut microbiome; feature: rumen; material: fiber-attached | host: Bos | place: Iran: Karaj | collected 2018-10
CTACTGGTTACTTTACCACTTTTTAATAATTCATGTAATTCTACAATATTTTTATCCATGTAACTCATTATTCCACCACCTTTGGTACTTTAACTTCATCATTTCGCATACTATCACAGTTACTAAAGATAATATCAATTGGAACACTTTCTTCTACAATATCTTCTCTTAATTCAAAAGTAAAATCATCTAAACAATGAGACATAGGTTCTATTTCTTTAATATTTTCAATCTTATTAATTAAATCAATATTCATATCAATTTCATCAAATTCTTCAAGAACCATTTTATTTTCTTCTTCAGTTAATCCAATTAATAATTTGTCTGCATAATCATTAATCATTTCTTTTGTAAATCTTCCCATAACTTCTCCTTTTTATAATAAAAAATAGCCTCATCCCAAGGGACGAAGGCTATTATTCGTGGTACCACCCAAATTTATTATCCGAAGATAATCTCTTTATATAACGCTACTCGCGGCTCTTCCTACTAATTTCAAAAAAGCATTCCGGAGTGTTCTTCACTATAATCTTAAATGTTAGCTTTCACCGACCTAACTCGCTTCTTATTCTTAATTATAGATACTCTCTCCATCAACAATTTAACATAGATATTATAACACAAATATAATTTATGTAAAGTATTATTTTATCTTTTAATTTTAATAGGTGGATCGATAAATTCATGATTAATCTCTTCGTTCATAAATTCTACAACATATTCACTTATTTGATCTTGGTTATTTACATATAGTGGCGCTAATGCATAAGCTAAAGCTAATTTAACATAAGCATTTTCTTTTGATGTATTAGTAACAAAATTAATTCCTGCTTTAACCATTGAATCTGCACTGGCATAAAGTGCTTTATCTTCTTTTCCATAGAATGGACCAACATATAAATCACTACCACTATTTTTAACCATGCGATTAAAGCGAATAATATTATTAACCTCATCAGTATCGGTACAAGCTGTACCAGAGTGATATAACCCATGTAATACTGCATCAACTTTCTTTAAATTAAAGTTAAAATAATCTATTCCTACAAAAGGTTCAATTAATAATATATTTGATTTTAAACTGCGAAGATCATTAATAAGTGAACTTTCTTCTTTTCTATATGGATTAACACCATTAATTGTGTTACATAAATCATCAACAGCCTCTATATGTCCAAATTCATCAACTGTTGCAAGAGGAACATTACCATGATTAGTAATACTCTCAAAATCATTAGTTAATGGATTACATTGCATAACTCTAGATCCATAAATAACTCTTGTTTTTTTCTCTTCAGCAATTGTATTTCTAAATGTAACATAAACTCCAGGTATACTAATCTTTTTAATATAATCGCAAGCAGCTTGGAAATTATAATTACCATTAGCTCTTGGATCATCTAATACATAATTACTTGAAACGATAAATATTGGAACACTAACTTTATTTAGAATCATTGATAAATAATTAGCAAAATATCCTAATGTATCTGTTCCATGTGTAATAATAACACCATCATATTTACTAAAATCTTGTTTCTTTAATGCTGCAGTAATTTCATTCCATTTTGCAAAAGACATATTTTCACTTAAAACATCTGTTATTTCGCAAACATCAAACGATACTTCTTTATTTTTATTATATACATCATTATAGTTTTGAATTAACATTTGAGTTTTTCCTTCTGTTGATATTCCTTGTTTTGCTAATTCTGATTTAGTACCAATAACATAATGATCATTAACCTTAACTCTAAATGATCCTATGGTTCCCCCTGTAAATAAAACTAATATTTTTGTCATAAAAAACCTCCTTAATATTTTTAATGATTAATTTGACTTCCTTTAATAACCGCAAATGGTTTAGTATATTTAACATGATCTAAATCTAGTAAATATCTAAGAGCTCTTTCAATACCCATTCCTATTCCACCATGGAAAGGAAGTCCATATTGATGTAATAACGCATAGTCTTTATATCGATCATAATCTTGATATTTATCTTTTTCTTTCATACTACTTATTATTTCATCATAATCTGTCATTTTTTCTGCACATCCAAGTATCTCACCAAAACCACATGGTGCTATTAGATCACAGGTTTGAGTAAGAAATGGATTGTCTTTATTTCTTTTAAACATAAATCCTTCAACAGTATATGGTATATATTTAACCCAAACAAACTTTTCACCAAAATGTTTAGTAATAATCTTTTCTTGTTTAGTAGTTAAACTCTTACCATATTCAAAATCTATACCACTCTTTTTAATTATTTTAACTGCTTCATCATATGTAATTAAAACATGGTTTTTGGGATTTAATTTTTCTAATTTTTGTAATATTTTTTTCTCTGGTACTATTTCGTGAAATTTCTCTTTATTATGTTCATAAGTATTTTTAGCTATTTCATAATACATTTGACCTGCAAAATCAATTAATTCTTCTAAGTTAATCCAACACATTTCTGCTTTAAGATGTAAATATTCAATCAAATGCCGATTAGTTCTAACTCTTTCGTCCGCATGTGAGTTAGTTATCGTAAATATTCTTTCATATGGAATAACTGCCGGTTCTAGATGAAATGTTGCACACCGACTTAATGTAACTTTCTGATGTTGAACATCTAGCCATATCGCACCACTATCTTTATATAATGTTTGTTTAGTTAATGTTGGTGCTTCAAATTCAATAAAATCTTTCTTCCAAAAATAATCTTGCATTTCCCGTTTAAAACATGATTTTAAAAAATACACTGTACTTAGTTTTCTATTTCTAATATAGAATGTTGGATGTGTAATTACCTGTAATGAATTACTATGTGCAAAAACATCAAAGTCATTTGCATTAGGTGATGGTGATAATTTAAGAGTAGCTAATGCTTCAATTTTATAGTCAGTAATACTAATTTGTAACTTACCATTATGCTTAATTACTTTACCATCAATTCTAATAGCACTTTCAATAGTAACTTTTGATAATTTATCAAACTTTTTACATTCATCACAATTAGCAATTCCTTGGATAGTACCAGTACTATCATACAAGGTTAAAAACAGCATATTTTTATATGTTCTTTTACTAGCAATCCAACAATATAATTGGACTTTTTTCTCTTCTTTTAAGTCCTTAATATATAACTGTTTCATGATTATCTCCACTTCCTTTCCGGTGATTATCCCTCTTAATGCGTTATACTATCATAAATACTATTTGTTGTCAATTAATTTATTATATATTTATATAATAAAAAAAAACAGTTACATTTGTAACTATTTCTTTTAGTTTAAAGCCTTAGATAACTCTTGCTGGTGGATAAATAGCTTCAATTTCACTACTACCATAACTAGCAATATATTTATTAATCCAATTAATGCATCTTTCATGTTCTTCACGATAATGCTCTCTTCTTGATACTAAGGCGCTTCTTCTAAATGCTCCAATAAAGTTCTTAAATATTCCACTTTCGCTTCTTATATATTTAGCATAAACAGATAATACTGGTTCACTATATCCATTAGCCGCACCATCTTTAAACATAAGTTTAGTTTTTCCTTTATTATGAGCAAGATTATATAAATTACCACCAAATATACGAAGATTTTTAATAATACTTTCACCATAACCCTCAGGTATTATAACATCATATTTTTCAATATATTCATCAACTTTATCACTTATATAATCACGAATTGTATTCTTTTGAACTGTATTATTTACTTTTGGTGGTGTTCTACGAGGAAATACTTTTCTAGGTTCTTGTTCTTTAATTTCATTATTTTCTTCTTTAATAGGATCATCTTTAATAGGCTCATTAGGATTAACAAAGAACTTACAACCTTGTGGTTTATTTACTTCACCTTTATCATTTATACCACCAACGATATATTTATCAATTGGTTTTATTGGTTCTTGTGTAGGTTCAATGATTCCTTCTTTAGTTTCTTCTTTAATTTCCTCTTTAGGCTCTTCCTTAGTAACTATTGGTTCCTCTTTTTCTACTTTAACTTCCCTAGAAACTATTATGGTCGATTTATCATCTGCATTTAAATTTCTTTTTCCATAAGATAATTCATTTTTTACCAATTTACTTAATCTTATTGTCTCTTCTTCAGTTAAGTCATCTCGATCATTTAAAGTATCAATCTCACTAATTTTATTTTCTCTCTTTAAAAATCTTAATTTTTGTGAGATTATCTTACGATATTTCTTAATATCTTCAAAATAGTTATCTATGTCAGTATTTTCAAAACCACGATTAACCATTTCTTTACGAACTTTATTAATACATTTATTTAATTCTTTTCGTATTTCCATTATTTCAAGAACACTACTAGAATTCTTAATCTTTTCCGTATATTCTTCGATTAATTGTTGCGCTTTAACAACAGCTTCATATTTTTTAACCATTTGATCATCATGAGCAATAACATCAACAATTTTCTTAGTATTTAAATTAAAAATCGGATTATTTTCTGTTAATTTATTTCTAACTAATTCTAGAAGTTTTCTTTGATTATCTTTAATCATAACAATTTTATCATTATAATTATTCATTGTTATCACCTTCTAATGCTTCTATTTTCTCATTACACTCAAGATCTAACATCTCAAGATTTGTTAGTAATTCTACTAATGAATCATTATCTAATTCTTTAATTAAATCTTCATTCATTGAAATACCCCCTTTTTCGATGGCTTATTATAATACATTTTGCAAAAAAAATCAAATTATAAGAAAAAAAAGATATTTAAAATATCTCTTTATTAAAATCCATCCAGTAAAAGTAATATATTCTTTCTTTTTCCATCACTAAACTTATTAGTCATAACACTAACATATACTTTTCCTTTATAAACACTTACCCCTTCTATTTCATTTAAGCCAACTAATTTCTTTCCATATTCAGTTCCAAGTGCTTTTTCAGGAATATTTAAGTTTTCTACTTTACAACTTCCACTAGCTTTATCAGTTTTAGAACATGTTTTATATTGGATTTTACTAATACTTTCATAACTTGCACCATCAACATCTAATTCTTGAACTGAATATAAATAATCACCATATAATTCAATTCCTTGATGACCACAATATGAATTGCCATTAGCACAAGTAGTTTTATATAAATAATATGTTCCTAGAAGTGTTTTAGTACCCTTTTTAAAATCACTTAATTTATAGATATATAAAACTCTATTTCCATTACTAGTAGCTGATTTATTAAGAATAGCTATTTGATCATAATCTTCATCTACCCCAAATTCTATTGCTGGAATCACACTACTATCTTTAGATTTAGCAACAATATCTTTAAAATAATTAATTGTTCCAAATTCATAAGAAGATTTATATTGTTCTATTCCACCATTTTTAAGTATTCTAATAGCTTTACTTGGAGTAAGATATTCTTTATCTTTAGCAAACTTATCAATATAGGCTATACCAATTGAATGTGCTCCATATCCATGAGTAGCATTTAGAGATAACTTAGGGAAATAATTAATATATAAATCATTATTATAAGTAGCATCAAAGGCTTGTCCATGACCTCCTACATCCATATAATTACTAATTACTTTTCCAGTTTTCTTATCATATATCTTTATTGTATTACCACTTACTGACATGGCTACAGCATAATTTTGTGAATCACACTTTCCTTTTAAATTATATTTAGTTATTTCAAAAGAATTACCTGGCTTACACCAAGTTATATATAAAGCTCTTGTATAAATTATATTATCATTTGTAATAGCAAAACCTTGCTGAAACCAATCTTGATTTTCAAGACATGAATATACTTTTACACTTTTACTTTTATCTGTTTTTACTGTAACTTTCGTATTACTTTTATCAGTACTACATGTTTCAAAGAAACTATAATCAACTATTGTATCGATTGTACCAATTTTAATATCATTAGCTTTAACAGTTATTGTTGCATTACCAGCACCAATAGCATGGATACTACCACTTGAATTTACTGTAGCGACTGATTTATCCGATGTAGAATATTTTATACTTACACCACTAGTTTTAGGATCTATTGTATAAGAAACTTTTTCTTTACCATCAGTTTTAAGATTAATTACGTTCTTTTCTATCTTTCCCCAAATAGCTACTAGATTTATATCTTCTTTAACTGTTTTATTAAAATCATATGCTTTATTATCTAATTCCCATTCAATAAAATAATATCCACTTCTTGTAGGGTTAGAAGGAACTGAAACCTTACCACCATCTTCTACTATTTGGTTTGATACACTACTTCCACCACTTGAATTAAATGAAACTGTCCATTTAGAAGTATTACTCTCTCCACTATTTCCTGAAATAATTATTTTTCTTATATTAATGTAATCTATTGAATTAATCTTGCCATCAGAATTAGTATCAGCTCTATTTATTTCTTCACCAACTAAAGTTAGTGTTTTTAAGATACTTTTTCTAACTAAGATATAGTCTTGAACACCAATTTTTCCATCACCATTAACATCCCCTTTTAAAGTAGCAGCGTAAGCATTAACAAAAATAAATATTATTACGAAAAATATCAATAATTTCTTTTTCATTAGCTCACCTACTTTATATTAACATTATATTATTTTTTTTATTAGTCGACAAGTCATATATGATATACTTTATTTGGTGATTACATGTACCTAGTTGAAAAAAGCATTAATAAACTATATCAAGACGGGTGGACTTTTTTTCTTAATCCAAAAGAAATGAATGATGTAAAAAATCATTTAAAAAAGAATAGTTATAAGATATATAAACCATACCCTGATTGTGAAAAAACAATTATTTATCAAAATCAGGAACCAGAAATTGTTTTATATGAAATAGTTTCACCAATTACATTAAAGCATTCAGATATATTAGGAACATTATTTAGTCTTCAAATAGATGAACATCTTTTTGGTGATATAGTTATTTGGAATAATCATTATTATTTTTATACCTTTAAATATATGCGAACTTTTTTTGAAATGGAATTAACCAAAGTAAAAAATGCTCATATTAAATTAATTGAAAAAGATTTAGATTTATTAAATGATTATGAACCAGAATTTGAAGAAATAACTATTATTAATTCAAGTCTTAGAATAGACTCAGTAATCGCTAAAATAATTCATACTAACCGAGATATGGTTAAAGATTTAATTAAAGATAAAAAAATCGTTTATAATTATGAATTATTAACTAATTCCACTAAAAATATTCAGATAAATGATTCTTTTTCAATAAGAAAATATGGTAAATATAAGTTTATTAGTATTGAAGGTAATACTAAAAAGGATAACTTAATACTTAAAATATATAAATATATAGAAAAAAATAGTTCCTAAGAACTATTTTTATTATTATCTAAAATCTGAAATAGATAAATGGATTATAACTACTTACTACTAAAGAAATAATTGATATGATAAACAAAATCAATAATAGTATATCGCTAACTTTTTCATTTTTTACTTTAATAACATTAAATGATAATATTATTCCAAATATAATAGCTAAAATATAACGCACTGAGAATATTCCAGAATTTAAAAGTGTATTAATATCTCCTAATCCATATCCACCAAATAAAGCTTTTAAACTCATTAATAAATCATTAAAGTTAGTTTGTCTAAAGATTAACCAACCAATTAAGACAATAATTAAAGTAACTACTCGATACCATTTATGATCTTTTTTAATAAAGAATTTCTCAATTAATAATATTATTCCATAATAAAGTCCCCAAAGAATAAAGTTCCATGAGTCACCATGCCATAGACCCGTTAACATCCATACTATTAAAACATTACGAATAAACTTATATTTACTAACTCTATTACCACCTAATGGAATATATACATAATCTCTAAAGAATGATGAAAGTGATATGTGCCATCTTCTCCAGAAATCAGTAATACTTTTAGCCATATATGGATAATTAAAGTTTTCATTATAATGGAATCCACATATACGACCTAAACCAATTGCCATATCAGAATATCCTGAAAAATCAAAATAAATTTGTAGTGCATAAGCGATAACAGCAATCATTATTCCAATAAATCCAGCCTTATCTATTCCACTTGCAAAGATACTATCACAAACAAAAGATACATTATTAGCAATTAAAACTTTCTTAGATAAACCAATAACAAATCTTTTAATTCCTTCATAAAAATCATCAAACTTAGTTTCTCGATTAACTAATTCTTTTTCAATATCAGCATATCTTACAATAGGACCAGCTATTAACTGTGGAAAAGCACTAACATAACAAGCTAAATCAATAAAACTTCTTTGAACTTTAACTTTCCCTTTATAAACATCAACAACATAAGATAAGATTTGGAATGTATAAAAACTAATTCCAATTGGTAAAGTAAGATTAACATTACTTAAATTAGTATTAAATAAACTATTAATGTTATCAATAAAGAAATTTAAATATTTAAATGAAAATAATGATAATAAGTTAATAATAATTAATAAAACTAGAATCTTTCTATCTTTCTTTTCATCCATTTTAATAACTAGAAAATAGTTAATTATTATCATAAATAACATTAAAAAGAAATAATATGGTTCTCCCCAAGCATAAAAGAATAAAGAAAAGATTAATAATACAATGTTTTTTACTTTAACTTTCTTAGGAATAAAAGAACAAATTAAAAATAGTGGTAAAAACATAAATACAAAGATAATACTAGAAAAGACCATTATCTCACCACCCTTTCATCTAATTTGAAATTATCACCATCAAAGATAATATTTTTCGTCTCTCTTAAGAAAAGGATATGAGTTATATTATTATCTTTTATATAACTAGATAAATCTAAATCATTTTTAGTCCATTTGCCATATTTCATATTAACTACAAATGTCCTATCAAAGTTATTAGCTAATAAATAATCTATTTGCCAAGCAAGAGAATCACATATTATTAATAAATTACGATTATATTGGCTTTTATTAGTATAAATTACTTCATCATATTGACCATTAAAATAAACTACAAAATAATCATAGAATGGATTACTATTATCTTCTACTTTTAATGGTTTAAATTTAGAATCATTTATATTAACTCCTAAAATAGTTCTTGTATCAATAGCTGTTAATCTATCCACAATTTTGGTGGATAAAATACTTTTAGCTAAAGAGCCATAATAATTATCTTTAACTACTTTATGAGTAATATTAAGATTATTAGTTAATCCATAACCAGATAAAATATCTAAATATACTTTCTCAGCACCATATGAATTAAAATGATGATCAGTTTTATAAAAATATTTTAAATACTCATCAGTACTAGAAGTATCAAATACACGATATTTTATTCCTTGATTTAACTTACTAGTAAAATAATTAACTTTATCATGCATACCATTAATGTTTTTAAAACTAGTTTCAGAATATCTTAATGGTAAATATAGCATCAAATTAATATTCGGATATTTATTATTAATATCATTATAAAACTCAATTTGTTTATTCATTCTTTCATCAATTTCACTACTAGAATACTGGCTTACTAAATAATAAAAATCATTTTCTTTATCTAAAAATAAATGCTCATTATCACTATTATCTTTTAAATAAATAAATTTAGAATATAATTCATCAACTGATGCATTAACATTATAATAAAGGCTATTAATCTTATTATACAAAGGAAAATAGTTATTATAACGATTCTCTATATCTGTTTTAAGAGAATTTATCTTATCATAAACAGGATCTTTAGTTTTTCTTACTAATATCCAATTATCTCCATGAATACTACTTGTAATACCAATTCTTATTAATACTTCTTTTACTGGTACATAAAGGAATACTCCAAATATAATAACTAATATAACTATCACAAAACTTTTTTTACTCATATTACCTCTTACAACATAATTATATTATTTTTTTGGATAAAAAAAAAGACTATGTAAATAGCTTTTTTGTCTCTTCTACTTCTTCCTGATTAAATGGCTTATATTCTAGTAAAGCATTCACACTTTTCTTTGCATATGTTGCCGTAACTCTAATTAATTTGTTTTTTGTGTCCTGATCTAACTCACTCCAAATAACTGGTGAATTAACTATCATTAATAAGTTTTGCATAGCTAATTCATCAAACATTACGCCTCCTCTTTGACTTTTTTCTCCAAACATTTCTACCTCCTACATTACATTTTTATTATATAATAAATAATCCATATTTACAATATTGATTCTATACTTCTTTTTTTCTTCTTCCAAATATCATTTTCTTAATATCATTAATAAGTGGTCGATTAGCAAAGAATACATAAACAACGACTATAAGGAAAGATAAAATATTAACATAGGTATTCTTTAAGAAATATAAACCAGCTACTAAAACTAACATAAAGATAGCTAAATAATAATTATTAAGTGGCTTTAATGTAACATACTTCTTTAATTTAGTTTTACGATAAATAGCAACTACATAATTAGATACTAGTGTTGATATAATTGCTGCATAAATACCAATAAAATGAATTAATCCAAGATGAACAACTAAGTTAATAACAGCACCACAAACAGTTGATTTACCAATTGTTTTACTTTCTTTAAAAGCTGTAAAGATTGTTCCATAAAAACCTGCCATATTACCATAATATAAAGCTATAACTAATAATGGAATATATTCATAAGCAGCTACATAATCTTTTTTAATAAAGATATTAAAGATAAATGGTAAAATCGAAATAATTAAAAGTGATATAGCGATAAAAGCATTATGAATTATTTCATAAATCTCATTATAATACTTTTCATAATTATCTTTTTTTACAGCAATAGCAACATTTTCTTTAAAAGCCGTAAAAAAGAAACTAGAAAAGTTATTCATAATATTAGGAAATTTATTAGCCATAGCATATATACCATTAACACTACTTCCTAAAAAAGATGTAACTACAATACGATCTGAAATATTAATAATATACCAACTAATATTATTAGGTACTAGTGGATATGAATATTTAATCATTACTTTTAACTTTTTCTTATCAAAATAACTTGTTTTAACATAGTTATATACTTTTAATTTAAATAATACAAATAAACAAGTTAAGACATTAGCTATTACTGTTGAATATAATAAACCATTAACACCCCATCTAAATACTGCAATAAATAATATATTTAATCCAATCGTTAAAATACTTAAAATAACATTAGATAATGAATAAATCTTAATTTTTGATAAGCCTCTTGATATTCCATTAGTAAGTTTCATTAAAATAGAAGATATCATATAAAGAATAAATACTGTTCTATATTCATAACCTAAAATAGTAAGAACTAAATAACCTAATCCACACCATACGAAAGTAGATAATAAAGCATAAATACAAGCTGTACTCATAACTTTCTTCTTACCTTCATCCTCTGTTTCATCAATTAAGAATCTAAACATTGATTCTTCCATCATAATCGTAACTAGTGGTATAACGAAAATACAAATAGTAACTAATAAGTCATATATACCATATTCACTAGTTGATAATATTGATGTATAAAGTGGTAATAAAAAATAAGATAATACTTGCGTACTAAACTTACCAATAGCGATAATAAATGTATTTTTAAATAAATCTCTTTTCATAATATCACCTTAATAATTATAGCATGTATTTGATAGTTAAAACAATTATATTAGCGAATTAAAAAAATATTGACATAATTTTCCTCTTTTGTTATCATAAAACACGTTATTTTTGAAAGAAATTATATTAAAGAAGGTGTTTATAAAATGAATAATGAAACAAAAGAGTTACTTAATGCAACTAAAACTAGTGTTTTAAATAGAGTTAATCAAAAGAAACAAGATAAAGAAGCAATAATCAATGAACTTAATAGTAGAATTATAAAAAATACAGAAGAATTTTACAAAGTGATAGCAGAGACTATTATAAAAGAATATGTTTCAATGCGAAAACATCAAGTAAGATTCCTTTTAGATGAAAAATATACCAATAGCCAAAATATTTCCTCACCTATATATATTCCTAAGGCTTATAATTATAAAGAAAAGACTAACACCTATATTGGTCAACAAAGTAATTTGTCAGCTGAAGATTTAAAAGCTATAGGACTATTAAATGAAGCTAATTTAGAGTTACCTATTATGATATCTATTTTAACTAAAAGCCCAGAAGACTTTATTATATGGCAGAAAGATGAAAAAAATCCAAAAATTGCTATGGCATCTTCAAATCTTTTAGCAACATACAATATTCGTATAAGTACATCTTCATATTCTGAAATACTAGTTTCTGAACTTTGTCCAGGAGCATTTGGATCATTCGCCAGAAAAGCTCTAGCTAATAATATTAGCTCAAATATGAATTTAGATAATGATACTCTTTCTAAATATAAGCGAGAAATAGATGAAATAGAAGAAAAAGAAAAAAAAATTATTGCTATGAGAGATTTATCTAGAAAAAATGCTGATCTTATTCAAACACAAGTTTTAAGAGAAATTTTAAACAAATATGAAAGTATTCAGTATGATTTAGATAGTAATATAAAAATAGAAACATTTTTACCTGTTGCTACTGATATACTTCAAAAAGAAGTATATAATCAATTTGATAGTGATACTCAAAAAATTGTCCATGAATATTTATCATGTAATATTAATGATCATGCTCTCGTTGCCATTCCATATGAAACAAAATCAGAAGAGAAACTTGCAAGTAGTAGTTATTATCTTCCAATGTTTGTTAGTGATTTATTAATTGCGATGAAAGAATTAAAATTCCATTACGATTACCAAAATATCATTTCATCAAAGCCATATTATATAATAAGTACTAACGAAAAGACTTTAGAAGCCTTTGTTCTAGAAAAAAGTAAATAAAATATTTAAATATAAAGCAATAACAATTAGTTATTGTTTTTTATTATAAATAAATGATAAAATATAGTTGGTGATTTAAGTGAGAAATACATATGCAGAAATAAATATAACTAATTTAGAAAATAATATTAAAGAAATTATTAAAAATTATTCTTATGACTATTATTTTGGTGTTGTTAAAGCTAATTGCTATGGTCATGGTATGGATTTAGTTAAAGTAATGGATAAAAGTGGTATAAACTATTTTTGTACTGCTACTTTAGAAGAAGCTATTGAAGCAAGAAAATATACTAAAAAACCAATTTTATGTTTTGGTTATATTAATCCAAGTGATTTAGATATAGTTATTAAAAATGATATAACTGTTTCTATTATTTCTTATGATTACTTTAATGAATTACTAGAAGTTAATCATAAAATTAAAGTTCATTTAAAAGTAAATAGTGGTATGAATCGTTTTGGTTTAAAAAATAAAAATGAAATATTAGAAGTAGTTAATAAAATAAAGAAATCAAATATGGAATTAGAAGGTATTTATACTCATTTTGCAACTAGTGGAGTTAGTGATAAATATTATGATAAACAAGTTAGTAATTTTGAAGAATTAACTAGTTTAATTAATTTAAAAGATATTAAAATAGTTCACTTATTTAATTCTATTAGTACTGTAAGACATAAAAAGCTTCCCTATGCTAATGGTATTAGATTAGGTTTATTAATGTATGGATTTAGTTATAAAATGAATATAAGTAAATTAACTAAATTACATAGAATGGTAAGCTATCGTAATATTTCACCTACTATGTTAACTAATGATCTTAATTTAAAGAAAGTATTATCTTTATATAGTGAAGTTATCAATATCAATAAACTTAATAAAAACGAATTTGTTGGTTATGGTGCTAAATACATTGCAAAAGAAGAAGAAAAAATTGCAGTTGTTACCATTGGACATGCAGATGGTATAACACCTTGTTATAAAAAAGTGATAATTAATGGTAAAAAATATCCAATTGTAGCTATTTGTATGGATTATATAATGGTTAAAGTTGATGATACAGTTAAAGTACATGATAAAGTTGGTATAATATGTGATGAACTTGCTATTGGAAGAAATATTACAGGAGATTCTATTCATCATTTACTTGATAGTATTTCATATCGTGTACCAAGAAAGGAAGTAAGATAATGTTTACGTTATTAATTATAGGAGCTGATACCAATGCTTATTATATGGCAAGATGTTATCATGAATTAACCGGTAAAAAAGCCTATACAATTGCTAAAAATCCTTTATGGTTTACTGATGTTAGTAAGATAACTATTCCATATTATAATAATGATTTAAGAGAAGAAGAAGTATTATTACAAGAATTAGATAACTTTTATAATAATCATAAAGATGAAAAGATACTTCTTGTTGCAGCTGCTGAGAATTATATTGAATTAATTGCTAAAAATAAAGATAAATTAAAAGATAAATTCTATTTTAATTATGCCGATATTAAAATAATAGAAACTTTATCTAACAAAGAATTATTTTATAAACATTTTATGGATAATGGTATTATTGATTTACCTAAAACACTTTATTTAGATTTATCCAAAGAAAGTGATATTAAAGTTGATTTTACCTACCCTATTATTGTTAAAGCAGCTAATGTTGTAGCTTATCGTAAATTAGTATTTGAAGGACAAAATAAAATATATAAAATATATTCTCATGAAGAATTAAAAGAAGTTATTAACACTATTAAAAAAGGTGGTTATTTAGATACCTTAATTATTCAAGAATATATTCCTGGGGACGATAGTTATCTATTTGATTCCGTAATCTATGCGGATACTAATGCTAAAGTTAAAAGAGTTACATTAGCACAAATTGGTCTTCAAGAACATAAAGAAGACTTAGTTGGTAATGCAGCTGTTCTTATTAATGGTTATAACCAATATGAAGATAAAAATATTCGTGAAAGAGTAAAACAATTAGCTGAAAAAATAGGTATTACTGGCTTTGCAGAATTTGACTTAAAATATGATAATCGTGTTAATGACTTTAAATTATTAGAAATTAACCCTAGACAAGGAAGAAGTAGTTATTATTTAACTAGTCTTGGTTGTAATCTAGTTGAATTATTAAAAAGAGATTTAATTGATCATGAAAAATTAGATTATCAAGAATTAACAGGCGAAGTTATGTTATCTTTTGTACCAAAGAAAATAATTAAAGATTATGTAGTTAATGAAAAATATAAAGAGAAAGCTTTATCTTTATATAAAAAGCATATTAATCCTATTGAATATAAAAAGGATTGTAGTCTTAAAAGATTAAGCTTACTTTATAAGAAAAATAAACGTTACTTTAGTGATTATAAAGATGCATATTGGGAAAATAAGTAGGTGTCATATGGAATTTATTGAAAATGTTGATGAAAAAGAATATGATGAATTCTTAAAAAACAATGAATCTCATTTTATGCAAACTAGAGAATTTGGAGAAATAAGAAGTGTTAAAGGTTTTATTCCCCACTTAGTTGGTTTAAAAGATAATAAAAAATTAGTTTGTACTGCCCTACTTCTTGAAAAAAGAACCTATCATAATTTTATGTATTATTATGTACCTCGTGGTTATACAATTGACTATAACAATCATGAATTATTAAAAACATTCACTAATGAGTTAATTAAATATGCTAAAAAGAATAAAGCAGTATTTATTAAAATAGATCCTGCTATTAAAAGATATACAATTGATTTGGATGGTAAAAAAATAGATGGTGAAGATAATACTGATTTAATGAATTATCTAAGTAAATTAGGCTATAAACATTTAGGGTTTAATTTAGCTTTTGAACATGCAGAACCAAGATTTACTTTTCGAATCGATATTGATAAACCAATGGATGAGGTTTATGGATGTTTTCATGCCACTACAAGAAAAGTACTAAACAAAGGTAATCAATATAATTTACAAGTATATAAAGGTGATAAAAAAGATTTACCTGGTTTTTTTGAAACAATGGAAGAAACTAATAAGCGTGAAGGGATTATTCAAGCTAAATATGACTATTATGAAAAATTCTATGATGTATTTAACAAACATGGAATGAGTGACTTATACGTTGTAAAAGCTAATATTAAAGATTTAAAAGAAGAGTTTTCTAAATTAATTCTTGAAACTAAGACTAAAGAAACAAAGAATAGTATTCAAGAGAAAGAAAAAGAAGATCGACTTAATAAATTAAATAAAATACTTAATGAAATTAACGAAATTAAAGAAAAAGAGTTAACTTTAGCTTCGATAATGACAGTTAAATATAAAGATAAAGTATGGACTGTACATGGTGGTAATCATTCTAAATTAATGAGTTTAAATGCTAATTACTTAGTATATTATGAAATAATTAAAGCCGCTCACGAAGAAGGATATAAAGTTGTTGATTTATTTGGAACATGTGGAATAGCAAATCCAGAACCATCTAATCCTGTTTATGGTATTCATTTCTTTAAGAAAAGACTTGGTGGAGAATATTGTGAGTTTATTGGTGAATATGACCTACCAGTTAATAAACCAATGTATTCTTTA
>JAEEGL015345891.1_pt1 | contig 16476 bp, 10 predicted proteins | sample 9134231 | NCBI WGS metagenome assembly JAEEGL01 (sample SAMN16246548, study PRJNA631951) | gut metagenome | biome: gut microbiome; feature: rumen; material: fiber-attached | host: Bos | place: Iran: Karaj | collected 2018-10
GGTGCGGGTGACAATGAACTGCCGGAGGTGAGCACGGTGGAGGTGGTGCGCACGCACGCCACCACCGCCCGTTGCACCGGACACATCGACTCCCAGGGCGGCACGCCCATCACCGGGAAGGGCTTCTGTTGGAGCACCTCTCCCGATCCCAAACTCACCGACCCCTCCACGCTGCATGTCTCCTTGGAGAGTATGACGAGTGACATCTACGGCGTGCTTGACAACCTGACGGGCAACTCCTACTACGTGCGGGCCTACGCCACCAACAACGCGGGCACCGCCTACGGTCATGCTTTCCACCTGAGTAAGAGTGAGTTGATTGTGCCGAAGACCGGTACGGAGAGTTACACTGTGCCGGCAAACAAGACCTCGTTCCATATCTACGACCACGCCGGCCAGTACGATGGCTACGACAAAAACTGTTCCGGTAGTTTGGTGGTGACAGCCAGCGACGCCTCGAAAGCTTTGCGGATGACGGTGAAAACCTGGTTGATTGCGCCTCAAGACAACCTCGACATTGACGAAGGCACTTCAACAACCAACTTGATTCCCCAGGTGACGGATCAAGACACAAACACTCCGGGCCGCTCTTCCTGCAACACGGTGACGCTGCGTTTCGACTCCAACGACTTCTCCCAATCCGCTGGTTTCGATGTGGCGGTAGAGCTGGTAACCCCTGCGCCTGCAGGCGACGCGCTTCCGTGTCCGGGAATCCCCACGGTGACCGATGTCGATGGCAATGTCTATAACACCGTCAAGATCGGCAACCAGTGCTGGATGAAGGAGAGCCTGAAGACCAAGCACTTCCCTAACGGCAACTCCATCGCCAAAGGCAGCACCGACTCCTTGTCCTACGTCATCCCGCAGTACTACTATCCGAACAACAGCCAGGCCAATGTGGAAGCCTATGGCCTCCTCTACAACTGGGTGGCGGCGGTGAACAATCCCGGACACATCGAGGGAGTGCCGCCGATGCAAGGCATCTGTCCGACGGGCTGGCATCTGCCGCTCGACAGTGAGTGGAACCTGATGCGCACTTACCTGAACAACATTCCTGCCTACCAGTGCGAAGGACAGTCAGGGGCAATCGCCCGCTCACTGGCCTCCACCGAGGGCTGGCTGACGGTAAGCTATTACGACGATGTTTGTACGCCGTCCTACTATCTCGCTGCGGAGAACAACAATGCCACAGGATTTTCCGCGCTGCCTGCGGGCGGCCGCAATTCCGGCGATCTGTTCTGGTTCAACCAAATGGCCTCCTTCTGGAGCCGCACCACCGGTAGCACGGTATTCAAGGCCAGAGCCTTTGAGATCAACTACAACGAAAGTGGCGCCACCCTTCACGATAACGATAAGTGCGACGCCTACTCGGTACGCTGCATAAAAGACAATTAGCAGTTATTCATTAACTAAAAATGGGGAACCGAACCGGTTCCCCATTTTTTTTGCCATTGCCTCTTAAACATTATCGTGTCACCACCACTTTCCTTGCCTGGCGGTCGCCGACCTTGACGAAATAGACGCCGTTGGGCAAGTCGCTGTTACGGACACTTCTGCCGTTGATGTCGAAAATGCTGACGGTCTCACCTTCAGCACCCTCGACGATGATGCGGTCGTTCTCCACACGGATAGTGATTTCGGAAAGGCTCACTTCAGGGATGCCAACTTCGCAGTCTTCAATGACTGCTGCGAACTCACTCCAAATTGGATCAGCGATAAATAGATTTCTGGTACCACAGGGAACGACAACGGTGGAATTATACGTGAAGAAGGTGCTGTCGGAGAGAGGACCCACAGAGGGAGGATATGCACTTTTCACAAAGAGGGTGTCAATATTCGGGCAATGATTGAAGGCTTGCTCACCGATAGACCAAATACCATCCCCGAGGGTTACAGTCGAAAGGGATCTGCAGCCATAAAACAATTGACCAGGAACTTCTCCTATCGATCCAGGCAGACTCGCCGTGACAATGCTATGGCAATCTCCGTATGCCAAAAGTCCCAAATAGGTGAGGCCTTCCGGGAAAATAAGGGGGATGGCGAGCAGACTGTCGTACTGGAATGAATAATCGCCTATTTCCTTCAGCGTTGAGGGGTAGTTGATGGTGGTAAGGCTTGTGCATTCTCTGAAGGCACAATATCCGATGGTTTCCGTCCCCTCGTGCAGGGTGACGGAGGCAAGATTGCTGCATTTGCTAAAACACCACTCGTCAATAACGCTCACGCTTCCAGGAATGTCAACAGACAGAAGATTGCTGCATTCATAAAAGGCGGCATTGCCAAGAGTTGTCAGGCCATTAGGGAATGACAAAGACTGGAGTCCCGTACATCCGTAGAAAGCCTGGTTGCCAATACTTGTCAAACCATCAGGAAGGGATATGGACTGGAGGTTTTTGCAATTGTAGAAAGCCTTGTAGTTGATTTGCTCAAGGCTCGAGGGGAGAGTGACCGACGCGAGCAGCGTGTCGTTCCAAAAACACCGGCTAGACAATTCGGTGGCACCCTCTGGGACAGTGAATGAGGTCAGGCTGAAGCACTTGCCGAAGGCGTACTCGCCGAAGGCGGTGACAGAAGTGGGCAGCGTGATGGAGGTTACCAGCTCGCAGTGGTAGAAGGCGTCGTGCCCCACCTCAGTGACGGTATGCATCGTGCCGCCGAAAGGTACCGAATCGGGCACCACCACGGCTCCCGACGGCTCGGTGTAGCCAGTCCACGTGGCGTCGTTCGGCTCGTCGTAATCCGGCCACAGTGGCGGCACCACAATGGCGTTGCCCACCGAGTCGATGATATAATACAGCGTATTCCCCTGATAGGCATAGCTGAAAACAGAATCCTGGGCCTTCGCGCCCAGCGCCGCCATCGCAAAGATAGCCAATGTGAATATTAATTTTTTCATATTGATGTTATTCTAATAATTGATTCTTAGGCATTCTGAAATTCACTCTATCACCACCACTTTCCTTGCCGGACGGTTACCGACTATGACGATATAGACGCCGGAAGGCAGGTTGCTGTTGCGGACGCTTCTGCCGTTGATGTCGAAAATGCTCACGGTCTCACCTTCGGCACCGTCAACTACAATGCAGCTGTTTTCGACACGAATCTTGACTTCGGGAAAATTCTCCTCAGGGATGCCTACGCCGCAGTCTTCGATGATGTCGGAGAAGAGTCCCCATGCCGGATGCTGGCTGTATGCCTCGGCGGAGCCGCAGGGAACGACGAGAGTGGCGGTGTAGTCTGTAAAGATATCATTGCCCATGGTGGGCGGCACGGAGCATTTCAACACCAGCGTGTCGAGCTGATAGCAGTCGGAAAAGACACCGTCGCCCATCCTTGTCACATTTTCGGGAATGACCAAACGCTCAATACCTGTCCCCGAGAGCAGGTAGGCGCTGACGACGCGCAGTTGCTCAGGGAGGTGACAGTAGGTGAGGTTCAGGCAAGTAGATACGGCACCCTCGCCCAGGTATTGCAGGTGGTCGGGGAAGATGATGGAGTCGAACGCGTTGCAGCCCTCGAAAGCATAGTCGGAGATGCTGTCGAGCGATGCGGGCAGATTGACGTTCGCAAGATTCTCGCAGTAGTCGAAGCTGGCCATGCCGATGAAACGGAGACTGTCGGGGAAGGCTATCGATGTGAGCGACGTGTCGCCCCAAAATGCAAACTCTTCAATTGAACGCAACGAGGAAGGGAGGCTGACGCTGGCCAGACTGATACAGCTGGCGAAAGCGATAGGACCAATGACCTTGACACCCTCGCTTACCGTCACCGACTGCAAGCTTACGCAATCACAGAAAGCACGCTCCGGGACGGTGTCCACACCCGAGGGGATGACGATAGGCGAAGAGAGAGCCGAATCATAACTGAAACAATGTATACCAAGAGATCTCAGCGTGGAAGGCAGATTGACAGACTGCAGGTTGCTGCAGTGGCTGAAAGCATTTCGGTTGATGGCCACAAGGCCTTCGGGCAGCGTCACCGAAGGCAGGTTCTTGCAGCCATAGAAGGCCCACTGGTGGATGGTGTCGATTCCTACGGGGATGGTGACCGAGATGAGCGAAGTGTCGTTTTGGAAACTGGCGCCACCGATGGTGGCGAGCGTGGAGGGGAACTGGACACTCACGAGGTTGTGGCAGTCAGAGAAGGCAAACTCGCCAAGGAAGGAGAGTCCTTCGGGCAGCGTCACCGAAGGCAGGCTCTTGCAGCCATAGAAGGCCCACTGGTGGATGGTGTCGACTCCCACAGGGATGGTGACCGAGATGAGCGAAGTGTCGTTCTGGAAACTGGATCCACCGATGGTGGCGAGCGTGGAGGGGAACTGGACGCTTACGAGGTTGTGGCAGTCAGCGAAGGCAAACTCATCAAGGAAAGTGAGTCCTTCGGGCAGTACGACATGCTGTAGGCTACCGCACTTGGAGAAGGCTCCATATCTAATAGCCTCGATGTTCGAGGGGAGAGTGACCGACGTGAGCAGCGTGTCTTTCCAGAAGCAATGCTCGGGCAGTTCGGTGACGCCCTCGGGGACAGTGAATGAGGTCAGACCGTAGCACCTGCCGAAGGAGTACTCGCCGAAGGCGGTGATGGAGGAGGGCAGCGTGATGGAGGTTACCAGCTCGCAGTAATAGAACGCGTCGTGTCCCACCTCGGTGACGGCGTGCATCGTGCCGCCACAAGGCACCGAGTCGGGCACCACCACGGCTCCCGACGGCTTGGTGTAGCCGGTCCAGGTGGCGTCGTTCAACGTGTCATAGTACGATAGCGGCGGCACCACAATGGCATTGCCCACCGAGTCGATGATGTAGTACAGCGTGTTGCCCTGGTAGGTGTAGGGGAACACGTCGCCGCAGCAGTCTTCCACAATGTTGACAAAGTTGCCCCACACGGAGTCTGCACTGTAGGCACTGGCGGAGCCGCAAGGGACGATGAGATGGGCGGTGTATTCCTGGAAGGTTGCTCCGAACCAAGAATTTTGCGTAGTAGGAGGCACGGCGCACTCCACTACCAAGGTGTCGAGCGGTGAGCCTGAGAACAATTGAAAGCCGAGGTCGGTGACGCTGGCAGGCAAGGTGGCTTTGTGCAAGTTGGGACAAGCGGCTAAGGCCATATTATAGAGGGTATGCACGTGCGGTGGCGCCACAAAGGTCTCGATACCGGTGCCCCGCAACAGGCCTGTTGGTATCACCTCCAAGTTCTGGGGCAGTTGCACGTGGCTGAGGCTGGAGCAATTCATCAAGACATATGAGCCGAGGTAGCTCAAACCTTCGGGAAAGATGACGCTATCGAGCAACGGATTGTTTTCAAAAGCCTCATCAAAAACCACCTTGAGCGACAAGGGCAAGTTGATGCGGCGCAGGAGGGAGTCTTGCGAAAAGGACCGCCAACCGATATAGCGCAGGCCTTCGGGCAGGGTGATACTGTCGAGCGAGGTGCATAGACGGAAAGCACTGTTCTCGATGGTGTCAAGCCCTTGGTGGAAGGTCACCGTCTGGAGACCCTTGCATAGTAAGAAGGCACCCGTGTCGACAACACTCACGCTGGCAGGAATATCGACCGATTGTAAAGCATAGCAACCTGCAAAGCAGGTGTAGCTAATGCGGCTCATACCGTCGGATAGGGGTGCCGACTGGAGGGCACTACAGGAATAGAAGGCGGAGCGCCCTAAAGAGGTGACCGATGCGGGCAGCGTGACAGTGGTAAGCCCACTGCATTTGTAGAAGGCGTAGTTGCCCACGCCGGTTACGGCGTGAATCGTGCTGCCACAGGGCACCGAGTCGGGTACTGTGACGGCACCCGTCGGCTTGGTATATCCTGTCCAGGCGGAGGTATCGCTGCTGGCGATGGGATGCAATGGCGGCACCACAGTGGCGTCGCCCACCGAGTCGATGATGTAGTACAGCGTGTTGCCCTGGTAGGTGTAGCTGAAAACGGAATCCTGGGCCTTCGCGCCCAGCGCCGCCATCGCAAAGATGGCCAATGCGAATAATGCTTTTTTCATTGGTGTCAAGTCCTTTCTGTCTCTTTTTATAAGGAGAATAATAATGATCTTTTGAGGCTGCAAAAGTACATTTTTCTTCCATTAACACGTAGGGTCGAATAATCAGGGACTGTTGTTGATTGCCGAAAACAAGCTGTTTCCATTTTTGCCGGCTTTGCCTCTCCTCTGTTCCTGGTGTTCTTTGATGAATCTCTGATACTTTTTTCTCTTTTGCACATATTGTATTCTGAAAAATGCTATTTTTGCCCCATATAAAAATGTGTAATAACCAAATATTTTTTGACAGATCATAAAGATTAACAGATAGTTTATAACCAAGCGTTTGCTATTTATTCGGCACTGCTCTGAAACCTAGGAAATTTCAAAGAACTTGTAAGCCTGGATAAGTCAGTTCAAACGTCTGCGCTGTGGCGCGGATGTGACTTATTGCTTACAGTGGGCTTCCTAGGGCCTCAGAGCGTGGATAAGGAACTTCCGCGCTCTTTTTGTGCCCTGGGCTACCCGCCGCCGTGATAAGCGCATGCGCAAAAACACGCAGACTATGGAGAGTCAAATCAAATCGCGCCAGCGGGTGGCTGACCACGGCGAGGTGTTCACCAACCCGCGGGAGGTGAATGCCATGCTCGACCTGGTGAAGCCCGAGACCGAGCGTCTCGACAGCCGTTTTCTCGAACCGGCTTGTGGCGACGGTAACTTCCTCATCGAGATCTTGCGCCGCAAGCTCGCCGTTTGCCGACAGCGGGCGGAGGCTCGGCAATACACGCAATTGCAATACGAGCAGGCGGCCGTGCAGAGCGTCAGCAGCATCTACGGCATCGAACTGCTTGCCGACAACGCCGAGGCCTGCCGCGCACGGCTGCTCGGCTATTTCATCAACGAGTATCGCAACCTCTACGGCGAGGCAGCCAAACCGGAGTGCATCGAGGCGGTGCACTACCTCCTTTCGAAAAACATCATTTGCGGGAACGCCCTCGACTACAAAGCCGACGACGGACAGTGGATTGTCGTCAGCGAGTGGAGCCTCATCGGGCAGGGCCTGATGAACCGTCGCGACTATGAGTTCAGCTACTTGGTAGGCGACAGCGCGGAGCAGGACCTCTTCAGCGACCTGCCCTGCGCCACCTTTCCGCCCGTCTATTTCCTCAACCTAAATGCAGCGGCTTATGGAGAGGCATGACTACAATCCCGATGTGCTCAACTGCTTGGCCAACCTGAGCAACGACGAGGTGAAGACCCCTCCCGCCGTGGCCGTGCGCATGCTCGACCTGCTGCCGCCGGAGCTGTTCACCAGTCCGACAACCACCTTCCTCGACCCCTTCACCAAGAGCGGGGTTTTTCTGCGCGAAATCGTGAAGCGGCTCGACCGCGGTCTGGAGAAGCTCATCCCCGACCGGCACGAGCGCATCGACCACATCCTGCAGAAGCAGGTCTTCGGCATCGCCACCACCGAGCTGTCGGCACACCTCAGCCGGCGGACGCTCTACTGCAGCAAGGATGCCAGCAGCCAATACAGTGTAAGCCGTTTCGCCACGCCCGACGGCAACCTGCGCTACCGGCCATTGCGGCACACATGGAGCACGGCGGGCAAGTGCATCTATTGCGGCGCAAGCCAGGGCGTTTACGACCGTGGCGACCAAGCGGAACAGTATGCCTACGAATTTATTCACACCGACAATCCCAAAAAACTTTTCAACATGAAATTCGACGTAATCATAGGAAACCCGCCGTACCAGATGACATTTGGTATAGAAGGGGGAAATAGTTCTAATGCTAAATCCATCTATAACCTGTTTATTGATCAGGCAATAAAGGTGTCACCGAGTTATTTAGTGATGATTACACCCAGTAGGTGGATGACTAAAACAGCACAAGGCATTCCGGAAGAATGGGTAAATAAGATGTTGAATGACAATCATTTCAGAATCATGCATGACTTTGAGGATGCTTCCTCGGTATTCCCAGGAGTAGAAATAAAGGGTGGTGTTGGTTACTTTTTATGGGATAAGAGTTATAGGGGCAAATGTGACTACTATTTTCATGAAGCTCATAGCGATAACATTATTCATCGTCATGATTATTTAGATTGTAAATCCGCAGGAGTAGTCATAAGAAATCCAAAAGTTTACTCTTTGCTTGACAAAATTGAACTTGTTGAGAAACAATACTATTTAAACACTGACTCAAATTTTTCAGGTTTGGTAAGTCCAAAACATTATTTTGATGATAGTTCATCACTTACATCAAATTGGCATGGTTATAAAGAATCCAAAGATTCAACATACAATATCAAGTATTACTTGAATCTAAATCGAGAACGAACTTTTCGATGGATTTCCGAATCACAATTGCCAAAGAACAAAGAAACTCTTGCATTACATAAGGTTTACATTCCTGCTGCCGGAGGTAGTGGCAATGACGATGTTATATTAGGGAGACCTTTTTACGGAGAGCCCAATAGCGTTTGTTCACAAACATTTCTTGTAATAGGATATTCTTCAGCCAAGCATCATTTTTCTAAAGATGAATGTGAGAACATTATTAGCTATATCAAAACCAAATTTTTTAGATTTTTGGTTTCAATTAAGAAGAAAACACAAAATGGACCGCGTGGTGTCTATCAATTTGTCCCCCTTCAAGACTTCTCCCACCCTTGGACGGACGAGATGTTGTACGAGAAGTACGGGTTGGAGCCGAAGGAGATTGAGTTTATCGAGGGGATGATACGGCCGATGGAGTGAGGGTTCAATTCAGAATTCTTTCGACAATAAAGACAACAAAAACAACAAAGACAACCGACGAATGGCCAAAGAAGAATTTTTCCAGAGCAAAAGTGAGCAGCAACCGATCGTGTACGCCTACGAGCATGTGGGCGTGCCGGAGCATGAGGGTGCCATCAAGGTGGGTTACACCACCCGCACCGCCGAGGAGCGCATCGGCGAGCAGAACCGGACGGCGGGACTGCGTTACAAGATCCTGCGGCAGTGGTCCGCCATGCGCAACGACGGCACCGCCTTCAACGACCATACGGTACACGCTCTGCTAAAGAAAGCGCATGTGTCGCACCTGGGCGGCGAGTGGTTCCGCTGCGACCTCCGCATCGTGGAGCAGGCCGTGCAGTCGGCACAACTGGGCAGCGACACCATGCTGCAGCGCACACAGACCTTCGCCATGCGCGACGAGCAGCGCCGCGCCGTGGAGAGGACCGCCTGCTACTTCACCGCCTTTGCCGCCGACCCCGACAACCACGGCTTCACTCCCCACTTCCTCTGGAACGCCAAGATGCGCTTCGGAAAGACCTTCACCACCTACCAGTTAGCGCTGAAGATGGGCTGGCGCAAAGTGTTGGTGCTCACCTTCAAACCCGCCGTGAAGACCGCCTGGCGCGAGGACCTGATGAGTCACGTGGACTTCGAAGGGTGGCAGTTTTGCGAGAAGGGCGAGGACCGCGAGTTCGGTTACGTCAACGAGCGAAAACCCTTCGTCTGCTTCGCCTCGTTCCAGGATGTGCTGGGCCGCAACGCGGCGGGCGGCATCAAAGCCACCAACGAGTGGATTCAGACCGTGGAGTGGGACTGCGTGGTACTCGACGAGTATCACTTCGGGGCCTGGGGCAAGCGCGCCCGCGACTACTACGGCAGTGACGACAACGCGCAGGCCAGCGCCGCTGAAAGCGAGGCCCTGATGGAGGAAGACGGCAGCCGCAAGGAGCGCGAGGCCCGCGAACTGTACGACGAGGGGCTGATGCCGCTGCGCACCGGCGCCTACCTCTACCTCAGCGGCACCCCCTTCCGCGCCATCGCCAACGGCGAATTCATCGAGGAACAAATCTTCAACTGGACCTACAGCGACGAACAGCGCGCCAAGGAGATGTTCGCGCAACAGCATCCCGGAGAATACAACCCCTACGCCGCCCTGCCACAGATGGTGATGCTCACCTACCGCATGCCCGACAGCATCACCGAGGTGGCCAACCAAGGCGAATACGACGAGTTCGACCTCAATGAGTTTTTCAGGGCCGATGCGTCGGGTTTTGTCCACGAAGAGTATGTGCAGAAATGGCTCGACCTAATCCGGGGTTCCTACAGCGAGAACACCGTCAGCGACCTGAAGTTAGGGGTGGAGAAGCCACCGATGCCCTACAGCGACATGCGGCTGGTGAGCTATCTCCAGCACACATACTGGTTTCTGCCGGGTGTGGCGGCATGCCGGGCCATGGCAGCATTGCTCAAGAAGCCCCACAACCGCTTCTACCACGACTACCGCATCGTTGTGGCCGCTGGCAGCGAGGCAGGCATCGGGGCAAAGGCGCTGGAACCCGTCTTCAACGCCATGGGCAATCCCCAGCAAAACAAAACCATCACCCTTTCGTGCGGCAAGCTCTCCACTGGCGTCACCGTCAGACCGTGGACAGGCATGCTGATGCTGCGCAACACCACCTCGCCGGAGACCTACTTCCAGACCGCCTTCCGCGTGCAAAGTCCATGGACAGTGACCGATGAGGAGGGACACGAAGTGGTGCTCAAGCCGCGCTGCTACCTCTTCGACTTCGCACCCAACCGAGCCTTGCGGTTAGTGCAGGAATACAGCTGCCAGCTCAACGTTTTGGAGAACAACCCGGAGAAAAAGGTGGAGGAGTTCATTCGTTTCCTGCCCATTTTAGCCTATGACGGCAGCAGCATGAAAGAGATTGACGCCGCCGGCATCCTCGACATGGCTATGAGCGGCACCACAGCCACCCTGCTGGCCCGCCGCTGGGAAAGTGCACTGTTGGTGAATGTCGATAACATCACCCTGCAACGGCTCTTGGGCAATCCCGAAGCCATGCGGGCACTGATGAACATTGAGGGATTCCGCTCGCTCAACACCGACATCGAAACCATCATCAACAAAAGCGAAAGTGTAAAAAATGCCAAGAAGAGAGGCGACAGTCTGAGCAGCAAGGAGAAAAAGCAGTTGAGCGAAGACGAAAAGGAATTCCGCAGCAAACGCGATGAAATCCGCAAGAAACTCATACAGTTTGCCACCCGCATACCCGTCTTTATGTACCTCACCGACAACCGCGAATACTGCCTGAAAGATGTCATCGAGCAGGTGGAACCGGAACTCTTCCGCAAGGTAACGGGGCTGACCCTCAAGGATTTCGGATTGTTGGTCAGTTTAGGTGTCTTCAACAGCGAACGGATGAACGATGCGGTCTATAAGTTCAAACGCTATGAGGACAGCAGCCTTTCCTACACGGGAATAGACACACACAAGGGCACGGTAATCGGCTTATGGGACACGGCGGTCGATATCGCCGACCTGCCCATCCAACATACGACAGGCTTGCGCAACGAGCCTGCCAATTCAGAAGGTAAGGCGGTTGTTGTTCCAGTAGAGGAACCAGTGGCTTTGGACAATAACGAGGAGTCTCCGTTGTCAGTCGGCGACAAGCTGCTGCACAAAACCTTCGGCGAAGGTGTTGTGGAGGCGTTGGACGAAAAGTACCTCTTTGTGACGTTCGGCAAGCAGACCAAAAAGTTCCTGCGCGATGTCGCATTCGCAAAAGGGTACCTGTCGCGAAATTGAATAGGGGGGGATTGATAGACGCAGAGAGGAAAATGCGCCGCGATGTGAAAATTACTTATCTCCGTAATGTCCGTATGCGGTCAAGACATCCACGTGCACCGTCATCTCAATGACCTCGTAAATGAGACGATGCTTCTTTGTGATATGGCGGCTCCAAATGGTACCTCCAAATCCTTTGAGTTGTTCTGGCTTGCCAGTGCCTGTTTTGGGGTGGTCGTAAAGCTCCGCAATGAGAGTAAGTGCTTTTTGGTAAGCCTTCGGTTCATGTTTGCTCAACATTTTGAGGTCTTGCTGCGCCTGCTCTTTGATTTCTACCGTGTAATGACTCATAAGCTGCGGATGTATTGGTCAAGATGCTCAATGCTGTCAAATTGTTTTCCAGACTGCTCTCTTGCGCGTTCTACCCGTGCGAAAAATTCCTCTTCTGTAAGTTCAGCGGAATCAGCCTCTTTTTCGGCAACGAGTTTCCGCAAATACTTGGCAGCTCGTCTCAGAAGATTTTCATCTTCAGCTATAATACTCATATTGCGGAGCACTTCCGCATTCAATTGCGTTGTTGTCATTTTATAGTCTTCTTTATTTCCGCTGCAAAGATACAAAAATTTTCCCTTAAGCAGCCTCGATGAGGCAAAACGCACGAAATACAATTTACCCCACACAGGCGAAACGCAGTGTGGGGTAAACCCTAAACATACAGTAAAACTGGCTTCTGACGGCATCAGCCTTTCAGCTTGCGGTAGCGCTTCTCGCCGGCGGGCAGGCCGGCAGGCGACAGACATTCCACGTTGCCGGCACGGTGCCAACGGCTGAGCACGTTTTTCAACGGCATGTCACACACCATTTCAGGGATATACGTAAATGAACTGCAAAATAATGTAGGTTTTATCGGCAATATAGAAGCCAGAAATGACAATTACCGTCGGCATCGATAACCACGATACGTTTGATTTCAAGGTCTATCCGAACCCGACAACAGGTGTTGTCAACGTTCAGATCACCAATCAGAATTCAACCATTACGGAATTCCGCGTATATGACGCGTATGGAAAATTAATTCGTGTGGTGGACGGTGTAGGGGCGAATAATTATTCGCCCATGCAAACGGCGCAAATAGACCTGTCAGGATTGGCCAATGGTGTCTATTTTGTCAAGCCTGTCGTTGATGGAAATACGATTGCAGCACGAAAGGTGATAAAAAACCAGTAGTTAAAAATTAATGGGGAGCCGCTCCGGCTCCCCATTTTTATAACGTTCCCTGCTTCAACTTCTCCACATAGTCGTTCACCATGTCCATCATCTCCGGGATGCGGATGCGTTGCGGGCAGTGGTGGACGCATTCGCCGCAGTGGATGCAGTGGTCGGCTTGACGCAGTTTAGGCACGCTGCGGTCGTAGCCCACGAGGAAGGCCTTGCGCATTTTCTTGTAGTCGCTCTCGTCTTGCGATTTGGCCATGTTGCCCTCCTTGATGCACTTGTTGTAGTGCGAGAAGATGCCGGGAATGTCCAAACCGTAAGGACAGGGCATGCAGTACTGGCAGGCGGTGCAAGGGATGTTTTTCAGGTCGTAGATCTTCTTGGCGATATCTTCCAGGAAGTTGAGCTCCTCTTGCGTCAGCGGCTTCAGCGGACAGTGGGTGGCGAGGTTGTCGTCGAGGTGGTCCATGTAGGTCATGCCGCTCAGGGAGGTGAGCACGTCGGGGAAGGTGCCGCAGAAGCGGAATGCCCACGATGCCACGCTGCGCTCGGGTTCGCGCTCTTTCATCTCCCGTACGATTTGGTCGGGCACGTTGGCGAGGCGGCCGCCCAACAACGGTTCCATGATGACGGCAGGTATGTTCCGCTTGGCCAATTCGTTATAGAGATATTCGGCTTTTGTGTTCGCCTCTTCGATTTCGTGGGCGAAGTGCCAGTCGAGGTAGTTCATCTCAATCTGCACGAAGTCCCACTTGTACTCCTCGTGGCGCGACAGCAGGTAGTCGAACACCTTCACATCGCCGTGGTAGGAGAAGCCAAGGTTGCGGATGACGCCCTTTTCGCGCTGTTCAAGCAGGAAATCGAGGATGCCGTTGTCATAGTAACGCTGGCGAAGCATCTCCATGGCGTCCTTGCCGCCGCCCACGCTGTGGAGCAGCAGGTAGTCGATGTAGTCGGTCTGCAGCTCCTTGAGGGAGTTGTTGAACATCGCGATGGACTCTTGGCGCGGCCAGGTGGCGGGTGCAAAGTTCGACATCTTGGTGGCGAGGTAGTAGCTGTCGCGTTTGTGGCGCGACAGGGCGATGCCGGTGGCCTTCTCGCTGCGTCCCTGACAATAGACAGGGGAGGTGTCGAAGTAGTTGACGCCGTATTCGATGGCTTTGTCCACCATCTTGTTGACCATCTCCTGGTCGATGGGGGCGGATTTGGCCTCGCGACCGGAAGCGCCTTTCGGAGCCTGCTCTTCGATGACCGGCAAGCGCATCATGCCGAAGCCCAATAGCGACACTTTGTCGCCGGTGCTGGGGTTCGTTCGGTAGGTCATCTGCCCCTTCCGGGGTTGCAGGGTGCCTTTCGGGTTTAGGTCGCCGCCGTTCTGGCAGCCTACCATTGTTGTGGCGGACACTGCGGTGCCCGCGCCTAATATTTTGAGGAAATCTCGTCTTGTTATATCTTTCATGTTTTTCTTTTTCTTTCTTGTTCCAGCCCCACACTGCGCTTCGCTTGTGTGGTTTTCTTTGCCCCACACTGTGCTTCGCTTGTGTGGTCTTCTTTGCCCCCACACTACGCTTCGCTTGTGTGGGGTTATTTGCGCTTCGCGCGTTTTGCCTCTCCGAGGCTGCTTAAGGAATGATGTATAACATTATTGGGGTTGTTCGTAACTGATAACTGGTCAGATGGTTCGTTGTTGTTCCACGCCTTCCACGTAGATTGCGGGGAGCGGGCGGGCGGGGCAGACGTACTCGCAGGCGCCGCAGCCGATGCACTTGCTTTCGTTGACGGCGGGGATGGTCTTGCCGTTGGAGAGCGGCACCATGTCAATGGCTTCGGCCGGACAGTGGCGGGCGCAGTTGCCGCACGGGATGCCGTCGCGCATCGCGATGCAGTTCTTCGAAACCCAAACGGCCGTGCCCTTTTTGATGGAGCTCTTCTCCTCCTTGAGGATCTCGGTGATGGCGTCGGTGGGGCATACGTCGCTGCAGGCGGTGCACTCGGGACGGCAGTAGCCGCGCTCGAACGACATCACCGGCTGCATCAGGTGCATCAAGTCGGTGGAGGGGCGCAGCACGTCGTTTGGGCATTGGGATACACAGAGCTGGCATCCTGTGCAGCGGGTGCGGAATTGGCTGAGCGTGCCAGCACCGGCCGGCAGAACGGGGGTCTTCCGCTCGGGGGCCACCTTGTCTTCGATGAATGCCAAACCGCCATCCACCTTCTTCTTCTCCTGCGCGAAGGCCGCCGTGCCCAATGCCACGGCAGAACCGATCAGGAAGGCGCGTTTGCCCGTATCGACGGTTCCTCCGGGTACGGCATTGGCGGATTTGTGCGGAATGTATTTGTATTCGATGGCGTCCTTGGGACAATTGGCCATGCAATTGCCACAAACCACACAACGCGAATAATCCACGAAACCATTCTCGCCGTCGATGCAGGAGGCCTTGCAGTTTTTCGTGCAGAGACCGCAATGGACGCATTTCTCGGGGGTGATGTGCATCTTGAGGCGGGAGAAACGGCTGAAGATACTCAGGAAAGTGCCCACCGGACAGATGTTGTTGCAATAGGTGCGGCCGTTGCGCCATGCCAGGATGACGATGACCACGAAGGTGACGGCTGCGATGATGAGCGTCGGTAAACTTCTGAGCCACACCTCTTTACTGTAGAAGGCGTAGCTGTTGAAATGCTCGCTGAGGGCTGCCAGACCGTTGTTGCACCACTGATAGACGGGCCCGAAAAGGCTCTGCACCATACGTCCGTAGGCAGAGTAGGGGGCCAGCAGCATCGCCAAGGAGTTGACGCCGGCGACTAATAGCACTATGAAAACACCTAAGACAATGTATCTCAGGACGTTGTGTGCTTTGGAGAAGGTGTGGCGACCCTTCTTGAACCTGTTGTGGATGTGCGCCACGCCGTCTTGGAAAACGCCCAACGGACAGATGACGGAACAGTACATGCGTCCGAACAGCAGCGTGAGCAGCAGCAAAACGATGACCACAAGGAAGTTGAGGGCCAGCACCGCGGGCAGGAACTGTATCTGTGCCATCCACGACAGGAATTTGTGCAGCGTCCCCGTGAAGTCGAGGAACATCAGCGTGATGCCGAGGAAGAAGAGGGTTGCGAGTACCCGCCGGATACGTTGTAAGGTTTTCTTATTCATTAGGGTCGGTTTTATGACATTTAAAAGAAAATGCAAAGGTACAAAAAAAATCATGCGATGATACGATGATGCGATGAAAAATGCGATGATGGGAGGATACGATGATGGGATGATGGGATGATGGGATGATAGGATGATAGGATGAAAAAAAAGACGGGCATGAAATTATTTCATGCCCGTCTTTGCTATTATAATGCTGACGATAACTAACGACACCTTAAATCCTCGAATCATCGCGTCATCGAATCATCGGCTCTATTTCGTAGCGTCGATGGCTTGCTTGATCAGTTGGAAGGTGCGTTCCGGATCGTTGTACAAGCCCATGGAGAAGCGGATGAGGCCTTCGCTCATGCCCATCTCGTGTTGGATGTCTTCGGGAACCTCGGAAGAGGTGGATTTGCCGGAGTTGCTGAAGAGCGTCTTGAAGTAGCCGAGGCTGACGGCGAGGTAGCCCACGCCGAGTTCCTGCATCTTCTCCATGATGGCGCTGGCTCTCTCTGCCGTGCCCATGTCGATGGAGATCATGCCGCCGAAGCCGTAACCGTCGTTCATCATCGATTTGAAC
>JAEEGL015601261.1_pt1 | contig 16476 bp, 19 predicted proteins | sample 9134231 | NCBI WGS metagenome assembly JAEEGL01 (sample SAMN16246548, study PRJNA631951) | gut metagenome | biome: gut microbiome; feature: rumen; material: fiber-attached | host: Bos | place: Iran: Karaj | collected 2018-10
CCTTGGGACATCGCGGCAATTCAGAAGTTGCCGCAGGCAACTTCAGTACACAGCAGGCTGTCCTGCGCCACGGCAGCACAGCTGAACCTCGGGAATTGCCGGGATCCCGCGCCAGCGGAACCGCGGACGACCGTCCGCGGCGACAGGTCACGTACACAGCAGGCTGTCCTGCGCTCCAACTTCACAATACGCTGTGTACAGTATACCACAAAAGGGGAGAAGCGGCAAGGGGATGTCACAATTTTCTGCCAAAGCGAAAAAGGGACGGTCGATACCGTCCCTTTCCGCCGCGCGCCGCACCGGTCGCGCTCACAGCGCCAGCGGATCGAAGAATCCCCGGCTTCTGTGCACGCAGCGCAGATCGCCCGCCGCACCGCATCCGTACTGCCATACCTCCGGGCGGTACGTGAGCGCCCGTGCCATCGTGCCGCCCCAGTACGCCAGCCACAGACCGCATCCCGGCGGCATTTCCAACCGGGCAAGCAGCCGCGGCTCGGCAAAAAGCATCGGGCGCAGCCCCACCTCCGCGACCGCGTCGAGGAACGTGCCGACCGCCTCCGTGAGCGCCGGAGCGCCGCGCGGCAGAAACCGCTCGTCCCCGCAGTCGCAGACGGCCCACAGCGGGATCATCTCCCGCAGCGGACGGACAGCGTCGAGGAAGCGCCGCGCCTCCGCCGACGCCTCGTCGGCATCCTGCGCGCTGAAGCGGTGATAGACGCCCGCCATGATCCCCGCCTCCCGCGCGCCGCACAGATTCTCCGCACAGCGCGCGTCCCGTTCCGCCAGCCCGACCGCACGCGCCAGCCTCTCGCCGAGCGTCGCCCGCACGAAGGCGAACGAGATCCCGTCCGAGCGGACGGCGCGCCAGTTTACCGCGCCGAATACACCGCTTACGTCGATCCCTTCCACGGCGGTACCCGTCACGGCGCGACGCCGTATACGATCACCGCGCCGTCGCCGCCCGCGCCGGACGAACGGGCGGGACTCGAACCGTAGCCCCGGCCGCCGCCGGAACCGAGCGTTCCCGCATGTCCGCTGCCGTTCTCCATCACAGCGGATCGCCCGCCTTCCGCGAGGAGGGAGGGGCCGCCGCCTTCCGCCGTCCCGGCAAACCATACGGACTGCGCCTGATAGCCGTAACGCGCCGTATAATCGCCCGCCGCGCCTCCGGCCGCCATGTACAGGGAAGTGTCGAGGAACCAACTCGCCTCGCCCTTCTTCCCTGCCGCAGGGCTGTTCCCGGACACGGAGGCGCCGCCCGCGCCGATCCAGAGCGGCACGGATACGCCCGCGCGCAGATAGATCTGCGCTGTCAGGGATTTCCCGCCGCCGCCGCCGATCGGGCCGTCGGAGATCCGGGCATAGGGGCCGGAACCGCCGCCGCCCTGGACCGTCACACGGTAGAGTCCGTTTTTCGACGGATACAGCGACGTGTCCAGCGTGTGAGCACCCGGCATTGTGAAGCGCGTCAGCTCCGTCCACTCTCCGGCGATCTCCCTGTATTCCCCATCGCCGCAGAGCGCCGTGCCCGCACCGGCGTCCGTGCGCACGAGCGCCGCGGCGGCAGCGAGCGCCGATACGTCCTCCCCCGAAAACGTCTCGTCGATCGCGGTACGGATCCGCGCGGCGAGCTCCTCCCCGCCGAGACGGTCCAACACGGACGAAGCGAGCGGCCGACTGTCCGCGATATCTTCCGCGCGAAGCGCCGATGCGCCCGTCCCTACCGTGACGGAAGCCAGCGGCAGTTCGCGGATCTCCTCGCCCCATACCGGCGTGCCGCCCGTCCGCACGGCGGCGGTGATAGTGCGCTGCGGCAGATCGAGCCGGAGCACGACCGCGTCCGTCCGCGGCGCCGCCGCGTTCTCCGCGATCGCAAGCGTCAGCGCCGCCGTGTTCCGGTAAAAATATCCGTCGATCACGGCGGCGCCCGGTGCGATCTGTACGGCGAGCCCGCCTCCCTCGGCGGGAGAGACGGTCAGTCCGTCCGTCTCCGTGACGCCGCTCGTCACGAGCACCGCGGCGACCGCCGCAAAATCCTGTGCCGAATACACGCGATCCGGCACGCCGTCCGTCACGACGGCGTTGAAAGGAAATGATGTTTCCATTCTCTGTCCTCTTTTTTTAAGAATTTCCCGTTTCTCCCACGACGTCCGCACGCACGGTGACGGTCGTCCCGCCGCCGCGCAGCGTCAGCGTGCGCTCCGTACAGAGCGCCGTGACGTCCAGCCCCGCCGCGTCGTCGTATACGGGGAAGAGATCCCCGAGCCGCAGATCCGCCGCCGTGCTCTCGCTCACGCGGAGCGACACGGTGCGCACCGGGCGGCGTCCGGCGAGGATCCGTCTCCCCCGCGCCTCCAGCGCCGCACGGTAAAGCGCCTCGGTACCGTAATCCGCGGCGGAAAACTCCGTCACGCGCTCGAGCACCGCCCTCGGCGGCTGCGCCGCATCGTCCCAGCCGTCGTCAAAGAGTCCCGCCGCCGTCACCGTCACGGCGACACCTCCCTCGCCGAGCACGACGGCGCGGTTCGCGTACCGGCTGAGGTCCTGCGTCCGTTCGCTCCCCGCGAGACCGCCCTGCGTCCGCGACAGAAAGAACGGTACCCTCGCCCGCGGACGCAGCGAGAAAGCGAAGCGCCCGGTCTCCGGCAGAAAAGACAGCCGCATCCCGCATCCCGCCGCGCCGCAGACGGCGCGCAGCGCCGCGAGCAGCGTCGACGGTCCGACGTCCGTGTCCGCTTCCCCGCTCTCCCCCGTCTCCGGGAGATCGAGCGGGCCGGGCAGCGCGGCGGCGCCGAATTCCGCGATCAGAGAAGCGCACAGCGTATCCGCCGCCCCGGTGACGCGGCGGTGTACGGGGATCACGCTCCGCCCGAAATACGACAGAAGTCCGCCGGCCGAGACGGTGACCGTCCCCGCCGCCGTATCCTCGCGCACCGCTTCGATCACATAGGCGTCCTCCATGCCCGGCAGGACGACGATCCGTTCCGGAGAAAATCGCTTTGCCTCGTCGAGCGGTGCCGTCCACGTGCAGGCGCCCGGACGGTCGAACGCCTCCGACGCCGTCAGGGAAAGGACCCTGTCACAGACGGAACGCCATCGCAGCATCCGGTCAAATATCCGCAGTTCCATACGTCTCCTTTACAGATACAGCGGCGCATAGCACAGCGCCAGCCGCACCGATCCGTCGCCCGTGCTTTCCCAGCGGATCGCGTTCTCTCCCGGCATGAGGGAAAAGAAATCGCTGCGCCAATCCGTTTCACCGAGGATCGACGCGCCGTCCGCCGTCACGTCCTTTTTGCCTGCGTTCGTATCGAGAGCGAAGGACTCGCCCGCCGCAAGGACGTGCGCGACCGTCATCGACCGCTCGCCCAGGCGGAGCGTCACCGCGGAGACCGATCCGCCCGCCGCCGTGACGCGCGCCGTGAATCCGCAGGGGACGTCGCCCGGGTTCTCCGCCCACACCGTCCCCTCGGAGCCGATCTGACCGAGTACCGTTCCTGCCGTCAGGACGAGCGGAAAGGTGAGCCGCCCCGCGCCCCCCTGTCCGCCCGCCGTCATCGCCGGGGCGGCAAAATACGCTTCGCTTCCCTCTCCGCTCTCCGCCCGCACCGTAAAGAACGCGGCGTCGCCCGCCGCGAACGGCGGCTCCTCGGAGAATTCCGGCGCCGCGGAGGAAGCCAGGCGGATCGTCTTGCCGTCCGCCGTCAAGAGGAATCCGTCCGCATCCGCCGCGATCCGCCGCAGCCGGCGGCAGCGGACCGAAAGCGACCGCTCCTGTTCCGCTGCGTCCTCCCCCTCCGGGAGGACGTATCCCTCGATCTCCACCGTCCGGCGTCCGCCGGGCAGGCGCGGCGCGCCGGGGCGGAAGGCGTGCAGGACGTATCCCTCCTCGCCGAAGGTGATCTGCCCGTTCCCGTTTTCCATCTTGACCGTATGCCGCGTCATCCGAACACCAGCCTTCCCGTCATCCCGGCGTCGTCCGATTCCGCCGTCAGCGTGAACGGATAGGACGAATCGCGCGAGGAATGGAGCGTCAGCGACGGCGTGCCGGTCTGCGAGGCGATCATCGAGAAGACCATCTCACCGCCGCCCGCCGCCTGCGGCAGCGCGCACCGGAGCACGACGCGCATCCGCGTCCGCGACGCCGGGAGACGCTCCCGCTCCCAGCGTCCCGTCATGTAGGAGAACAGAACGGGCGAGAGGCGGGCGAGCCGCCCCTCCAGCCGTACCCGTTCCCCGAAACGGATCGCGCGCACGAGCCGTCCCGTGTAGTCCGTGATCTCATGGATCCGCGCCGACCAGACGAGCGTCACGCCGCCGCGCGTCGGTCCGGCAAAATACCGGCTGTCCTGTGCCTGCTCCTCCGTCACCGACGCGGGAGCCAGATACAGCCGTCCCGCGCCGAGCCCGATGATTTTTTCTTCATTCTGCAACCTGAGTCGTCATCCTTTCTCTTCCGTCCCGCTCACGATCCGAAAGCACGCCTGCATGTAATACAGCCTCTGGGCGCGGGCGAATCCGAACTCTCCGTACTCGTCCGCGGCGCGCACCGTCATCTCCTCGCCGCTCTCACCGACGGTGAGCACGGCGGCAAAGAGACGTTCGAGCGCCTCCCTCACCGTCTTCTCGTCGGCGCCGTACACGCGCACGACCCATCTCACCTCCCGCGCCAGCCCGTCGCTTTTGCCGGGCAGCGTCCGGTAGACCGCGCACGGTCCCGCACAGCGGCACGGCGCGGGGATGAGAGGCAGCCCCATCGCGCGTCCCGCCGTCTCGTACAATTCCGTAAGTGTCTGTGCCACCTTCTCGCCTCTCTCCTCAGACGTGCATCCGCACGCATTTCACCGACCAGAAGCGTCCGTGACGAACGGGCGTCAGCATCCGGTATTCTCCTCCGTCCACCGCCACGCTCATGCCGCGCAGAAAGCCGCCCGGCGGTGCGCAGCGCGACGGGATGAGCAGCGCCGCCGTCTCGGCGGCGTAGTCCGTCAGCCGGTCCGTCGATTCTTTGGCGCTGCGGCTCGAAACGCAGGCGCGGATCTCACCGAGCCGTACCCGCGTCTCTTTCCCGTCCAAACCGATCTCCGGCACGCCGAACAGCACGCAGCGCACCGTACCGCGCCGCGTCATCGCACGGCCTCCCTGCCGCCCGGATGCCGCAGCGCCCGCAGTGCGGCGAGGATATCGCCGCTGTAGGCGGTACGGTAGTATTCCGATACGCCCGATGCCGTCCGGGAGGAAAGGCCGGCTCCTTCGAGCCGACCGTAATCCTCCTGCGCCATGCGGATCAGAAGCCCGTCCGGGACAGTCTCCCCGGCACTCAGATGGCAGTACGTCCGCGCGAACGCTTCCGCCTCCGCGAGCAGCGCGGCGATCAGCGCGTCCTCTTCCTCATCCGCCGCGTCCAGCCCGAGCCGGACGCGCATTTCCTGTGGCGTTACCATCCGTTCTCTCCCCGCACGGACGAGATCAGAGCGCAAGGGACACGGACGCCTTCACGGCGCCCGCCGCGTCCACGGCGGCCAGCGCGATGCGCGAAGCGCCGCCCGCGTCGACGGTCGATACGCCGTTCCACTCCTGCCAGCCGCTCAGATCGTCCGAGAGGAGCGGCGCGTCCGCGTCCGTCATGTAGCGGACCGTCTGTCCCTGTTCCGTCTGCGCGGTCAGCGTGATCTTGCCGTCCGCGAGCGTCGCCGTCGCCGTCAGCGTCGGCGCGCTTTTGCCGAGGATAACGGAGGAGGTGTCGTCGACGAGCGCGATCACGCCGTGGCGCTCATAGACGATCGTGTTCTCCTTCTTCTCGATGTCGCGGCTCTGTTCGAGCCCCGCCTCGCGCTTGACGAAGAACTTCACCGCCGGCTTCTCCGTGATGATGACCATCCCTTCGGGAACGAGACGGGAGAAAAGCACCGGCACGCCGCACAGCGTACCGAACTGGCCGGTATACATCAGCTCGCCCTGATGCGCCGCCATGAAGTCCGCGTCGGTGCGGATCGCGCTGCGGCCGTCCGTCCCCATCAGAATGAACAGCCCGTCCTCGACTTCGCGGCCGAGATCGCCGAGCGCCTCGACGATATCCGCGTACGTCACGGCGTTCCCCGCGATCGCATGGCGGTTGCGGATCAGCATGAGCTGGGAGAAATACTCGGCGCGGATCTGGTTCGTCATCACGTCCGCCATCCCCTCGAGCGCCGCGTCGATCATCGCCGGATCCTTCATCGCCTCCACGTCGTTGTAGCGGAAGGTCTGCTGATAGCGGCGGACCGTGTACGTCTCCGGGCAGAAAGTCACCGCGCCCGCCGAGCCGTTCGCCTCCCCGGCGTTCAGCATCTCCACCGTACCGCTGTAGGTGTAGCGGTTGATGACCTTCGTCAGGCCGGCGCCCTCCGTCAGGGAATCGTCCACGCTCATCAGCGCGCGCACCTCCAGGCGGGAATTGAGCAGCTCGGTCAGCTTCGTTTCCAGTACGGAATTCTCATAAACAGTATTCGGCATACTTTTTCCTTTCTTTATTCAGTCGTCGGGAGAAGAGGATGACGCCGTCATCCTTCCTCCCCCATCATCTCCGCCAGGCGCGCCACCGGCGTGCGGCAGATCATCTGCGCGGACAGCGGCGCGGCTTCGCCGCAGCCGGGACGCATCCCGCCCGCACGCTCCTGGAGCAGCCGCGCCGCCGCCGTCTCCACCGCCTGCGCCAGCATCCCGACGCGCTCTTCGAGCGTCTCGTCGGTCAGCTCCGTCTCCTCCGGCGTCACGAGGAACGCCGAGAACGCCTCGTCCAGCGCGCGTTCGCGCAGCATCCGCGTACAGCGGATCTCCGTTTCCCGGCGCGCCGCCGCCGTGCGCGCCTTCGTCAGCTCGTTCTCCAGAGCGGTGATGCGCTGCGCGTTCTCTTCCGCCGCGCGGCGCGCTTCCTCGGCACATTCCTCACGAACGGCGGCAAGCCGCGCCTCCCACTCCGCCTCATTCGGCTGCTCCGCCGGAAGTGCCGGATCGAATTCTTCCGTCATGCTTCCTCCTTCTCTTTCGCGGGCGCCGATTCCTCGGCGATCCGCGCCATTTCCGCCGCCGCGTCTTCCACCATCGGGAGCTGCTCCACGACGGTGCGGCGCGACAGGATCCCCGTCAGCTTCCGCGCCATCTCCGCCGATTCCTCCGGAAGTCCCGGAAGGTTGCGCACGAAGTGCATGCGGATCGTCTCCGCGTCGTACCCTTCGCCCATCATGCCGAAGAGGCGGCAGATGCAGCGCCAGCGCTCCGTCAGCGAGCGGCGGAAATACTGTTCCGTCACCGATACGCGGTTCTCGAAATTCAGTAAGCGGTAGCGGATCGCCACGCCGGACAGCGTGCCGCCCGCCAGCGTCTCCTCCGCCATGTCCACCGTGCCGGAGAAGCGGTAGATGTCCTTGGCGATGCGCGCCTTCAGATTCTCGATATACGCGTCGTTGACCGTTTTCGTCAGCCACCGCGCGTCCCCGCCCTCGTCGAGCAGGATCACACGGTCGCGCCGGATCCGCGCCAGGTCTTCCGCGTCCGTCGCGCCCATGCCGGAGATCGCCAGATAACTGTCCGCGAAGAGCTCGAAATCGTTGACGCTCGCGCTCTGGAGCCGGTCGTAGGCGTCGACGAGCGTGAGTACCGGCTCGAAGTCGCCCTGACGGTCGCGGTTGTTGTCGTAAAAGATCACCGGCACCTTCCCGAACCAGTGCGGGCGCCGTCCGCGCGGCAAGAGCGCCGTCCCGTCCCAGACGTAGGCGCGCATATCCCGGTCCGTGTAGACCTCGACGCGCGTCTCTCCGCTGTCCGCCGGGCGGAAAAAGCGGATCGCGTACCGGAGCCGCGGATCGACCGTGTCGTCGTAGACGGGGATCACGGAGGTGACCGGCAGCGGCGTGAAGCGCGGATGCGCGACGTCCTCGTACCAGAGCAGCTCCGCCGCCCGGCCGTACACGGACAGATCGCGCGCCAGCGCGTTGTTCACGAAGCGCTCGCTGTTCTCCGCTCCGACCCGTTCGACCATCGCCGCCGTCCGCTTGTCCGAGGAAGAATAGGCGACGCCGCGCCCCATGAAGTACCCGACCGTGCAGTCCGTGATGTTCCGGCAGAAGGAATTGACGAGGCGGTTGTCCGGCTTTCCGGGATCGCGCGGAGCGCGCAGGATCCCGTGCCGCCCGAGGTAATACGCGCCGAGCCGCTTCAGGCGCGGCAGTTCCGTGCGCATGAACGCCGTCAGGCGGGCAAGAATTTCCGATTCATTTGGCATGTTGTTTTCCTTTCTTTCTCGCAGAAGCCCGCTTGCCGCCGCCGGGTCCCATCCGTCGGAAGAAAGGCTTCCCACCCTGCCCGCGGCGAGCCGCGGGCTTCTGCTTCATATGCCGAGCGCGTCTTTCGGAAGCGTGCGCAGACGGCGGCTGTGCCGCAGCGGCTCCGTCGCGTAGCGGAGCGCCGCCATGGCGTCGTCGTGCACCGGGCAGGGCACGTCCGTCGCCTCGCCGGACGTGCCGTCCGTCATCCAGTGCCACTCCTGCAGTTCCCCGATCACGTGCGGACACGTCTCGTTCACGATCAGCTCGTGCTGTTTCAGAAAATCGATCTGTGCCGCCACGCTCCCCGGTTCCTTGACGACGGCGACCGCCCGCCATCCGGCCTTCTTCCACGTTTCGATCCGGTCCGGCTCCGCCGAATCGCAGTACATCGGCAGCGTCTTCGGGAACGCCGCCTCTTCCGCCATGCGGATGATCTCCGCCGTATCCTTCTCCCGCACGTACAGCTCCCGCAGCACGTGGAGCACACCGTCCCGGATCCCGACGAGAAGAAGACAGTCCGCGTGGTTGAAGCCGAAGTCCTGCGCCATCCAGCAGCCGTCGTACGCCGCCGGATCGTCGGAGAGCGCCTCGGGGCGCCAGCGCGTCAGGATCAGTCCGGTCCGCGCGCTGCCCCACTCGCCGAGCCCGTAGACGGCGTACCCGTCCGGGTCCTGCTCGGCCCGCCGCTCCATGCGCGCCGCGTACTCTTCGCCGATGAACGCGTTGTCGCGGTAGGTGCTGTGATGGAGGAAGACGTCCGGGGAGGGCGGCGCGTCCCAGAAGCGGCGCTTCAGCCAGTGCGCAGCGGAGACCGGATTGAAGGTCAGCGTGATCTGATAATAAAGCCGCGGATTGAATACGGAAAGCTCGCCCCGCAGACGGTCGTCGAGGATATCGAGATCCGCCGCCTCCAGCTCCGTCGCCTCCTCGCACCAGATCCAGGTGAGTTTCCCGCTCTCGAACGCGACGCTCTTCACCCGCTCGCGCTGCTTTCCGTCCTGCATCCCGCGGAAGAGGATCCGCGCGCCGGTAACGAGCGAGGTGAACTCCATCGGTTCCTGCCGGATCCGCCAGAAGCGCGCCGCGTCACGGCCGAAGATCCGGCGCACCGCGCCCAGCAGTTCCTCGAATACGCTGTACCGGCAGGATGCTTCCGTTTTGCGGACGACGAGCAGGTTCGCGCCGTAATAGCGCACGTCCGAGAGACGGAGGATGAGATCCTGCGCGACGTTCAGGCTCTTGCCGGACCCCGCGCCGCCGCAGAGGAGCCGATAGCGCGCCCGCGATCCGTTCGCTTCTCTGAAACAGCGGTTGAAGTATACGGCGGTCTCAGACATACTCGTACCGAACGATCAGCGTCGGTCCGTCCTCCCCCTCCGCCTCCGAGGCGGCGATGACCCTCAAAAGCTCCAGCGCCCGCATCCGGTCCGCGACCCGGATCTCCGGGTCGGCGGAGAACGCGATGCTCTCGTACTCCGCGCGGATCCTTGCGAGCATCTCCCCGGACACGCGCCGTATGATCCGCCGGTCGAGCAGCGCCCGCGCCTCCTCGCTCCTCAAAAGGCGGTACGCCTCGTCCCGCCCGATCCCCGCCGCCCGCGCCGCGCCCGGCAAGTCGTACGCGGCGGAGAATTTTTCCAGAAACTCGTGTTCCCGCTTCTGCATCGCTTCCTCCTGTCCGCAGATAAGAACATCTGTTCTTTTCTGCGTGCAATAGTATAACACAGAACAAGCGTTCTTGTCAATGGGATCCTCCTTGTCTTCTTTGCACAGATTTTTTGGCGCGCGCATGTGCATTCTGTATAATCCCTTTCCCGTTTCCTCCCCGAAATTCTCCGCTCGCCGCCGCCCGTACCGTTCCGTACCCTTTGACTTTTTCCTTCCGATGTGCTATACTGTTATCGGGGCTTCCGTATCGCATTGCGGATCCCTTCCTTATTTCCTTATGGAAACGCTGGTGAAATTCAATGGTCTCCCTTCTCTCGCTGTCCGTCGCGCTTGCCGCCGGACTTCTGCTCTCCCGCTTCGTCAAGCCGCTGAAGCTCCCCGCCGTGACCGGCTATCTCGTTGCCGGGATCCTCGTCGGCCCGTATCTTCTCGGCGCCGTCGGCGTGCCGGGGCTTGGCTTTTCCTCCCGGGAACAGCTCGGCGGGATGGGGATCCTCTCCGACGTCGCGCTCGGGTTCATCGCATTCGCCATCGGCAACGAATTCCGCCTTTCCCAGCTGAAGAAGACCGGTCGGCAGGCGACGATCGTCGGGATTCTCCAGGCGCTCGCCGCCACGCTCTGCGTCGACGCCGTCCTGATCGTCTTTCATCTGTTCTTCCCGGAACACCTCTCTCTCCCCGCCGCGCTCACCCTCGGCGCCATCGCCTCCGCCACCGCGCCCGCCGCAACGCTCATGGTCGTGCGGCAGTACAAGGCGAAGGGTCCGCTGACCGACATCCTTCTGCCCATCGTCGCGCTCGACGACGCCGTCGGGCTCGTCGTCTTCGCCGTCTCCTTCGGCGTCGCCCGCGCGCTCCAGAGCGGGACGGTCGATCTGATCTCCGTGCTCGTCAATCCGCTCGTCGAGATCGCCGCCTCTCTCTCCCTCGGCGCGCTGATGGGATATCTCTTCTCGGCGGCGGAACGCTTCTTCGACTCGAACAGCAAGCGTCTCTGCCTTGCCGTCACCTTCGTCATGCTGACGGTCGGTCTGTCGATGCTCTCCTTCCGGATCGGACCGGTCACGGTAGGTTTCTCTTCCCTGCTCGTCTGCATGATGCTCGGTACTGTCTTCTGCAATCTCTGCGATTTCTCCGCCGAGCTCATGGATAAGACGGACAAATGGACGGCGCCGCTCTTCGTGCTCTTCTTCGTTCTCTCCGGCGCCGAGCTGGAGCTCGACGTCTTCCGCGACGTCCTCATCGTCATCGTCGGCGTGCTCTATATCCTCTCCCGCTCCGCCGGCAAGTACTTCGGCGCGCGGGAAAGCGCGCGTCTGAGCGGTTGCTCCGACACGATCGTGCGGTACCTCGGCATCACGCTCATGCCGCAGGCCGGCGTAGCGCTCGGCATGTCCGTCACGGCGCAGGAGCTCGGCGCGGACGGGGCGCTCGTGCGCAACATCATCCTCTTCTCGGTACTTATCTACGAGCTGATCGGACCGGTCTGCACGCGCATTGCGCTGACCCGCGCCGGCGACATCACGCCGCGCGCCGCGCTCCCCGCCTCCGAGCCGGAGGACGACGACTGAAAAAGAAAAAAGCCCGGGATCCGGGCAAACGGCGGCGCCGGTCAATTGACCGGCGCCGTTTTCTTTTTCTGATGGACGTATTCAGCTGTACGTGCGGATGATCTCCTGGGCGATCTGCCGCCGCGGCACGCAGCGGTCCATCGCCTGCTTCTCCATATACCGGTGCGCTTCCGGCTCCGTCATTTTCAGCTCGCCGATGAGCAGCCACTTCGCGCGGTTGACGAGCCGGATCTCCTCCATCTTTTCCTCCACGGACAGCACCTTTCTCTCCGTCGCGCGGAGCCGTTCCCGCGCGCTCGCCAGCCAGTCGAGCGCCTGCTGCATCGCCGCGCGCGACAGCGGCTTGGCAATGAGAAAAACACCTGCCCCGGCATACTGCTCAAAGAGCTCCGGATACTGCTCCGCCCGCACCATGAGCAGCGCGACCGTATTGCCCGCGCCGCCGGCGTCGGCGGCGAAGCGCGTCCCGTCGCCGTCCGGCAGCGGCGTGTTGACGATGACGAAATCATACTCCCGCTCGGCGAGCGCGCGCTTGGCGGCGCTGACATTGCCGACGGAACTGACCGGATCGTAGCGGGAGGAGGAAAGCAGTCCGAGGAGCGTACCGCTCACCTGCGCGGACGCGCAGACAAGCAGCACACTGTAAACGCGCTCGCTTGAACTCATGGCTCCCCCCTCCTTTCGGATCCGCTTCGGTCACTCTCCGCAGTACAGGCTGCATATCGGCTCCGGGATATGCTCCCGGATGAAGGCGCTCTCCCGCGCGGCGCGGCGCGCCGCCGCAAGGCTCGTCGGCAGCCGGCGCAGCCCGGCAAGCGCCGCCTCGTCCGCCCGGAACAGATTCAGATCGACCGGCGGCGGCAGCGCGGTCCCCTGCCGGATCCCGTCCAGTCCCGCCCAGATCAGAAGCGCGAACGCCAGATACGGATTCGCCGTCGGATCCGGCGAGCGCAGCTCCGCTCGCCGGAATTCACCCTCCGCCGCGGGGATACGCACGAGCTGGGAACGGTTCTCCCGCGACCACGAAACGTACCCCGGCGCCTTCTGCCGTCCGAGGCGGCGGTAAGACGCCTGTGTCGGATTGAGGAACGCCGTCATTTCCTCGATATGCGCAAGGATCCCTGCCGTCACGCGGGAGGTACGCTCCTCCCCAGTCGGCTGCACGGACAGATTGATATGGAAGCCGCTGCCCGGCTGCCCGTCGATCGGTTTCGGCGAAAAATCGGCGTACAATCCGCTGCGCTGCGCCGCGGTGCGCACGACGAGCTGAAAGATCTGCGCGTTATCCGCGGCGGACAGCGCGTCGGAATAGCGGAAATCGATCTCGTTCTGACCCGGCCCCGCTTCGTGATGCGAGCTCTCCGGGCGGATGCCCATCTGCTCCAGCGTCAGGCAGATCTCGCGGCGGACGTTCTCGCACCGATCCGCCGGCGCCACGTCCATATAACCCGCCCGGTCGCAGGGTCTGTCCGTCCGCTCGCCCGCCTCGTCCAGCTCGAACAGGTAAAACTCCTGCTCAGCGCCGAAGCAGAACGCGACGCCCGCCGCCTCCGCTTCCGCGACGGCGCGGCGCAGTACGCTGCGCGTGTCGCAGACGAAGGGCGTGCCGTCCGGCTTCGTGATGCGGCAGAGCATGCGCATGACGCGCCCGTGTTCCGGACGCCACGGCAGAGGGATCAGCGTGTCCGGCTCCGGATGGAGCAAAAGATCGCTCTGCTCCTCGCCGCCGAAGCCGGGGATCGCCGAAGCGTCGAACGCGATGCCGTACTCAAAAGCGCGCGGGAGTTCCTCGGGCATGACGGAAATATTCTTCTGCGTCCCGAACACGTCGCAGAAAGCGAGGCGGATGAACTTGACGTCCTCCTCCTGCACGTACTGGATGACCTCGTCCTTCGAATACTTCATTGCTTTCTCCCCTTCCGAATTCTTCAGTTCGCCACGTACATCTGCCGATACGGATTCTTGCTGTCCGGCGTCACGACGGTGAACGGCGCGGACAGCACCTCCCCGGCGTCATACCCGAACAGACCGCAGAACTCTTCCACGTACGGTCTCAGCTGCGCCATATCGTCCGGCCCGGCGGACGCGGCCGTCACCTGTTCCGGAAAAACGATATCCCGGCAGTCCGAGCGGAGGAACATCTTCCCGCCGTGCATACCGGTGCAGGGGAATCCCCCCACGATCTTCTCCCCCGGCGTCCGGAGGCCCAACACGACGATGACGCCGCCCGCCTGATATTCGCCGAGGAAGGATCCGGCGCATCCCCCGATCACCATCACGGGGATCTTTTCCCGATACGCCTTCATATGGATCCCGGCGCGGTACCCGGCGTTCCCTTCCACGTAGATCCTGCCGCCGCGCATGGCGTATCCCGCCGCGTCGCCGATGTTCCCGTGAACGACGATCCTGCCCTCGTTCATGGTATCGCCCACGGCGTCCTGCGCGTTCCCCATGACGGTGAGCGTTCCCCCGTTCAGGTAGGCACCGAGCGCGTTGCCCGGGATCCCGCGGATCTCGACGGAGCGGCCGCTCATCCCGGCGGCGATGAAGCGCTGTCCGCAGCATCCGTCGACCGTGCAGTCGCCGCCGCTTCGGCGGATCGCCTCGTTGAGCGCCTTATGATCCATTCCAGATGCATGTATGTACATAATATTATACCATTCCTTCAAACTTTTTTCTACGGATTTCCCGTGAAAACGCGAAGGTCGTCGCCTTTTTTTTCAGGATATCGAAATTCACGGAGGAGAGCGGCGTCTTCTCGCGGATCATGGCCGTGTAGATCCCGGCGCGCTCCTCGCATCCGACGAGGATGAAGCCGAGCAGCCGATCGTCCTTCGTGAACAGCCGCTTGACGGAACCCTCCGTCTTCTCCTCGTACATATCGCCGTCGTACGTCCCCGCCGTCATGATGTGGAGTCCGAAAAAGCCGATCGAATTCATGGGGATCGCGCAGTCGAACGCCGCCTCGCCGCCCGCCATGTTGACGCCCGCCGTCCGCCCCTGCATCACGGCGTTCGGCAAAATCGCCAGAACGCGCCGCGTACCGCAGGAGATATCCTCGCTCTCCGTACAGTCCCCGGCGGCCCAGATCCCGGGCACGGAGGTCTCCATGCGCCCGTTCACCGCGATGCCGCGTCCGACCTCCCCGCCGATCTCGCGCAGAAGCCCCGTATTCGCCCGGACGCCGACGGCGAGCACGAGCACGTCGTAGTCCACGACCGCGCCGCTCTTCATCTGCGCCGTCCCGCCCTTGAACTGCCTGACGCTGTCGCCGAGCAGGAAGCGGATCCCATGCTTCTCCAGGTGCTTCTGCACCATCCCGGCGCACTCCGCGTCGAGGATGCTCGACAGCACGCGGTCCGCCAGATCGCAGACGGTGATCTCCGCGACGCGGCCGCACAGCCCCTCCGCGCATTTCAGTCCGATCAATCCGGCGCCGACGATGAAGACGCGCGACGTTTTGTCCGTCGCTCCCTCCAGCGCGAGCGCGTCGTCGAGCGTCATGAAGGAGAAGGTGCGCGGCACGCTGTCGAGCCCTTCCATCGGAGGCACGAACGGCGTGGACCCCGTCGCCAGACAAAGCGCGTCGTACGGCAGCACCGTGCCGTCCTCCGCCTCGACCTCACGGCTCTCCGGACGGATATGGGCGGCGCGGGAGCCGTACAGCACGCGGCAGCCCATCCTGTCGTAGAAATCCGGGTCCCGGTACCGCATCCGCTCCGGATCCGTCTTCCCCTCCAGATAATAGGAGATCAGCGGACGGCAGTATACGTCGTGCTTCTCCTCCGAGAGGACGGTGATCTCCCCCTCCCGGTCGACGGAGCGGATCCCCTCGATGCACCCGGCGGCGGCGACGCCGTTCCCGACGATCACATATCGCTTCACTCTGCTTCCCCCCGTTCCTCATAGACGATCGCCCGGTTCGGGCAGCCGGTCACGCACGCCGGCTTCCCGCAGGCGTTCTGCAGACACAGCTCGCATTTCTGCATCACGCCGTCCGCGCCCGGCGCGAGCGCGCCGTACGGACAGACGAGTACGCAGGTCAGGCATCCCACGCAGCGGCTCCGGTCGACCCGGATGACGCCGTCCTCCCTGGACAGCGCGCCGGCGATACAGCACTTGACGCAGAGCGGATCCTCACAGTGCCGGCAGGATACCGCGTAGGTGATCTTATCGTCTCCCTCGACGTGGATCCGCGGGTAGATCGGCTTTCCCTTGAGCGCCAGCACCATGTCGGACAGCCCGGAATTGGCGAACGCGCAGTTGTATTCGCAGAGGTGACAGCCGAGGCACCACGGTTCGTTCACATATACTCGTTTCATACGCTCATTCCCCCGCATGGGAGATCCCGAGGATCTCCAGTTCCTTCTCGTTCAGCCCGACGCCGCGCAGCATCAGCCGATTCCCGCGCAGCGCTTCGATCGAATTAATGCCCATGCCGCCCATGAGTTCCATGATCTCGTGCCGCCAGGCGGTCATCAGGTGCACGAGCCGTTCGCTCCCGACGTCCGGATTGAGGCGCTTCACGAGATCGGGACGCTGCGTGGCGATGCCCCAGTTACACTTCCCGCTCTGGCAGGTGCGGCAGAGATGGCAGCCGAGCGCGAGCAGCGCCGCCGTGGCGACGTAGCACGCGTCCGCGCCGAGGGCGATCGCCTTCACGACGTCGGAAGCGCTGCGAACGGAGCCGCCGACGACGAGCGAGACGTTGTTGCGTATCCCCTCGTCGCGCAGCCGCTGATCGACGGCGGCGAGCGCCAGCTCGATCGGAATGCCGACGTTGTCGCGGATCCGGGTCGGCGCCGCGCCCGTCCCGCCGCGGAAGCCGTCGATGGCGATGATGTCCGCGCCGCTGCGGGCGATGCCGCTCGCGATCGCCGCGATATTGTGGACGGCGTCAACCTTGACGATCACCGGCTTGCGGTACTCCG
>JAEEGL010448184.1_pt1 | contig 16475 bp, 12 predicted proteins | sample 9134231 | NCBI WGS metagenome assembly JAEEGL01 (sample SAMN16246548, study PRJNA631951) | gut metagenome | biome: gut microbiome; feature: rumen; material: fiber-attached | host: Bos | place: Iran: Karaj | collected 2018-10
AAAGGTTTTAGGGAAACCCTCGCCGGGGAAGACTCCCCCGCGGTGCGGGGGAGGTGGCGGCAAAGCCGCCGGAGAGGGACGGGGGCCGTCAGCCCTCCTAAGTGCGAAGCACAAAATCCCCCAACTTTCCGTGAAGAGGCTAAAAAATGGGACCCGCGCACGTGGGGGATCATGCTCGGCGCGGGCAGAAAACAGTTTTACGGCTTCTTTGCGAAAACGCATTTCGGATAAGACAGAAAAAAAACGCTCGCGGGAGCGTTTTTTCTTTGGGCTGTCTGTTTATGCTTTCCAAAGGCTGTGCAGGTTGCAGTAGGCGTAAACGGCCTCCACCTCGTCGCCCTCGCAGATCCTGAAGCAAACCTTGGGCGCGTCGCCGGGCTTCAGAGCCTTGCGCTGGTTGCCCGCTTTGGTCTGCAGCGAGATCCACTCGATATAGTGCTCCGGCAGCATCGGATGCTCCACGGACCCTACGGTCACTTTCACGGTCGTGCCGTCCACCTCCACAACGGGCACGTGCTTTTCCACGGAAGCGTCCGTGGAGGAGGGAATGATCTCCTGCATCGGTTCGCCGCAGCAGATCACCGGCACGCCGGTCTTTTTCACGATGGCTACGATCTGCCCGCAGTGGGCGCAGCGGTAAAACTTCATTTCCATATCCGTATTCTCCTTTTGTTTTTTTCGGTACTTCCATTATAGCAGAACCGCATGCCGTTTGGCAAGCGTTTTTTTGCCGCAGGGCAGCCCGGCCGTGCGCCGCGTTCTGTTGACAGAACCGCCGGCGCGGTTTATAATAAAATACGATCCACATAAGGAATGCGGAAGCGCGCGGCCCGATCCCGCCCGGTTTCCGTTTTGAAAATTTTACGAGGTGTTTTTATGGTCAGATTAAAATGTCAGGCCTGCGGCGCCGCCCTCCAGTGGGACGGCAAAGGCAATACCGTACAGTGCTCCTACTGCGGGGCGCAGTACCTGATCCATCCCCAGTCCGAAACCTTCCGCACGCAGCGGGACGTTTACGTGGGCCGCGGCGAAATGCAGGGCATCCCGATCGTTCCGGGCAACGACTGCAGCGGGCTTTGCCCGATCGAGAGCTTCGCGCCCAAGGGCTGGCGCATCTGCTCCCGGCAGGCTTCGGACGAGCTTTACGGCGACCACGCAAACAATCCCTTCGTGGTGGAATCGGAATACGTCTCTCCGGACGGTTCCGCGGTGATCCTGTTCCGCGCCGCCAACCAGTATACGGACCGCAAGCTCTCGCGCGTGCCGCTCATCAAGTCCATCGACGTGCTGGGCTCCTATATGCGCGTGGGCACGCCCTTTACCGCGGAGCAGTACTGCGATTATCTGCTGCAGCGCGACGTGCAGCCCGCTTCTGCAAACAAGCTGCGCGTGGAGGAGGCGGACGCCGCGGAGCGCGAGCGCCAGCATACGATCTATCAGAATTACGCGGCGCAGGGCTTCAGCAGCATCACGAGCGACTGGAAACGCGTCACCTACGCGGTCACGGACCGCGCCGGACGCCGGAAGACCGTTTCGGTGGAAACACGCGTCAACGACCTGCGCCGGGGCGGGCAGCCCATGGGCGGCGGCGGTCTGTTCGGTCAGCTGATGGGGCAGATGCTCTCCGTCGGGGAGCATTACTGGGAAACGCAATACGAGTTCCTCTTCCTTGCGGACGAGGCCGCCTACGACGCGCTGTTCCCCACCGCGCAGAAGGTCAACGAGACGATCCGTACCACCGGGGATCTGGAGCGCATCCGGCAGTCGCTGCTGCAGTACCTGCAGACCCTCAAAAATCAGACGGCGATGGCCATCCAGCAGCAGGAAATGGCCTCGTGGGACAGAAAGCAGCAAACGATCAGCGAAACGCACGCCTATACCATGGGCGTGATGCACGATATGCAGGCCGGTACCGCGGCCACGCACGAGCGCGTGGCAAACATGCGCTCCGAGGCCATCCGGGGCGTCAATACCTATCACGCGGCGCCTGCCGGATACGGCTCCCCGGACGTGGTGGAGGCGGACGTGCGCTGGGATCACGTCTATCAGAGCACCGTGGATCCGTCGCTCTTCGCGGCGTCGGAATCCTACTGGCTGGAGCCCGGTGTGGATTTTGAGGAGCTGAGGCGCACGGACGGCAATTACTGAGCGAAAAAACGGAAAAACTTGTGAATACGAAAAAGAGCCGCGGAAAAACCGCGGCCATTTTTATATTCTCCGTTATCATGCGTTTTCTTCGGTCGCGTTCTCCGCGGCGGGGGCGTCGTCCGCCGGAAAGTGCAGGAAGAAGGTGATCACGCTGGCGATCACCATGGCGGCAAAGGGAAACACGCACAGCAGGATGCGCGCCGCCACGCCCGGGTTGGGGCCGGGGTCGTCGCCGTTCACAAAGCCGAAGGCCGTGCTGGCCACGTAGAACGCCAGCGACGTGTAAAGCCCGTTCAGCCGGTTCATCACGCCGCCCAGCGAATTGATGATGCCTTCGCGCCGGACGCCGTAAACACGGTAATCGTCGTCCACGATCTTGGCGCCGATGCAGTCCATGGTGGTCAGGCAGGCGGCAATGCCAAGGCCCATAAAGGCGGCTACGGCAATGGCAAAGGGCAGGGTGTTGGCGAAATACAGCGGCACAAAGCCCACGGCCATCACGATAAAGCCGGTGCGCCATACCGTCATCACCGGTACTTTTTTCGTCACGCGGGACCACATCAGGATGCCCAGCACCGCCACGCCCAGCACGATGCCCAGCATGACCGTGGTGGTGGAGCCGCCCAGCCCCAGCGTGTATTTTACGTAGAAGGGCAGCGCCTGCGAGATCAGCGAGAAGGCGGCGGAATAGAACGCGCCGGCAAAGCCGAAGATCCAGAAGCGCGGGTTTTTGATCAGCGCCAGTATGGAGCTCAGCAGATGCGGCATCGGCTCGTCCTCGTAATCCATCGGTTCGTGGCAGCCGAGGAAGCAGTACATCATCACGGCCAGCGCCAGCACGCCGTAAATGACGCTGGTGAGCCGGTAGCCGATCTTTTCGGTGATCATGGGCGTTAAAGCGATGCTGATGGCCATGGCGAACAGCTGGCAGATCTGGCGGATGCCGTTCACCTTGGCGCGGTCCGCGTCCTTGCGGAACAGATCCGGGAACAGCGCGCCGTAGTTGGCGTTCACCAGCGAATCGAGCGTGCCGGTGAGGATATACATCAGCAGCATGTAGATGAACAGCAGGCCCTGCTCGCTCTGCACGAAAGCGGGCACGTTATAAAACAGGATAAAAAACAGCACTAAAAGCGGCGTGCCGATCAGCAGCCAGGGGCGGCGGCGCCCCCACTTGGTGCGGGTGCGGTCCGATAAAAAGCCGTACACAGGGTTGTCGATCGCGTCCACAAAAGTGTAAATGAACAGGATCAGCGAATACTTTTTCATATCCAGCCCCAGCATGTCCACGTAAAAGATGGCGGCAAAGGATTTGAACATATTGATGGGGATGGACGTGCCGAACATGGCGAAGCCGTACCGGGCGGGGGCGGTTTTTTTCACAAGCGGTGATTCGGTCCTCATATTACGTTTCCTCCTTAAAATAGATCGGGTTGGAAATCGCCGTAAGCCGTCCCGGGATCAGGGCGGCTTCGGTTTTTGCGTATACGAAACGCGCGTTTAACGCGGAAAACCGCGCTTCTCCGTTTTTTACCCGCACGGCGGTCTCGCCCGCGTCGGTAACGAAGGTGACGCGCGCGGCGTCCGTTTGCACCGTTACGGGGATCTCTTTATCGTACGCGGCTTCGTCGCCCGTGCGCGCGCTGCCGTAACTAAGCTCCAGACGCGGGCCTTTTGCGCTTTCGGCAACGTAGGCGTGCCCGGCGCGGATCGCCTGCAGCAGGTCGGCGGCCGCGGGAGAACCGGCGTATACCACCGTTACGGGATGCCCGAACCGTACGAGGGGCCCGGGCTTATGAAAATCGCTGCCGCCCACGGCGGGGATGCGCCGCCCCGCACGGAGCAGAGAGTTCCACCATTTTACGGCTTTGGCGTTGCGCGGGGTATAGGGGCCGTTCCAGATCTCCATCAGGTCAAAGGCCGTATCGTCCTCCCATAAATAGGGGCAGATGGGGCATTTGGGGTGGTTGACGGAGACTGCGGCGCCCAGCGACCGCGCGTGGGCGATCACGGCGCGCATTTCCTCAGCCGTGTTCGCGATAAACGTATTTTCAAACGGCGCTTTCACGCCGTAAAAGTTCATGTGGCCCTTATAGTGCGTCCATTCCACGGCCGGTATAAAGGTCACCCCGGGCACGTCGGGCAGACGCAGGTTTTCGGCGTAGTTGTTGTGGTCCGCCGCCGCGATAAAGTCCAGTCCCTCCCGCCGGGCGAATTCGCCCAGCTCCCACCGGGAATAAACGCCGTCCGAGGCGGTGGAGTGCACGTGCAGGTCGCCCGTAAACCAGCGGGGCGCAGCGGGCGCCTGAGCGGGGGCAAAGCGGACGGTGTAGGTCACGTCAACGCCGCCGTCTTCTACGTGGTAGGCGCCGATCAGGATCTGCCACGTGCCGGGGGTTACGGGGCAGGACAGGTACCCGGGGGTGGAGGCGTCGGCGCCCACGAAAACGCTGCGCCGCGCGCTGCCGCTCCAGCCGAGAAATTCGCCTTTCTCATTGCAAAGGCCCAGATCCACGGTGTTGGTGGGCCGCAGGTCCTTCATGAGCCCCTTCCCTTCGGAAGGGTAGGCGTAAGATACCGTCAGCGTTTCCGCGCCGGGCGGTACTTCGAAGGGCAGCGCGTAATACGTGCCCTCCTTTTCTTTCGGGATATGGTGCCGGATCACGAGCTCGTCCACACGTTTTCCTCCCGTATACAATATTACTTCAGTTCCGTTTTCTTTACAGTGTGCGCTTCTATTGCGAATTCCGCGGTGCGCGCGCCGTCCGCGGCGTACACGGTGATCGTATATCTGCGGGGGATATCGCCGTTGTTTTCGGCGCAGACCTCAAACCCGTCGCCGGTGCGCCTGCAGCGGAAGCGGTTGGTCACCGTTTCGCTTTCGTTCAGGGTAAGCGAAGCCTCCGTATCCGCGTAAAGCTCCACGCGCAGCTGGGCCGGGATTGCATCCTCCAGGCTCATGCAGTCCGGCTGGTAGGCCGCGCCGCCGCCGGCGCGGATGAACATGGGCAGGCCCTCCTTTTGCAGCAGGGGCGCTTCACAGGTCACGGTCCGGCCGCCGGCAAGCCGCTCCTTCGTCCACAGGTTGAACCACGCGCCCTCCGGCAGAAAGACCTCGCGTTCGGTCACGCCCGCCTCGGTGACGGGTGCGATCAGAATGTGCTCGCCCAGATAGAACTGGTCGTCGATGGCGTACAGCGCCGGGTCGCCGGTGTCGAAATAGAACATGGGCCGGATGATGGGCTCGCCGGTGCGGGAGCCGTGAATGGCCCAGGAATACACCGTGGGGATGAAGCGGTACCTGTATTTCAGGCACTCGCGGTACAGGTCCCGCGTTTCTTCCGGGCAGTTCCAGGGCCATTTGGCGCCGGAATTCTGGCCGTTGTGCATACGGGGCATGGGGCAGAAAATGATGCTCTGGCAAAAGCGCCGGGCGATGTTATCCACGTCGAACTGCATCTCGTCCGGCGGGGTCTCCACGCCGGGGCCGCGCATGAAACCGCCCAGATCGTACCCGCACAGCGTAAAGCCCGCCATGCCGGCGTTGATGATATACCAGATATCCTCTTTAAAGCGGCGCACGCCGAACTTCGTGTCGCCCGCCCAGGGCAGCGCGTAGGGCTGGCTGCCGATGCCGCCGCCCCTGCTCAGGGACATGTGGCACGGCACGCCGTTTTCGGCCATGGTTTCGGAAATGACCCGGTTCCACAGCGCGCCGAAGAGATTGCGGGAGGGGACGCCGGGCAGGATCTCGCCGCTCACCCGGTCCGAATGGTCCGTCCACCACTGCGTTACGCCGTCTTTGATCCTGGGAATGAGGAACGGTTTGTAAAAATCGATCCCGGCCTGCGTCGCCACGTCCGGCACCGTTTCGTTTTTTACCTGCCTTAAAAGCCCCTTCGCGATGGCGGGCACCGCGGTGGCGGGCTTGAAGGCGCAGGAATTGATGTGCAGCACGGTTTTGACGTTTTTCTTTTTCAGTTCCCGGATCATGCCCGGGCCGTCGCCGAAATCGGGATGCCAGTTGTAATCGTCCGAGGGGTATCCCCAGCCGCCGGTGTAGGCGCTGATAAAGTTGACGCCGCCGCGCCACGGGCCGTCGATCACAATGGCGTCGCAGGGGTAGCCCGCGTCGCGCATGCGGCCGATATCGTCGATCGCGGCCTGCGCGCGCTCAAAGCTCAGGCTGGAGCACCAGTAGCCCATCAGCCACTTTTTTGGGAACTGGTTCGTGCCCACGATGCGCGTATAGGTCCGGGTGATCTCCGCCGGGCTGCCGCGGAACACGAAAATATCGTAATCGCCGCCCGGGGCGTGCAGGAACCAGGCGTTTTCGTCCGTTTTGGCCATATCGAAGTAAACGTGCGGCCAGGGGTTGTTGAAGAACAGGCCGTAGCCCGCGGAGCTGATGAAATAGGGGACGGGGAAGCCGCCGTAGTCGCCCACGCGCGTGCCGCCCTTTTCGGAAAAGATATCCGCGGATTCCCCGGTGCGGTCCACCTTGAAGATGCGCGCGCCGAAGCCGGAATAACGCTCGCTGCCGATGCGCTCGAATTCCGTATAGCTGCGCATGCCGGAGTATTCCGCAGGGGCCTCGCTGAACCGCGCGCCGCCGTTTCCGGTCTTGACCAGCGTTCTGCCTTCTGCCGTGCGGAACTCGAATTCGCCGGTGTTCATATTGAAAACCAGCGTCAGAAGGTCGTTGCGGAACGTGATCACGCCGTCCGTCAGATCGTAGCCGTAGGCCGAAGGCGCCCAGTCCGTACGGATCAGGCCCAGCCGCTCGGTCACGGTTTTTTCCACGCGCGCGCCGGGCTGCGTGATGCGCAGCCGCAGGGTATTCGGAAAGCAGTTTTCCATAAGGATCTCACGCCCGGCGGCGGTGATCACGGTAACGCCGGTATCGTGCCGGTATTCGCCTTTCAGCGTGAGCTCGGGCGTAACGTAATCGTCCGTTTCAATGATCTGATCCGTATATTCCGAATCGTAGAGCGCGTCCGGATGGATCCTGAGCAGCTTTTTCATACGATCAATAATCCGAGATCTTGTCTTTCAGGAATTCGTCCACCGTTTTCCAGTACAGCGCGGGATCCGTGAATACGGACTGCGCGTGGTCCGCGCCCTCGATGGCCTGCTTTGCCTTGGGCGCGGCGCAGGCCTCGTAAAGCCGGTCCATCATCTGAAACGGCACGAAGTTGTCCGCGGTGCCGTGCAGGAACACCGTGGGGGTCACGGAACGGCGCACCGCGTCCAGCGGCACGTTTTTGCGGATATCGAAATTGCCGCGCAGGATGGATACGGCGTTCACGGCGTGCAGCAGCGGAAACGCGGGCAGCTTTGCGTACAGCTTCATCACGTTGGCGTACTGCTCCCAGCAGCTGGTAAAGCCGCAGTCCGAAACCGCCGCCTTCACCTGCGGAGGAAGCTTTTCTCCGGTGGAGAGCATCACGGTGACCGCGCCCATGGAATAGCCGTGCAGCAGGATCTCGGCCTCCGGGTCCAGCGCAACGATGTAATCGATCCACGCCATGCAGATATCCTTATCGCGGTAGCCCATGGCGCAGTATCTCTGCTCGTCGTTGCCCCAGCCGCGCAGCGAGGGGCAGATGCAGTTGAAGCCGTGGGGGCGGTAGTGCTCCGCGAACACGCCCACGGAGGCCGGCGCAGAGTTGTAGCCGTGGCAGAGCACCGCCCATTTGTGGGAGGGCTCCTCCGCCGGAATGATATAGGCGTGGATCCGGCCCGTGCGGGGCGCCTCGATCACCTGATCGTCGCCCTTATACCGGTCGAACCAGCTCAGCTCGCCCTCCGGCGGCGCCTGCGTCACGTTGGGGCGGTCGTCGAACAGACTGACGAAAAAGCCGTTCACCTTGGTGTTCAGGGCGCACTCGTATACCAGCGCACCCATCCCGAACACGGCGGCCGCCGCGCCGACGCCGGCTTTGCAAATGGTTTTTACTGCGGACATAAAATCATCTCCCGATCATGATTCAGTATTACAAAAACAGAATACCATACAATTGTGTCCGTTGCAAGCGGTTTGCCGCAATTGGGAACGGTATAAAAGCAAAAAGCCGCGTCAACCCCCGGCGAGGTTCTGACGAGGCTGTTTTCTCCCCCTCCGTCCACTTTCGCGGCTATTTCGCCCGCTGCGGTAGGCGATGGGGAACCCCCGGCGAGGGTCGCAGCGTCAATAAATGTGCCGGCGGCACATTTATAGCGGAGACTGTCACGGCTATGCCGTGCAGGGGCGACTTCTTAAAAAGCACAAAGAATTTCGCCCGCTGCGGCGGGCGACCAAGGCTCCGCCTTTGGAAACCGCAAGCCTTTTGAAAAAGGCTTGACCGAAAACGTTCATCTGTTATTCCGTAAGTTTTCGGAAAACAAAAACGGACGCCGGTCACCCGGCGTCCGCCTGATATTCCGTGCTCCGGTCCGTACGCGTTATCCGCCGATGGCGGTAAAGAGCCCGGCTACCTTTTCAAACAGCTTCTTGAACCAGTCGATGATCTTCGCGAAGAACGCCGCAACCTTGCCCCTGGAGGCGTCCTTTTCCAGATCCTTCTCCACGGCGGCAATGATCTTTTCGGCGATCTGCTTGTAGCCGTTCGGCGTGGGATGCGCGATCAGCGCGTACTCAATGGGATCGCTGATGGAAAGAATATGGCCGATGGACATCTGCGTCACCGCGGAGGGCGTATCCACGTCCGAAATATCCACATACATGTAGCCGTATTTCAGGGCGCAGGCCTTGGTGTAGGCGTTCATCGAATCAAAGATGATGTTCAGAATGTTGCCGATCTCAATGGCGATATCATCCGTGGCCGTCGCGTCCTTGATGGGGTTCACGGTGCCCACCAGCACCACCTTGGCGTCCGGATTGTTCTCTTTGATGTAATTCAGAAGCAGCGGATACGCGTCCTTCCAGTAATCAAAGTATTTGTACAGCAGGCTGATGATGTTGGCAACGCCCGCCGGCAGGCCCGCGGTATCGCTCATATCCAGCGTGTTCAGGCCGAAGATCTGCGCCTTGTAGATCACGTCCGTCTGGCCCAGGCCGATGGTGATCAGGCTGGCGTTCTTGATCATGTCGCGCACGCTCATGATCTCGCCGGTCTCGCCGTAGGCGGACTGGCCGTCCAGCGTGTAGCTCAGCGGGTCGCCGAAATACCGGAGGTCGGTCTCGTAGCGGTCCGTCATGTAGGAGTTGTCGTAGGTGAATTCGTCGTCGCGGAAGCCGTCGTCCACACCCAGCAGATCCAGTACGTAGGCGGTGGAAACGGCGTCGTGCGCCAGCGGCCACAGCTTGGCGTCCGTATCGCGGATGTCATTCGGCGCGTACAGGCCGAAGGCCTCGGCCACGCGGTTCGGGTAAGAGCCGTCCACGTTGCGGCATTCGTAGTTGCCGTAGGTATCGTTCAGGTAGATCTGGTCCTGCCAGTTGTCGCCCGCGCCGTAGCCGCGGGTAAAGCTGTCGCCGATGGCAAGGTAGCCGATGCCCTCCTTCAGCGCTGCGTAGGGATCGTTCTGCCCGTCGGCCGCGAACGCCGGCATCATGAGCGCCGCCGTCATCAGTACGGAAAGCATTACGGCGATAATTTTAGATAAACGTTTCATTTTTTATTGCTCCTTTTCTGAAATTTTTATCTATTATTACTATACCACGCCGTTGTTTTTTTTGCAATAACCTTTTTTCTTTCCGTTGAAAAAAGACGCGGCATGGTTTATAATGAAAGTATCAGAACCGCGGTTTTCCGCAAGCGAGGTGTTTTACAATGCAGCCTGCAGAAGCGCTCTATTCTCTGGCGCGCGGTTTTACGCTGAACCGCGCAAAAAAAACCGCCCGCGGGGCGGTCCCCGTCATCCCCCCGGCGCAGAAGATATCATTTGGCGCCCCCGGCAAAACGGAATTCGTCGCCGGCTTTGCCGCGCGCGATATCACGCCCGAAAATATCAGAAAGCACGCCTACTGGATGGCGGGCTACGGCATTGCCAAACGCATCAACGGCGTGCTGGACCCCATCACGGCCTCCGCCCTGTGGCTCGGGGCAGGGGAGGAAGGGATCATTCTGGTCAGCTGCGAGCTGATCGGCCTGACCGGGTACGAGGTGAAGGAGATCCGCGATGCCCTCGCGCCCTTCTGCAAAGCGAGCGGCTGCCGGTATATCTCCGTCGGCTGCACCCACACCCACGCGGGCGTGGATACCATGGGCTACTGGGGCCCGCTGCCGGTTTCCGGCAAGGATAAGGCCTACATGCGCTTTCTCAAAAAAACGATTTCCGAGCTCTGCGAGGAGGCGTACCGGAACCGCCGCCCCGGAAAGCTGTTTTACGGCAGCGTTGACGCGCCGGAGCTTTTGCACCGTTGGCGCGCGCCCTATTACACCAGAGCCCTGCTGCACCGTTTCCGCTTTGTGCCGGACGACGGGACGGAGGAGACGTGGATCCTCAATTTCCCCGCCCATCCCAACACCATGGGCGGCAAAAACAAGCTGCTGAGCGCCGATTATCCCTGCTACATGCGGCGGGAGATCTGCCGCCGGCAGCAGGTGAACGTGATCTACGCTGTTTCCGCCATCGGCGCCACGGATATCGGCGAGATCGGGGAGGACGGCACGGAGCGCACGATCCTCGCCGGCGCGCTGCTGGGCAAGAAGGCCTTTGAAATACAAAACGAGCGGCCGCTGGAGGCCCGCGTCACCGTGGTGTCCCAGCCCTTCGTGATGCCGCTGGATAATACGGTGCTGCTGCTGGCAAACACGCTGGGCGTGTTCAGCGCCCGCAAATGCGCGGCGGATTCCGCCACGGGCACGGGCTTTATCTCCGAGGTCGCCTACCTCGGCGTCGGCGATACTCAGATCCTGACGATGCCGGGCGAGATGTTCCCGGAGCTCGTGTGGGCCGGGGGCTACGAAGGGCAGGAGACCTCCGCCACCGGCGAAGGCCCGGAGGTGAATCCCACGCCGCTGAGTGAGATATTCGGCAACGACCGGCTGATGATCTTCGGCGTCACCAACGATATGGCCGGTTACGCGCTGGCGAAAAACGATTTCGTGCTGGACAAGGAGATGCCCTATCTGCGGCGGGGAAGGGACCGCTTCGGCCGCAGCCATTACCACGAAACCAATTCCTGCGGCGTCCGCACCGGCGAGGTGATCGCCGAAACCTGCAGGCGGATCAAGGGGATCCTTGATGCGGACTGAAACAAGAAACCCGCTGCGGCGCAGCGGGTTTCTTATTTGGTGTTTTGTCCGTCAGTCAAAAATGCGGGCCGTGCCGGGCACGCCGACGTAGGTTTCATTCTGATACCGGAAGGTGCCCGCGGTGCAGAACGCCGCTGCGATCCGGCCGTCCGGCAGCCGTACGGCCTGCACGGACGGGGTGTTCACGATCACCTCAAACCGCGCGTCGGTGTTTTCCGCCATCACGGTATAGGCGTAGGCGCCGGTGTTCTCCGTGGAAACGGTAAAAACATCCCCCTCGGCTAAAACGTCCGGCATCGTCAGGTTGTTCCGCCGCCACGAGCCCGTGCGGCGTCCGGCTTCGGCGATCAGCGTTCCGCCCTCCAGCAGCTCATATTTGATGCCGTTGTGGATCACCGTGTTCCCGTCCTGCGCGTAGGCCCCGGTGTAATACGATTGATCCAGCGTGGTGAACATCTGTCGGCCGTCGGCATCCTTCATGCCCGCGCCGAGCAATATCGCCGCGTTGTCCGTGGCAAAGCACGAAACGGTCATGCTTATGCCCTCGTGCGTGGTTTTGGCAAAGGATACCGCCGCGCCGGTTTCGCTGCAGCCGCCGTAAACGCCGGGCAATAAGCGGTAGGTGGCGTCGTCGTGCGCCGCGATCTCGGCGTCCGTCTCGCGCACGGCCGTGGTGCCGGGGATGCACGCGTAATCGTAAAGCGGGCTGATGTTCGTATATTCGTTTCCGGTGTGCATCACCGTGGTAACGCCCGGGACGGTGGAATTGTAGCACAGAATATTCTCGTCGTTGGTGATCTCCGCGTAATACATCAGGTTATCGCCGCCGCGGAAGCTGAAATAGAAGTCCGCGTTGTTGATCACCAGCGTTTTGGCGTCGCTGAAATAGTGCAGGCCCAGATCCTGCTTCGTATTGTTGGCAATGGAGGCCGCGTACGCCCGCAGCCCTTCGGGGTCCGGCATGCCCTCGATCTCCGCAAGGAAGAGCAGCTCGTACACGATGCCGCCCAGCGGCTGCGCGTTGGGGCGGGAAACCGACCGGCCCATCGCCGTGGGGTCCAGAATGTTGCCGAAGCTCATGGTCCTCAGGCCCGTCAGAATGAAATCGGAAAGCGGCGCCAGCTCCTTGGCGGAGAACATGTAATCCGTTCCGCCGACCATGCGGATGACCTTCACCAGATCCTTGATGAACACGATGCCGTAGCCGCCCATGTAAAGCCGGTTGCCGTGCTGGAAGAAGGTGCCGTCCCGCTTGATGCCCTCCGAAAGCGAATAGTCCAGTGCGCCGGATACCACGCGCATCGCGGTGCGGATGGCGGGCGCGTACCCGGTGAGCACGGCGAATTTGATGGAGGACATGGCAATATCGATCGCGTTCGCGCCGGTATAATTGCGCAGCGTGGGATCCGCGGAATAGCAGCCGCGCCCCACCAGCCGCGCCACCCCTTTCAGCCGCTCCGCGCCGAGCTCCTCTTTCATCAGCACGCCGATCTCCCCCAGAATATTGGGATTCGAGAGCTTGTTGTGCCACCAGTTGGGGTTTGTGTAGTCGTTTTGGATCCAGTGATCCAGCAGCGGCAGGATCAGATCCTTGTAGGCCGCCTTCGTATCGGGGTCCGTTTCCGTCCGGTACAATATGGCCAGCCGTTCGGTGCGCGTCAGATGCTTCGCCGCGGGCCACGAGGAGCGGTCCTGATTGGCGTAGTCGATATCGGTAAAATAACAGTTTCCGTCCGCGTCCCGGGCGATCAGCGAAGCGATGGCGCCGGGGTCGGCAAGATCGGACCCGGAAAAGGGCGACAGGGACCCGCCGAGGAGCCCGTCCGTCAGGTTCTTTTCCACCGCCTTCACCGCGGCTTTGGCCCCCGTATTAAGGTACGGGGCAAACGTGAGCATCAGCGTTACCAAAAACATGCTGATCGCTCTTTGAATGGTTTCGATCATAATTTTCTCTCTCCCGCGTAAATACTTATACGGCTTTTTCATTATAGCACCGAACGCGTGGTTCCACAACCCGTTTCGCCGTTTTTTTGCCCCTCCCGGCGAGATCTGATACACCGCGCGCACTTTTGTTGTGGACATTCGGCGCGGTTTCTGCTATCATAAAAGAGGAAAATACGATAAGAAACGGGGGATCCATATGCTTGAGAACGGCAGCGGCCTTCTGTTCAGCCCCGCCGAGCCGTGGCGGAAGGAACGGAAACTGAAAACGCACAACCTGAATCTGGATTATAACCGTCTGTACGAGGATCAGACCGAGGAACGCACCGCGATCCTGCGCGAGATTTTGGGGGAGCTGAACGAGGGCGTGTTCCTGCAGGGGCCGGTCACGTTCCACTACGGCGTGCACACCAAAATCGGCAAAGGCACCTTCATCAACTTCAATTTCACCTGCCAGGACGACGCCCCGGTGACCATCGGCGAGCGCTGCAACTTCGGCCCGAACGTGACTATCGTCACCCCCATGCATCCCATGCTGGCGGAGGAACGGCGCGCGCTGCTCTGCCCGGACGGCACGGTAAAGCGTCTGTGCTGGGCCAAGCCCGTAACCGTCGGAAACGACTGCTGGCTGGGCGCGAACGTGGTGGTGTGCCCCGGCGTTACCATAGGGGAGAACTGCGTGATCGGCGCGGGCAGCGTGGTGACCCGTTCGATCCCGGCAAATTCCTTTGCCGCGGGCAACCCCTGCAGGGTCATCCGCCCGCTTACGGAGGCGGATTCGCTTTCGCACCGGCCCGAGATCCTCGGGGACTGCGCCGTGATCGGCACGGAATAAAGAGAGGGAAGAAAAATGATCATCCGGTTTTTGACGCAGGCGGACGTAGCCGAGCACGAAAAGGTGGCTTCGCAGGCCTTCGTATTCGCAAGCGATATCGGCGATCCCAAAGCCGAGCTCCCCTGCGAAAAGGTGCTGGGCGCCTTTGCGGACGACAACAAAACGCTGTACGCGGATCTGGAGCTCTACGAAAGGCGCTGTTATTACGACGGCGCGTGGCTTTCCTGCGCCGCCGTCGGCGGCGTGGCGGCCAAGCCGGAGCACCGGGGCAAGGGCGCGGTGAAGGCGCTGTTCCAAACGCTGTTCGCCGAAAACAAATACGACATCAGTATCCTCTACCCCTTTTCGGAACCGTATTATGAAAAGCTCGGCTACGGCAGAGCGGGCCTTTCCCTGAGCCTGACGGCGCCGTTTGCGGCGCTTGCGGGCGTAAAACGGAATCAGGACGCGGTGCTCTACGAGGGCGGGGATACCGCGCGGCTGCTGGAAATTTACAACCGCTGCGCGAAAGCGTATAACCTCTGCTTTTCGCGGGATACGGCGGAGGCGTTTTCCGCTTCTCCGTATCTTTCGCAGCGCTATACCTATATTTGGAAGGACGGCGCGTTCGCCACGTTCTCGGTAGACCGGGCAAAGAGCACGGTATTCGTAAAAGAGCTTTATTTCGATTCGCCCGAAGCCCTGCGCGGGATCGTGGGCTTTCTGCGCAATTTCGAGTCCAACCAGAAAAACGTCTGTTTTCAGGCGCTTCCCCAAAATACGCCGGTGTCGGGGCTCGTTTCCGATCTCAAATGCTGCGAGCTTTCGCTGCATCTCAACGGCGCGGCGCGGCTCCTGAACCCGGAAAAAGTGCTGTGGGCGCACAAATACCCCGCGCGGGACGGCGGCTTTACGGTGCGCATCGGCGAAGAAACCTGCAAGGTGACGTTTTCGGCAAAGGGCGCCGTGGTGGAACGAAACGACGCGCTCCCGCCGGACGCGGTCATGGATATCGTCTGCGCCTCCCGGCTGCTGCTGTGCGGCTTTGCGGACCCGGCGTACGAACCGGGGCTTGAAGTTATAAATCCGGCGTCGGATTTCTTTGCGGTCTTCCCGCCGAGAACCACGTTTTTCTCAGACGATCTGTAAGCAGGTATTATGTTTTTTGAAGAAATAAAGGCAAAAAGAGAAGCCCCCGTCGACGTGCTCTTCGGCACCGACTGGTGGACCGACTGCGACGACGTGGCCGCGCTGGAGCTTCTGCTGAAAGCGCATAACTGCGGCCTGATCCGCCTGCGGGCCGTCGGCGTGAGCAGCGTGATGCCCTATTCCGCGGCCTCGGTAAAGGCCGTGTGCGAAGCGCAGGGGGCAGGGGATATCCCGATCGGTCTCGATTCCGGCGCGCGGCGCCTTGGCATCTTTTGCCTGTATCAGAAAAAGCTGGCCGCGGCCTGCCAAACCGGGTTCACAAACGCCTGCTGCCCCGAAGCCTGTAAGCTCTATCGCAAGGCGCTGTCGGAAGTGCCGGGGAAAGCGGTGATCGCGGACGTGGGCTTTCCGCAGATCGTTGCGGCGCTTCTGCAATCGGGCCCCGACGAGTACAGCGGCCTTAACGGTATGCGGCTTGTGGAAAGCAAGGTCTCCGAGATCGTCCTCATGGGCGGCCGGTGGGATAAAAAAGCGGGCAGGGAATATAATTTCTGCGCCTATCGGCAGAGCCGCGAGGCTGCGGCGTACGTCTGCGGGCACAGTCCCGTGCCGCTCACGTTTCTGGGCTACGAAGTCGGCAGGACCGTTATCACCGGCGGCAGATCGGTTCCCGGGCTCACCGGGACCGCGTACGCGGCGCACCTCAGCCCCCGCGGGCGGCCCTCATGGGACCCGATGACCGCGCTTTACGCGGTGGCGGGCGACGCCGGAACGGCCGGTTACCGGAAAGTCCGCGGCATAGCTTCCGTGGACCCGAAAACCGGCAAAAACAGCTTCCGCGTATCTGCGGACGGGCCCCACGCCTATCTTGTAAAAGAAAAAGAGGACCGGTTCTATAAAGAGGCGATCGATGAAATATTATTTGATTCCGTAACAAACACGTTTTTTACGGATCATTTATAAAAAATCAAAAGGACGGCCCGGCCGTCCTTTATTTTGCCTCTTCACGGAAAGTTGGGGGATTTTGTGCTTCGCACTTAGGAGGGCTGACGGCCCCCGTCCCTCTCCGGCGGCTTTGCCGCCACCTCCCCCGCACCGCGGGGGAGTCTTCCCCGGCGAGGGTTTCCCTAAACCCTTTCCTGCGCTTGTATAAGCGCAAAGATTTCGCCCGCTGCGGCGGGCGACCGTGGGTCGCAGCGTCAATAAATGTGCCGGTGGCA
>JAEEGL016162744.1_pt1 | contig 16475 bp, 14 predicted proteins | sample 9134231 | NCBI WGS metagenome assembly JAEEGL01 (sample SAMN16246548, study PRJNA631951) | gut metagenome | biome: gut microbiome; feature: rumen; material: fiber-attached | host: Bos | place: Iran: Karaj | collected 2018-10
ATCCAATGGAGGTTCAAGCAAGAGCAAGTGAAATAGAACTTCTTCAACAACCTAAATTCCAAATTTTGGATAAAGTATTTAAACAAGTTAAAAATATGAAAGAGGCGGCAATAACTAAAATTGATTTATTATTAACTTATTTACGCGGTCAATCTGCATCAAATTAAAATAAAAATATAAGTTATTTTTTCTATAATTAACATAAATAAAAAGAGCCCGATTTTATTCGGGCTCTTTCATTATCTTAACGAAATGACTATTTCATCAATTCGCCGACTGACTTATAAACAGACATTCTTTTTTGAGCATCTGATTCAGCTTGGCTGTAAAGTGCTTCAGCAGCTTCAGGATTTGTCTTGAGAAGTGATTTATATCTGCCTTCACTTCTGATGAAGTCTTGGTAGCTTCCTTGAGGATCTTTAGCATCCCAGCTGAATGGTGTTTCGCTTGCAGGATTATATCTGTAAAGCGGATAATATCCAGCTTCGACTGCACGTTTTTGTTCTGTCTGAGTCTTGCTCATATCGATACCGTGAGCGATACAAGGAGCATAGGCGAAGATGATTGAAGGTCCGTCATATGCTTCAGCTTCTTGGAATGCTTTGAGTGTTTGAGCTCTGTCTGCACCAAGTGCAACGGAAGCAACATAGACATAACCATAAGACATACTCATCAAGCCCATGTTCTTCTTATATGTTCTCTTACCGCCTGTAGCAAACTTCGCAACAGCACCTGTCGGTGTTGATTTTGAAGCCTGACCGCCTGTATTTGAGTAAACTTCGGTATCAAGAACAAGAATATTTACGTTTTTGTTTTGAGCTAATACGTGGTCAATACCGCCGTATCCGATATCGTTTGCCCAACCGTCACCACCGATAATCCAAACGGATTTATCTGTGAAGTAGTCTTCAAGCTCTTTAATCTTTTTGATTGTATCGCAGCCGCATTCTTTTGCATATTTGTCGATAACTGCTTTTGCTTTGTTTTGAGCTTCAAGAGCTTCCGGAGTCTTTGAATTATCCCAGTGAGCCATAGCACCTTGGAGTGCTTCTTTGAGGTCAGCCGGTGCATCTTCTTTTTCTAATACTTTATTGACGAATGTCTTTAAAGTTTCTCTGTTTGAATCAATTGCAAGTCTCATACCGAAACCGAATTCAGCGTTGTCTTCAAACAAAGAGTTAGCCCAAGCCGGTCCTCTGCCTTCCTTAGTCTTTGTATAAGGAATTGTCGGGAAAGTACCTGAGTAAATTGATGAGCAACCTGTTGCATTTGCTACGATAGCATTTTCACCAAACAATTGTGAAACCAATTTAACGTAAGGTGTTTCACCGCAGCCTGCGCAAGCGCCTGAGAATTCAAATAACGGTTTTCTGAGCATAGCGCCTTTGATTGTCTTTGTTGTGTTTCTGCCCATTACGTTATCGGGAAGTTCGTCAAAGAATTTTTCGTTAACGAGTTCGCCTGCAGCTTCTTCTTTTTCAATTGTTGACCAAGTAAGAGCTTGTTTTTCAGGTGCCATTTTCATTGTAGGACATTGATCAACGCAAACGCCGCAACCTGTACAATCTTGGCAATATACCTGAACTTTGAATTTTTCATCAGCTAAAGCAGGTTTAGCACCGACTGTTGTGAATGATGCTGGTGCGTTAGCCAAATCTTTTGCTTCGATTAACTTAGTTCTGATAGCTGCGTGCGGACATGCAGAAGCACAGATTCCGCATTGAATACAGTTTTCGCTGACCCATTTCGGAACTCTCGGTGCGATACCACGTTTTTCAAGGCAAGCTGTTCCTGTCGGAATTACACCGTCAAATGACATAGCTGAAACAGGAATATCATCGCCTTTTTGTCTCATTGAAGGTTCAATGATTTTCTTTGCAAAGTCGCTTGCGTTGTCAGGAATCATCTTAACTTCGGGAGCGCAGTCAACACCGTCGAGAGAAGCAGGAACAACTACTTCTTCACAAGCATTAACAGCTGCATCAATCAAAGCAAGGTTCATATTAACAACATCGTCGCCTTTCTTCTTGAAGGTTTTCTTTGTCATTTCTCTCATACCTTCAAGAGCTTGTTCAAACGGAATGATGCCTGAAACTTTGAAGTAAGCAACCATCATAACTGTGTTTGCACCTTTGCCTCTTAAACCGGGCTGTTCTTTGATTAATCTTTCAGCGTCAACATTGTAGAATTTAATCTTCTTGTCGATGATTGTCTTTTGCATATCTCTTGTTAAGTGTGAGAACGCTTCCTCTTTAGTGTAGGGTGAATTTAATAAGAATGTACCGCCTTCTTTAATACCTTTTAAGAGGTCGTATCTGCCGATATAAGCGTGAGCTGAGCAAGATACAAAGTCAGGAGCGGTAATCAAGTATGTTGATTTAATCGGTTTATCACCAAATCTCAAGTGAGTAACGGTTACACCGAAAGATTTCTTTGAGTCATAAGCAAAGTATGCCTGAGCATCTTTGTCTGTATATTGACCGATAATTTTGATTGAGTTCTTGTTAGCACCAACCGTACCGTCTGAGCCTAAGCCCCAGAACATACAGTTTGTTGTGCCTTCAGGTTCCGTAACGATTGTTTCATCGATTTTGAGTGATTTATTTGTTACGTCATCTTCAATACCGACAACGAAGTTATGGAAACCGTTGTTTTCACTGTGTTTATAAATAGCGTAAACCATTGACGGAGTAAATTCTTTTGAAGATAAACCGTAACGTCCGCCGATAACTCTGATGTCTTTGTTTTCAAGTGCTGCAACAACATCGAGGTAAAGAGGTTCGCCGATTGAACCTGGTTCTTTTGTTCTGTCAATAACTGCAATTCTCTTAACGCTCTTAGGAAGTGCTTCGTTGAATCTCTTAACATCGAAAGGTCTGTACAATCTGACTTTAACCAAACCGTATTTTTTACCTTTTTTGGAGTTAAGGTATTCGATAGTTTCTTCGATTGTTTCGCAAGATGAACCGATAGCAACGATTACGTCTGTTGCATCAGGTGCGCCGACATAATCAAACGGGTGATATTGTCTGCCTGTAATCTTTGCAACTTTGTCCATATATTCTTGAACGATATCGGGAACAGCATTGTAGTATTTGTTAACTGTTTCTCTTCCCTGGAAGTAAACGTCAGTGTTTTGTGCGCCAACTTTACATTTCGGGTCTTCAGGTTTCAGAGCTCTTGCTCTGAATTCTTCAATATATTGAGGTTCAACAAGGCTTGCAATTTCTTCATAAGAAATTTCTTCAATCTTGTGTACTTCGTGAGAAGTTCTGAAACCGTCAAAGAATTGAAGGAAAGGAACTTTAGCTTTATAAGTTGAAAGATGTGCAACTAAAGCCATATCCATTTCTTCCTGAACACTGTTAGCGGCTAACATAGCGTAACCTGTGTTACGGCAGCCCATAACGTCTGTATGGTCACCGAAAATAGCTAATGACTGAGCTGCCAAAGCACGAGCTGATACGTGGATAACGTGCGGGAGCATTTCACCTGCAACTTTATGCATAACAGGTATCATCAGCAATAAACCTTGAGAAGCGGTGTAGGTTGAAGTTAAAGAACCTGCAGCTAAAGAACCGTGAACAGCTCCTGCCGCACCTGCTTCTGATTGCATTTCAGCAACAAGGACTTCCTTGCCCCAAATGTTTTTCTTGTGTTGTGATGCCCATTCATCGACCCATTCTCCCATTGTTGAGGAGGGTGTGATAGGGTAAATAGCGGAAACTTCGCTCAGCGCATAAGCAACGTGCGCTGCGGCATAGTTACCGTCAACCGTTATAGTTTTTTTAGACATTTAATGAATCCTCCTATGATTCCTAAAACCATGTAACCTATGAGAAAATCGTACGGCAAACATACTCAGAATTCAACTTCAAATATCATTTTTTTGCGAAAATATATCGTTTCAAATGCTTGCTAACATTTTGTTTTTCATAGTATAATGGAACAATAGTTATATAGGAGTTTTATTATGGCTAAAGAATGCAGTTTTGATATAGTTTCTGAATTTGATAAACAAGAACTTGTCAATGCCGTTGATCAAGTTAAACGTGAAATTACAAGCAGATTTGACCTCAAAAATTCAAATTCCGATGTTATTCTTGAAGCTGATAAAACAATTACTATAACAACAAATGACGATATGAAATTGAAGAATATTATTGATATACTTCAATCCAAAATGGTTAAAAGAAATTTGAATATAAAAATTCTTGATCCTCAAACTGTTGAAAACGCATTGGGCGGGAATGTCAGGCAGGTTTTCAAACTTAAAAAAGGTTTAACACAAGAGTTAGCCAAAAAAATTGTTGCTGACATCAAAGCCTCAAAAATCAAAGTCCAAGCTTCAATTCAAGGCGAACAAGTCCGTGTCAGCGGTAAAGACAAAGACGATCTTCAGGCTGTTATTAAACTTCTAAGAGGTAATGAAGACAGCTATGACGTTCCTCTTCAATATCAAAACTACAGAAGTTAGAAGTTTTTTGGAGGTTGCTGACGTCCGAAGTTTTCGAAAAATCTCGGATTTTGAGGTTGTTGTTGACGGCGTTCCGCTTTGATTTTTTCAAATTCGGCTTTTTGTTCTTCTGTTAACACGGATTCAAAACGTTTCATATTTTTGCTGCGCATTTCGTCAGCTTTAGCTTTTAAATCCTTCATTTCTCCCTTAAGTTTAATCATTTTTGCTTCTTTTTCAATAGCGGGCATATTTGAAGCGGTTATAAGATCATATTCATTGCGTTTTGCAAACATATCCTGCAATACAGGTTTGATTTCTGCCATATCTTCTTGTCTGTATTTATCAAGAGTTTGTTTTTGTTCATCTGTCAGGTTAAGACGTTTTGCAAACATTTCTCTTGCCTCGGCATTTCTATCATAAGGACGGTGAGGTTGTCCTTCAGTTCCTTGTTTATGTTGGGGTGGAAACATATCGTTATTAGGTGCGCCATATGCAAAAGGTGCGATCATAAGCATTAACATGATTAAGTATTTTCTTAAATTTTGCATTTTAACCCTTTCAAATTAAATCCTTTAACATTTCGGCGAGTTCTTTTCTTGCGTTGAAAAGTCTTGATTTTACAGTTCCAACCGGACAATTTAATTGTTTTGAAATTTCTTCACAAGAGAATCCTTTTATTTCGTATAATACAATAACTTCTCTTAATTTAGGTTTGAGGGCTTCTATGGCATTGATAATTCTTTTCTGTCTGAGTTTTTGGGAAAATTCATCAAGCGGGTCAGGTTGTTTATCTCTTATATTTTCGAAAACTTGTTCATTATCGGATAAATCCTGAGAGTGTTTGAAATATGATGATTTGAGATAGTCACGGCAAAGATTGGCCGTAATTGTATTTATCCAGCCTTTGAAATTTCCGGTTTCTTTATATTTATCAATGTTTTTATAGGTTTTTATATATACTTCCTGTTCAAGATCTTCATTGTAAGTTCCGGTCATTGAACATATTATTTTTCGTATATTTTTACCGTATAGTTCAACTATATTTTTCAAATTTTATTCCTGATTTATTTTTTTAGATATTTAAAAAACCGTATTCATCAACAGGTAAGCCCATATCAGATATTACTGAATTATCCAGTGAATTGACCTGAAATGAATATGAAGAATATAGTTCATAGCCCATAAAACCGCTGAAACTGAAGAAAAGCAAGAATACGCAGGCAATTTTTTTAATCATTGCAACCTGTTTATGCTTTTGGTGTTTCAGATATGCTTCACCGACCTCCTGAACACAGTGTCCTGCTTTCGTTAGAGTTTCATGCAGTTGTCTGCATGCAGGGCATTCTTTCAGATGGTTCTGAAAAACTTCTTCACTTTGTGTTGTGAAATACCATTCGTATTTATTGCATTGTTCATCCATAGTTTGTTTCCTTTGTTATATCTTATATAACGAGAAAACTTAAAAAAGGTTCATTTTTTATCTTAAAGTCATAGAAGAATAACGTTCCATATCAAGTTTACCTAAAACATAAGCACTTTCAAATGATTTAAGGAATTTTTGATATGTCAGTGTAGGCATTGCATATGCACAGTTTGAAAGATAAGTCTGTGTTGCTGTCACTGTATCACGATAATCATTTCTTGCTCTTGTTTTGATGTCTTCAGCCATTTTGGCTTTTGTATTCTGGTCGTCATTAGATTTTATAACATCATTGATATCGTCAGTATAAAAATTCATTGACTCTTTTGCTACTTTTAATGCAGTTGTATAGTCTGATGTATATTTATCAAATTGTGCTTTTTGTGTTTTATTCAGAGTTGAAATTTTAAAGAGAGAAGAGTAATCAACAGCTAATTGTTTTGACAAAGCATTACTGAATTGTTGAATTTGAGTTTTAATATTCTCTGGAGAAGCATCTTTCCATGATTTATCTGAAGATGTTGCAGATGAAGTATTTGTTGTTGTGTCAGCATATACAATGCCGATATTTGAAACTGCCATGCAGGCACATAATAAACCTGCTAAAAGAATAGTTTTCTTAGACATATTTAAAGCTCCTTTTAATGCTTATATTTTGAATCAGTTTGGTCAATTTTGAACATTCCTGAGAAGTTTCTGAGATATAAATCATGCAGAACATAATTACGTTTAAATTCCTGAGCATATCTTTCAAATGTAAGGGGAGGCAAATTATATGTACATGTTCTCAAGTATGTATTTGTTTGTATATCCAAATTATTATATTCGTTGTTTGTTTTCATTCTGATTTCGGTAATACGTCTGGACCCTTCACCCTGATCCATTGCATCCAAATTCATGAGTATCAAATCTTCTTTATAAAATTCAAGATTTTGAATTGCGTGAAAAAGAACGGTTCTATATAATTCCGTTGTGTGAATAAATGAATTTCTTTGATATTTGTTCAATCTGTTTAATTTTATAAAGTCATACATATTAACGTTATATTGTCTGTAAACATTTTCAATTTGTGACTGTATAACATTAAGAACTTCCTGACGATAAGGTTCATTAGGATTTGAAATTCTTGCTACAGCCTGAAGGCTGTTATTGTTAGTATTGTAGTTATTATTATAACCATTGTAGCTATTGTTATTATAATTGTTGTTGTAATTATTGCCGTTATTGTTGTAATTATTGTCAGCAAATACACTCTGGCAAGCAAGAGCAGTACAAACACAAGCAGTAATAACAAATAAAGATAAACACTTTTTCATATATAACTTTCCTAAACTAAATCTATTTTTTTATTTTACTATATTTTTCAAATAAAAAAAAGACCGTTTCTAAAAAAATTAAACGATACAGTTTATTATAAAGTTCAAAAAATATTTCAAAAATTAAAATTATATTTGTTTGTATTCAGAATATTCTTTTGAATCTTCCAACCATTTGTCTTTTTCTATACAAAGAGCATGATTCCAAAATCTTTCAAGTGCATATAATTCACGTTCCTGACTGTTAAGAACATGAACAATAACATCCCCGTAATCAAGAAGATTCCATCTGTTTTTATTGTCGTTTTCTTCTCCTATCGGAATTCTGCCAAAAAGAGTTTTAATTTTTTCTCTGACAGCTTCTGTTAAGGCTTTAACATGTACCGGAGAATCAGATGAACAGATAACGAAATAATCTGCTAAAACAGAAATATTAGAAATGTTGAGAATAACTATATCTTTGCCCTGTTTATCATCTAATATTCTTGCTATAACACTTGCATATTTGCTTGATGAGATTTCTGTCATCCGTTCTTCCTTTTAAATGTAATTCTTTAAATTAATATTTATATTGGCATTTTTGCATAACTTTTTAAGTTTGCTCATTGCTCTGTTTTCTATTTGGCGAATTCTTTCTCTAGAAACACCATATCTGCTTCCTATTTCTTCCAGTGTCTTTTTTTCTCCGTTGTCATCCAGTCCATATCTGAGGATTAATACATCCCTTTCCTTGGGACTTAATTGATTGAGCATTTTTCTTATATCACACAACAGACTGTCCTGAGTAACTTTTGAATCGGGGGATGACGAAGATTCATCCACAATAAAATCAGCTAATTTTGCGTTTTCATCCTTTTGGTTTGTCGGTGCCTCAATACTGACTGTTCCTTGTGCCGCTTCAATGAGTTGAGAGAGCTTTTGTACTGAAATGCCAATTTTCTTAGCAATTTCTTCTTTTGACGGCGCACTTCCACGTTCAATGGTTAAATCCAAAGAAATTTTCTTAATTTTACTTAATGTTTCAATCATGTGAACAGGAAGTCTGATTAATCTTGATTTATCAGCAATTGCACGAGTAATTGATTGTTGAATCCACCATGTTGAATATGTTGAAAACTTATATCCTTTTGTATAATCAAATTTTTCAGCGGCTCTCATTAAACCCATATTTCCTTCCTGAATTAAATCAAGGAAAGAGAGCCCTCTGCCTATATATTTCTTTGCAATACTGACAACTAACCTCAAATTAGCATTAATTAAGGTCTTTTTTGCACTTTCGGAGTTTTCTTCTTTTATTTTCTTTGCAACTTCAAGTTCCTGTTCACTGGTTAACAGAGGAATTTTCCCTATTTGTTGCAAATAAATTTTAACAGAATCATCGGCAATGGCATTAGATTGAGTTTCTCCCAATTTCAACTCATCTTCTTCAATATCTTCCATATCGGGAGAGATGAAATCTTCTTCATCATAAAAATCCGAATATATTTTTGTATCTTCGGCTTCTAAATTATTGTCTATTGAATATTTGTCTGTCTCTTTTGCCATTAATCCTCCGCAAAGATAAATTTATTATACTATAAATTTTTATTTTTTAAAATTTGTTGCACCGATTCAAAAATAATTATTGCAGCTGCGTTAGAAACATTAAGCGAATTGAACTTTGCAAGCATGGGAATTTTTATTTTGAAATCTGATTTTTTGAGGATGGTAGATGAGATTCCGGAGTGTTCCCCACCCATAATAAGTGCAAAATTCATATTACAATAATTAATATCATAATAATTATCTTTTGCTTCAACTTCCGAGGCAATTATCCAGAAGTCGTTATCCTTTAGTTTATCGATTGTGTTTGAAAGGCTATTAACCATAATGATGTCAATCAGATTAACTGCACCTGCAGAAGCTTTTTCCACGGTTGAATTAATCAGAGAATTTCTTCTGGATTGCAGTATTATTGCATCAAATCCTGCACATGCGGCTGTTCTAATAATTGCACCAGTATTATGAGGATCTTCAACTCCGTCAAGTACGACGACTCTTTTATAATCGTTTTTATTTTTCTTTAAGAAATTGTCCAAATCGATGTATTCAACAGGAGAAATATAAGCAATTACTCCCTGATGACAGTATTGTGAATATTTGGAAAATTTTTCTTTCGGAACAAATTGATAAATAATGTTGTTTTCTTTTGCAAGAGAAATTATTGTTTCAATTTTTGAAGTATCTTTCATCCCTTTAAGAAAAATAATTTTGCTGACTTTTCTTTCTGAGCTTTTTAGTGCTTCAATAACACTGTTTTTCCCGAATATAAAATCTTCCATAAAAACCTCTTTGTGCTATACTTATTACTAATAATACAACAAATGAAGTATATTGAGATATAAAAATCATTTATTAAGTTTCTTTGCAAAAGTGCAACAATGAGATATGCTGAGTTATAATATATGATGTTGATTTATAATGTAGGTTTAATATGAACGACGTAATGACAAATTTCGGGTTGAATTCCAAGACTTGGGTAGGTATTTCTTTATCTTCCAACAATTTGTTAGAATTGGTTTGTCTTGATAAAGCAACCAAAATGATTTCTAAGTATGCAAGCACAACGGTGCAATATAATAGTGCAATAAGAGAAATTGAGGATCCTGATGAGTTTATTGAAAAACTTCAAACTCTATTTCAGCAAGCCGAATTATCTCCTAAAAACTGTAATGTAATGTTAAATCTTCCGAATGTTCACTTCGGCTTGTCTTCTTTAGCTCCGAATATTAATGAAGATGAGATTTCAGAAGTTTTGCTTTCCGAAGTTGAAGATTTATATATATTTAAAAAGAATGACCCTATGATTGAATTTCAAGTTATAGGTCGCAATCAGGAAACGGATGAACTTCTGGTTGTTTATTCTGCTATTCAAAGAAAAACAGTTGATTTCGTGAAAGAATGTTTTAGTGATATTGGTGCTACATTGATTTCTGTTGAAACAGCTAATACCTCTTTATTAAAAGGTATTCAATACAGTCAATTCTCAAGTTTTGATTTTTCTTCAACAAGCATCTTACATATTTCCGCAAACAGTTATAGTATTTTTAACTTTAATAATAACAATTTGATTGATTACTATGAAGAACCGCTTGCTATTAAATCATTCTCAAATGAAGAAGTTTATGTGGCAATTGCGAATGCTGCTTCTTCAGTTTTATCCAAATATTCTGCACAAAATCTTTTAGTAATCAGTGAAACAGATGAAATCAGTGCTGAATTACTTGCTTCTCAAGTTAATTTCTCAGGAAACATAGAATACATTGACAGAAATAAATCAACTAACGGTTGTTTTATAGGTATTAAACCTGATTTTGCTATTATGCCGGATCAGATACCTTATATTACTATTGAAGCAGTTGGTATTGCTGCTACTATGTATGAAGACTTTATTCTTTCATTTAGCTTTGTTCATGATAGCAAAATTCAGGATTATGAAACTATAAATATCTTTGGATATGAACTTAATTTCATGCAGTATGCATTTGCTGTTATTTTATTTGCTATTATAATTGCATTTTTGATTTTCGCATTAGTTGGTGGTTATTATAATTCAAAAAATAGTGAACTTAAAAAGGCTATTAATAGAATTGAATCAGCTAATGATGATTTAAGAAAACAAATTGCAGATGAACAAAAAGATAGAAGTACTCAGGATCTTTATACTATTGCTAAAAATGTTCAAGATACAAATCAGTCTGATTTTGATATGTTGAATGCTTTGTCAACAGACATCCCACCATCAGTTTGGATTGAAAAATTTATGCTTGCTTCTGATGCATTTACAACAATCAGTGGTAAAGCACTTTCAAATGATGAAATTAAAGATTTCTTCAGAAATCTTCAGCAAAGAGATCCATCACTTGTACTTACAAGACTTGACTTCAATTCAGATGATACGAATTATATTGATGGTGTGTTTGATTTTGAAATGACAAACGATGCAATTGCTTCTGCAGCAGCTGAAAGTTCAATGCATAATTTCTCCTTACAATCTGGAGATAATGTTCCACCTGCTACGATGAATAATCAGTATATGGATGCAGGCGATCCAATGATACCACAGATGTAATTAACTAACAGATAAGGATTAAGGTATAAATATATGCAGCAAAAAGTTAGATCAATGAAACGTGAAAAAATTTTAATTCCTATAATAATTGCTATTGTTATAATAGCTGCGGCTCTTTTCTTTGTTCAGGAACCTTTTAATCAGTATGCACGTAGTTCAGATGCTAAAAAAGAAAAGTTAAAGGAAAAAGCATCTTTAGAAGCAAAAATGAATGCTTTACGTGAGCAAAAGGCTCAAGAACAGGCTAACATGGATACGCTAAAACCGTTTATGGAAATGACGGGCGAATTTACCTCAGATAGCTTGGCTTCTTTTGGTAACATGCTTGATGATATTATTGAATACTACATCAAGCCTAGAGGCATTATGGTTCGTTCAATTGATTATTTGATTGACCCTCCTGAAGATCCTATTTCTTCTGCTTTTACTCCAAATTATCATTCTTGTGAATTGGAGTTATATCTGATTTGTAAATATCCTCAATTACGTGACTTTCTCTATAATATAATTAATAATTTCCCGTATTTTATAAGCATTTCGCAAATTGTTGTTACGGCTTATCCTGCTGATAAAGAATATTTGTTGGTTGACTTAAAACTCAATCTATATGTTAAAAAAGCAGGTGCATAAATATTAATCATATATAATAAATAAAAAGCTCTGATATTTATCAGAGCTTTTTATTTGATTCTAATGTTTACCAGTTGATTGTTCAGGGTGGTTTGAGTTCGAGAGAACAATTTCTCTAAACTCATTTTTATCTATGTTTACACCCATATTTTTTATATTTACGGTAAATTTTTTCTTCTTTTTCTTTTTGTCAGCCATTATGCATTAACCGTTTCTTTGTCACGATAGACTTCAATACTTTCAAATGTCATTTCTTCTTTATGATTATTATAGTATTCTAAAGCTGTCAGATATGCTTTTGCCGTATCAAGAACTGTGAAACAAGGTGTTGAATACATTTCTGCGATTGTTCTGATTAAAAAACCTCTGTCTTCTGAACCGTATCTTACCGAATTATTGTTTGTTGTCGGTGTATTGATGATAAAGCAAAGGTCTTTATTCTTCATATTTCTCTGCATTTTTTGAATATCGAATTTTTCGATTTCTTTTGATTCAATACCGTTAAGCTTAAGATATTTATGTGTTCCGGTTGTTGCAATGAGATGATAACCTAGTCTTGTCAGGGTCCTTGCAACATCAACAGATGCCTTTTTATAATGGTCATTGATTGAAATCAGAACATTTCCGGTTCCTTCTTTGAAGGTATATCCTGCTGCCAAAAATCCCTTAACTAAAGCTTTTTCGTAGCTGCTATCAATGCCCAAAACTTCACCTGTTGATTTCATTTCGGGAGCAAGCGCAGGGTCTATTCTGTTGAGTTTTTGGAAAGAGAATATTGGTACTTTTACGCATACAAGAGGTTTATTTGGTAAAAGTCCTGTTGGATAGCCTTGTTCAATGATTGATTTGCCCATAATAGCATCGATGCTGATTTTAACCATAGGAATATTTGTAACTTTGCTGAAAATCGGCACTGTTCTTGATGCTCTTGGGTTAACCTCAATGATATAAACCTTGTCATCCTTCATAACAAACTGAATGTTCATTAAACCTTTTATTTTGAGTTCTTTGGCTATTTTGGTAGCGTAGTCAACAATATTGTCAATTATATTTTGAGGAATATTTTGGGTTGGATATATAGCTATTGAGTCGCCTGAGTGAACTCCTGCTCTTTCTATGTGCTCTGTTATAGCTGGAATTAATATGTTTTCACCGTCTGAAACAGCATCAAGTTCAAGCTCTTTGCCTTCAATATATTGGTCAATCAAGATGGGGTGTTCATCCGAAAACTTAATAGCACCTTCAATATATGAAATCAACTCATCTCTGTTATATACAACCTGCATTCCTCTGCCACCGATTACGTATGAAGGACGAACGAGGAGCGGATAACCGATTTCTTTTGCAACTTCAATTGCTTCATCAGGTGTTCGGACCGCAGCGCCTTTTGGCTGAGGAATATTTAATTTCTTCAAAAGCTGTTCAAACAGTTTTCTGTCTTCTGCTATATTTATTGATTCCAACGTTGTTCCTAAGATTTTAACTCCGAGAGCATCTAATTTCGGAGCAAGATTGATAGCTGTTTGTCCGCCAAACTGTACCATTACACCTTCGGGTTTCTCTTTTTCGATTATGTTCATTACATTCTCGATGTTCATAGGTTCAAAGAACAATTTATCGGCAACGTCGAAGTCTGTAGAGAGGGTTTCGGGGTTTGAATTTACTATTAACGACTTATAGCCTGCTCTTTTGACTTCCCAGGCAGCATGTACAGAACAATAATCGAATTCAATGCCCTGACCTATTCGGATAGGTCCAGAACCTAAAATCAGAACGCTTTTTTGAGTTTTATCAATTATGCTCTCATCTTTTTCCCCGTAGGTGGAATAATAATATGGCGTATGTGCTTCAAATTCTGCTGCACAGGTGTCTGCCATTTTGAAGCTTGCTGATATTCCGTATTTTTTGCGAAATTCTTTTATTTTTTCAAGCGGCATTTTTGTAAAATCTGATATTTCTTTATCCAAAAATCCTTTTTCTTTTGCTTCAAGATATAAATTAGGTGTCAAAGTTGTTGTTTTGAGTGTATTCTCAAATTCAACAAGTCCTTTAATCTTATATATAAACCATTTGTCGATTTTTGTAATCTTACAAATCTCATCAACGCTGATTCCTCTATTAAGAGCTTCGGCAACTCGGAAAATTCTTCTGTCATCCTGAACGTGAAGAAGTGCTTTGATTTCATCTTCGCTGCATTCAAGATGCATAGGTCTTAAAAGTCCGGTATATTTGGATTCAATAGAGGTTACGGCTTTTTTAAAGGAACTTTCAAAAGTTCTTCCGATAGCCATAACTTCGCCCGTAGCTTTCATTTTAGTTCCTAAAATTCTGTCGCCGTGTTTAAATTTATCAAAAGGCCATTTCGGGATTTTCGTTACAACATAGTCAATTGCAGGTTCAAATGCCGAAACGGTTTTCTTTGTGATTGAGTTCGGAATTTCGTGGAGTAAATAGCCGATTGCTATTTTTGTTGTTACTTTTGCGATAGGATAGCCTGTTGCTTTTGATGCAAGTGCCGATGAACGGCTGACTCTTGGGTTTACCTCAATAACATAGTATTGGTTGCTTACCGTATCAAGTGCAAACTGTACGTTACAACCGCCTTCTATTTTCAGGGCACGAATAATTTTTATTGCTGCAGACCTTAACATCTGACATTCTCTGTTTGTCAGAGTTTGTGTCGGGGCAACAACGAAGCTGTCTCCGGTGTGAATACCAATCGGGTCAATGTTCTCCATATTACAAATGACAATACTTGTGTCATTTGAGTCTCTCATAACTTCGTATTCGATTTCTTTATAGCCTGCAATACTTTTTTCAACAAGGATTTGAGAAATTGGGCTGAGAGAAAGTCCTGTGTATACAATATCTTCATATTCATCAAAATTGTTTGCAATACCTCCGCCTGTACCGCCAAGAGTGTATGCAGGTCTGACGATTATCGGAAATCCGATTTTTTGTGCGAATTTCTTTGCATCTTCAAGGTTTGATACGATATCGCTCTCTGGAATGGGCTCGCCGATTTCTTTCATAAGATTTTTAAAAGCTTCTCTGTCCTCTGCTTTTCTGATTGAATCAATCTGTGCGCCCAAAAGAGCGACATTATATTCCTGTAAAATTCCTTTAACACTGAGTTCTGTTGCTAAATTCAGTCCTGTTTGACCTCCCAAGGTTGCGATTAATCCGTCGGGGCGTTCCTTTTTGATTATGTATTCAACACTTTCAAGTGTCAGTGGCTCGATATAAACTTTATCCGCAATATTTTCATCTGTCATAATCGTTGCAGGATTTGAATTTACAAGAACGACTTTTATGCCTTCTTCTCTCAAAGCTCTGCAGGCTTGCACTCCGGCATAGTCGAATTCTGCTGCCTGCCCGATTACAATCGGACCTGAGCCTATAACTAAAACTTTTTTTATATTTTTATTTAACGGCATTTTTATTTCCTTCTATATTTTTGCTAATCTGTCATCAAGGGATGAAACCCATTCATAGAAAATTGTGTTTGTATCATAAGGTCCTGCTGCCCTTTCAGGGTGGAACTGAACGGTTTCAATATTGTATTTTGGGTATTTAAGCCCTTCAACTGTTCCGTCGTTGAGGTTTTTGTAAGTAACGGTCATTCCTTCGGGGAGTGAATTTTCATCAACTGCGTAACTGTGATTTTGGCTAGAAATATAAACTTTGTTTGTTTCAAGGTTTATAACAGGATGATTGCCGCCTCTATGACCGTATTTGAGCTTATATGTATTGGCTCCGACTGCAAGTGCAATAATTTGGTGTCCCAAGCAAATTCCGTATAATTTGATTTTACCGAGGAGTGCTTTTGTTGTTTCAATTGCACAAGTTACATCTTTCGGGTCTCCGGGACCGTTTGAGAGTAATACTGCATCAAAATTCCCATCTAAAATTTCCTGAGCCCCTGTATTTGCCGGAAAAATTGTTATATCGCAGTTGAGTTCTCTTAAATCATTAACAATGCTTTTCTTTACCCCAAAATCAATTAAGGCTATTTTAGCACCTGTTCCGGCTAAATGTTCCGTTTTATAGGTTGTAACTTCTTGAACTATATTGTGATTTGGCTCATATTGTTCAAGCTGTTCTTTGAGTTCTTTAGTTATAAGTCCTGTTGTCAAAACGCATTTCATAGAACCGTGGTTGCGGATAATCTGAGTCAGAGTTCTTGTATCAACTCCGCTTATACCTATAATATTATTTTGTTTCAGATAATCTGAAAGGCTGCACATACTTTTATAATGGGATTCGTGTTCACATATATTTTTAACAATCAACCCTCTGATAAAAATTTTACCGCTTTCTGAATCCTCTCTGTTGATACCATAATTGCCAATTTCAGGGTAGGTCATAACAACCATTTGCTGTGAATATGAAGGATCTGTCATGATTTCCTGATAGCCTGCCATTGAAGTATTGAAAACAATTTCTCCGAAAGCCGTTTTGTCTGCTCCAAAGGATTCTCCTTCAAAAATCATCCCGTTTTCAAGCAAAATTTGTGCTTTTGACGTTGAGAATGATTCG
>JAEEGL017322457.1_pt1 | contig 16475 bp, 12 predicted proteins | sample 9134231 | NCBI WGS metagenome assembly JAEEGL01 (sample SAMN16246548, study PRJNA631951) | gut metagenome | biome: gut microbiome; feature: rumen; material: fiber-attached | host: Bos | place: Iran: Karaj | collected 2018-10
GGAAGCCTTCCAGAAAGCCCAGCCGGAGGGAAATGTGTTTTCAAAGACATCGGCCCTTATTTCGCGTTATTTCTTCGACCCCAATTCCCCGGTAAGGAACGAGGACCTCTACCTTCCCTACGTAACCCTTCTGGCCGCCTCCGACCTGGTTAGCGAAGAAGACCGCAGGCAGTATGCCTGGGACGCGAAGGTGTGCTCTATCAACCAGACAGGCACTCCCGCGGCCGATTTCACCTTCGTGGACACCGCCGGCCGCCGGCGTACGCTCTATGGCATCAAGGCCGATTATACCCTCCTTATCTTCGGCAATCCGGACTGCAGCGCCTGCCGGGAAATCATGGCGCAGATGGCCGCCTCGCCGGAAATATCGGCCCTCATTGCCGGCGGACGCCTCAAGGTGGCCGATATCTACATAGATGAGGAAATTGACCTCTGGAAGGAAAAGAAAGACACCTATCCCAAAGAGTGGATCAACGGTTACGACCCTTCCTTCACCATCCGCACAGACCGCCTCTATGCCGTCCGCGCCGTTCCCTCACTTTATCTTTTGGACGAAAAAAAGAACGTCCTTTTGAAGGACGCTCTTCCGGAAATGGTTCTGGATGTGCTTCAGAACCTTTAATCGAAAACCCAGATAATGGCCTCTTCCATTACCTCGCCGGGACGAAGGACCGTGGTGGGGTAGTCCGGGTTGTTGGGGGCGTCCGGCGCGTGCTGGCACTCGATGGCCACGGCGTCATAATCCTCATAGGGGCGCGTCTTGCCTTCCGGGCAGCCCTTGAGCCAGTTGCCGGTATAGACCTGTACGGCGGGCTGGGTGGTAAGGACCGTCATGTGACGGCCGCTTTTGGCACCCCACAGCTGCGCAGCCTCGGTTAACTGGCCGGGAGTGGCACCGTCGATGAGAAAGCAGTTGTCGTATCCCTTGCCGTATTTGAGGGCGGGGAAATCGGCCTCAATATCCTGGCCGATGGGCTTGGCTTCCACAAAGTCCATGGGCGTTCCGGCCACATCTGCGGGCTCTCCCAGGGGGATGAGGGTTTCGTCCGTGGGCAGCCACTGGGAGGCATTCAGCTCCAGTTTGTGGCCCAGGACGCTGCCGGAGGCTTCTCCGTCCAGGTTCATATACACGTGGTTGGTGAGATTGACCACCGTGGGCTTGTCTGTTTCGGCCGTCAGGATGAGTTTGAGGGAATTGTCCTCTCCCCAGGTATAATGGGCCACGGCCTTCAGGTTGCCGGGATAACCGGCCTCTCCGTCTTCGGAGAAGTACATGAATTCTACGGAATCCCCTTCAATGCGGCTTTCCCAGACCTTGTTCTGGAAGCCTTCGGGGCCGCCGTGCAGGTGGTTGGGGCCGTTGTTAATGGGCAGCGTGTACTCCACGCCGTCTAGGGTGAACTTGCCCTTGGCGATGCGGTTGGCATAGCGGCCGGGCACCTTGCCGCAGCAGGGGCCGTCCCCGAAATAATCACCGGGCTTCTTGTAGCCGATGACCACATCGGCCAGCTTGCCCTCCTTGTCCGGCACCACGATGGAAACGATGGCGGCACCCACGCTGCAAAGCTGCACGTAGGCACTGGAGGCATTCTTAAGGGTGTAGAGGAAGATTTCCTTCCCGTCGGGCGCTGTGCCCCAGAGTTCTTTGGTAATCATTATCTTTTCTTGTAAACGACGAATTCAAAGGTGAAGCCGGTCTCCGGGTCCGTGTGGGTTTCGGAGGTGCTTTCCCGCTCCCAGACCTCAGGGTCTATGACGGGGAAGAAGACATCGGCATCCGGCAGCACGGTGTGCACGTGGGTGATGTAGAGCTTGTCCATCTCCGGCATGGCGGCCCGGTAAACGGAGGCGCCGCCCATCACGAAGCACTTGTCTTTTCCGGCCAGCCGGGCCTCTTCGTAAGCCTCTTCGAAAGAATACACGCAAGTGACTTCCGGGATGTCTTCCCCGCCCAGGTTGAGGACGATGTTCTTCCGGCCCGGAAGCGGGCGGAAGGGAAGGGAGAAGTACGTGGTGCGGCCCATGATGACGGGATACCCCTTCGTCTGGGCCTTGAAGTATTTGAGGTCTTCCGCTATGTGCCAGGGAAGCTGGTTTTTGATGCCGATGCCCCAGTTATCGGCCACGGCGACTATAAGACATTTTTCCATACTTATACTGCAACAGGTGCTTTGATGGCAGGCCAGGGATCGTAGCCTTCCAGGGTGAAATCTTCGTATTGGAAGTCGAAGAGGGATTTTACGTTGGGGTTCAGTTTCATCACGGGCAGGGGGCGGGGCTCGCGGGAGAGCTGCAGGGTCACCTGCTCAAAATGGTTGCGGTAAATGTGCGCATCTCCGAAGCTGTGGACGAATTCTCCGGGCTGCAGGCCGCAAACCTGAGCCATCATCATGGTGAGAAGGGCATAGGAAGCAATATTGAACGGAACCCCGAGGAAGGTGTCTGCGCTGCGCTGATATAGTTGGCAGGAGAGTTTTCCGTTTGCCACATAGAACTGAAACAGGCAGTGGCAGGGCGGAAGGGCCATTTTGTCCAGCTCTCCGGGGTTCCAGGCGCACACCAGCATGCGGCGGGAAGCCGGGTTGGAGCGGAGGGTTTCCAGCACCTTGCCCAGCTGGTCTATGCTGCGACCGTCAGGGGCGGGCCAGGAACGCCACTGGTGGCCGTACACCGGCCCCAGGTCTCCGTTCTCATCGGCCCATTCGTCCCATATTGTAACGCCGTGATCCTGCAGGTATTTGATGTTGGTATCTCCGGCGATGAACCACAGGAGCTCGTAGATGATGGATTTCAGGTGCATCTTCTTGGTGGTGAGAAGGGGAAAGCCCTTGGACAGGTCGAAGCGCATCTGGTAGCCGAAAATGCTTTGCGTACCGGTTCCGGTTCGGTCTTCCTTCATGGCGCCGTTGGCACGGATATATCTGAGGAGGTCTAAATACTGTTGCATGTATGCAAAAATACATAGAAATCATTATCTTTGCAAGAGGTAGCAGTGTATCAAACCGTCCCATTAAAAGAACGAGATGAAGATCAAACGAGAAAAATTTGGCGGCCGGATGGCCGTTATCGCCGCTTTTGCCGGCAGTGCCATCGGCCTGGGCAATATCTGGCGGTTTCCCTATCTGGTGGGGGAAAACGGGGGCGCCGCCTTCATCCTCATCTATGTAGTCTTCACCCTGGTGCTGTCCCTGCCCATTTTCCTGGCCGAATCGGCCATAGGCCGCAGCAGCCAGGTCAACTGCCGCGCGGCGGTCAGTTTCCTGGTCCCGGGCCGGGCGGGCCGCTGGTTCGGTTTCCTGTTGGTGCTCACGCCGCTCTGGGTGGTTTCCTACTATTCCGTGATAGGTGGCTGGTCCATGGATTATCTGATCCGGGCCCTTGGCCTGGAGTTTATCCATTCTACCCCGGACCAGATGGCCGGAAACTTCGAGCGCTTTATCTCCCATCCCCTGGTGCCCCTGCTGTTCCACCTGGCTTTCCTGGGAATAACGGCGGCCGTGGTCGCTTTCGGAGTCAAGAGCGGAATTGAGAAATTCTGCAAATGGAGCATCCCCACGCTGTTTATCCTCATTGTCCTCATCGCCGTCTATTCCCTTACCCTGCCCGGTGCCGGGAAGGGCGTGGAGTACCTCCTGAGACCGGATTTTTCCAAGGTTACCACCCATACTTTCATCGACGCCCTGGGGCAGTCCTTCTTCTCGCTGTCGCTGGGAACCGGAATAGTCATCACCTATTCCTCCTATGTCAAGAAAGGGGAGAACCTGATGGTGGCGGGCGTGGGAACCGCCGTGAGCGACCTTGCCTTCGCCCTGCTGGCAGGTTTCGCCATCATTCCCGCCGTTTTCTCGGCCGGAATTGAACCGGGCGCGGGCCCTACGCTCATTTTTGACACGCTTCCCTTCATCTTTTCCAACCTGGCGCAGCAGGCTCCCATCCTAAGCGCCGTGGCCGCCATCCTCTTTTTTGCCGCTATTTTCATAGCTGCGCTTACTTCCTCCATTTCCCTTCTGGAAGTGGGTGTGGCCTACCTTACGGAGGAAAAGGAAATGCGCAGAGGCTGGGCCTGTGTGCTCCTGTTTGTCCTTTGTGGCGCCTTTGGCACGCTTTGCAGCCTTTCCTTCGGCCCGCTGTCACAGGCCCGGCTGCTGGGGCTGAACCTCTTTGATTTTGCCGACAGTGCCGCGTCCAATGTGTTCATGGTGCTGGGCAGCCTTGTTTCGGTGATCCTGGCCGGATGGGTGATGCCCCGCAGCGAACTGTTCCGGGAACTCACCAACGGCGGAACCCTGCACTCGAACGCCCACCTTTTCCCGGCCGTGCGCTTCCTGCTCAGGTATGTGGCCCCCCTCGGCATCCTGGCCCTTATTTTATCTTCCCTGTTATGAAAAGAGAGCATTTTGGCAGCCGGTTTGCGGTGATTGCCGCCATGGCCGGCAGCGCCGTGGGGCTGGGTAATATCTGGCGTTTCCCCTATGTCCTGGGTCAATACGGCGGCGCCGCTTTCATCCTGGTCTATGTGGTGGCGGGCGTGCTGCTGGCGCTTCCCATCTTCTATGCCGAATCCATCATCGGCCGGCGTTCCCGAAGCGACACCTTCGGCGCCATGAACAAACTGGCCCCCGGGACGCCCTGGCGCTGGGCGGGCCTCATCACCATTGTGTCGCCCCTCCTCATCCTCTGCTATTATTCCGTAGTGGGAGGCTGGAGCGTGCAGTATCTTTTCAAGTCCCTGTCCTTCAGCTTTACGGACATTCCGGCAGAGGAGGTCCCCACCCTTTTCGAGCGATTCATCACATCGGCCTGGCAGCCGATAATGACGCATACGGCGTTCATGGTTGCCGTGGCTTTCATCGTGCTGGGCGGGGTCAAGAGCGGAATCGAGAAGTTTTCCAAGCTGGCCATGCCGGCCCTGTTTGTCCTTATCCTCGTCATCGTGGGATATTCTCTCACGCTTCCGGGTTCTTTCAAGGGCGTGGAGTACTTGCTGAAACCGGATTTTTCCAAGCTTACGGCAGACGGCATATCCGCCGCCATGGGCCAGGCCTTCTTCTCCCTTTCGCTGGGAGTGGGCACCATCCTTACCTATTCTTCCTATGTGAAAAAGGAGGAGAACCTGATGGTGTCCGGTGTGGGAACGGCCGTCAGTGACCTGGTGTTTGCCCTTATCGCCGCCTTTGCCGTGATGCCGGCAGTTTTCGCCGCAGGCCTTAAGCCCGGCGGCGGTCCCGGTCTGGTGTTCGAGACCCTTCCCTACATTTTCAACCGCATGGGTACGGGGATGCCCGTTATGACAACATTCGTATCGGCAGTCTTCTTCCTGGCCATCCTGGCGGCAGCGCTCACATCGGCCATCTCCATGCTGGAAGTGGGCGTGGCCTTCCTTACGGACGAGTGGAAGATGAACCGCCGGAGAGCCACCCTGCTGCTGGCCTTCCTGTGCTGGCTGGTGGGCATCCTGTGCAGCCTGTCCTTCGGCCCCCTTGCGCACTTGAAACTGCTGGGATACACCTTCTTCGACTTCCTGGACCACCTTTGTTCGGACTGGCTGCTGCCGCTGGGCGGCCTCATCTTCACCCTCTTCGTGGGCTGGAAGATGTCCAAGGCCGATGTGAGGGACGAATTCACCAACGAAGGCACGGTGAACACCCGCATTTTCGGCGTGGTGTATTTCCTCATGCGTTACCTGGCGCCGGTAGGAATTGTGGTCGTTTTCCTCACCAACCTTTTCCTGTAGGTCTCTTCCTTCATTCCTTATAATTCCTCCCAACGTGCGGAATATGCAGCAAGTTGTTTGGGGGGAATCTGAAGTTCTGTGGCAACCCTGCGCCAGTCTTTTATGGTAGCACGAACCTCCTCAACGATTTCTGTAGCTTCCTGTCTTTCAAGCATATAGCTCTCGCTTGAAGAGAGCAGGACGTTGATGTCCGACTGTTCTGTATATGGGTTGATGAGCAGGCATTGATGCGTCTTTGTGCCTGGGTTGATGTCATAGGCGGGCGAGAGCGTCCACCCGTTCGGGGTAAGCAGGAAACCGTGATTGCGGAAGTGGTCGTCGGTGTTGCCGAACATAACGTTGAAGGCCACTCTGCGATAGAGTTCCCGGAGATTCTGCCGAACGTCGGTACAGCCCCGGAGGATGAATTCCACAATATCCAGATAGCCGTTGCCGGTACTGCTGCCGGCGCCGTCATCCAGGCCAAGCAACGACATCGCAGAAGCAAAATGAATGCGACGGCCTTCTGCCGTGCGGTCGAAGCGTTCGGAAAGCAGCAGGTCCCGGTCTTTGGATATTCTGACGGTGCGGGTCTTGGCCACATGAATACCCGCCTTGGACGCAAGACGATGCGAGAAATGCTCAAGGAGTTCCGTGTTTTCCAAATCCTTTTTTGACGGGAACTTGGCCACATACAGTTTGCCGTCCGTATCCACTACATTCGCCTTGGGACGGGCTCCTCCAAGGGAACTTCCCGGGTCAATCAGCTGGTTCAGCCAGCGCTGCTCCGGCAATTCATTCCGTTCTTCCGCCAACTCGATTTCGTGGCAGGCATCGCACAGGATACGCAGGCTTTCAATGGGGGGAACAAGGTATTTTTTCCCTGCGTTGATATAGTCGTCGCAGTCTTCCGACTTATATCGGATACCGCCCATACGCGTGAGGTCCTCAAGTCCTATGAGGTAATCATAATTGGTAAGCATACGCGCAAGTCTTCCTTCCGCCTGCGCAGCCAGCCTCTCTCTACGGTCCAGCAGCAATCTTCCCCAACGGTCTGGAAAGGAATCCTTTACGAAACCAAACACATTGTCGTTGCCACGGGGATACTGCAATGATGGAACATTCATAAGGTCTCCACTCAGCAGAATTCCGCCGAACTGCTTAAGCCATGCCCGTGAATACTCAAAGGCAAAATGTTCTTTTCCACGAATATGTTCGTACCCCAATACTCCTATCTCCCGGGGAGTGGAGAGAAAGTCAAAGTCTGCATATACGGTTATTCTTTTCATCGGCTAAGTAGTTCCGCGTCCTGAAGCTGTCGGCCAAGGGCGTCGTCGGCCGCCAGCAGAGTAATGTCATTTTCCAGATTGAGTGCAAAGAGCACGCGAGCATAAATGCCCATGGAGACTGTCGGGTCTCCGTGTTCCACTTTAGAGACGGTCAGCCGTGTCACCGTAGCCCTGTCGGCAATGTCTTGCATAGACAGATGCCTGCGCTTGCGCGCCAACATAATCTGTTCGCCCATAATTTGTAAGTTCCGGCTCAATGCCCGAGGCATCGTTTTGCCAAAGGTGTTCTTTCCCATAATTGTGCCTTATTGGGCACAAATATAGGCAAAAATGTTTACTATAACAAACTTTTTAGCCGCGCCGGGTTCAGATTCCCAGCTCTTCCTTCATTCCCCGTAGCAGGTCAAAGGCCTGCAGCGGTGTCATGTTGTTGAGGTCAGCGCCTTTCAGACGGTCCCTCAACGACTCCAGCAGAGGGTCATCCAACTGGAACATAGACAGTTGCAGGGAGCCGTCCTTTTCTATGCGGCCCTCCTTTGTGTTGTGAGGCTTCACGGGCGTGAGGGCGCCGATTGCATCCAGCTTCTGGCTGTTTTCCAGGGCTTTCAGTGTCCTTTCGGCACTCTCCAGCACGGGACCGGGCATACCGGCCATGCGCGCCACGTGGATACCGAAGCTGTGGGCCGTGCCGCCTTCCTTGATCTTGCGGAGGAACAGCACTTCCTTTCCCACCTCCTTCACCGTGACGTGGAAGTTTTTCACGCGCGGAAACAGGTTTTCCAGGTCGTTGAGTTCGTGATAATGCGTGGCGAAGAGCGTCTTGGCTCCCTTTCCGTACTCGTGGATGTACTCCACGATGCCCCGGGCGATGGACATGCCGTCGTAGGTGGATGTGCCTCGGCCAATCTCGTCCAGCAGCACCAGGGAGCGGGCCGATAAATTATTGAGAATCATGGCCGTCTCCAGCATCTCTACCATGAAGGTGGACTCTCCCCGGGAGATGTTGTCCGTGGCGCCCACGCGGGTGAAAAGCTTGTCGAACCAGCCTATGTGCGCCTCGCGGGCGGGCACGAAGGAGCCGGCCTGGGCCATGAGCACAATGAGCGCCGTCTGGCGCAGGAGGGCACTCTTACCGGCCATGTTGGGGCCGGTGAGGATGATGATCTGCTGTTTTTCCGTGTCCAGATAGACGTCGTTGGGAACGTATTCTTCTCCCACCGGCATCAGGGTCTCAATCACGGGATGGCGGCCTTCGCGGATGTCCAGGGCCTTCCCCTCGTTCATTTCCGGGCGGCAGTAGTGGCGCTCTCCGGCCTGTTCGGCAAAACCGGCCAGCACGTCCAGCTTGGCCAGGATGCGGCTGTTGGTCTGGATGTCCGGAATCTGCTGCTGGATGCGGGCTATAAGCTCCCCGTACAGGCGGGTTTCTATGGCGTAGATGCGGTCTTCGGCCGTGAGGATTTTTTCCTCGTATTCCTTGAGCTCTTCGGTGATGTAGCGCTCTGCATTCACCAGCGTCTGCTTGCGGATCCACTCCGGCGGCACTTTGTCCCGGAAGGTGTTGCGAACCTCGATATAGTAGCCGAAAACGTTGTTGTAGGCTATTTTAAGCGAGGAAATGCCGGTTCTTTCGGCCTCCCGCTGCTGCATTTGCAGAAGGTAATCCTTGCCTCCGGAAGAGAGGGCGCGGAGCTCGTCCAGCTGGGCGTCCACCCCCTTGCCGATAACCGGCCCCTTGCCAATCTGGATGGCGGGCTCCGGGTCCATGGTGCTCTGAATCTCACGGAGGAGTTTTTCGCAGTTGCGAAGGCCTCTCATAAGTTTTTCCAGGGCTTCGCAGCCGGTGAGGCGGGCTTTGATGGGCCCGGTAAGGGCGAGTCCCCGGCCCAGTTGCATCACTTCGCGGGGATTGGCCTTGCCGGTGGCAATGCGGCCCAGGATACGCTCCATGTCTCCCAGTTTGCCCAGGTCCATCTGCGTTTCCTGCAGGATTTCCGGGTTCCGGGTGAAGTATTCTACTATGTCATACCGGGCATTGAGCTCCTTCAGGTCCATGATGGGCATGGCCAGCCACTGGCGCAGCATGCGCGCACCCATGGGGCTGGAGCACTTGTCCAGGGTTTGCACCAGGGATACGCCATCGGCCCCGGAAGCGCTCTGGAACACCTCCAGGTTGCGGAGGGTGAACTTGTCCATCCAAACAAACTTGGCCTCGTCAATACGGCCGATGGTGCAGATATTTCTGAGACCCACGTGCTGGGTTTGTTCCAGATATACCAGCAGAGCCCCGGCGCTGCAGATGCCCAGGGGATACGGGTCTATGGCAAAGCCCTTGAGGCTATCTACCCCCAGCTGGCGCTTGAGGCGCTCTACCGAGGCGTCGTACACAAAGGCCCATTCGTCTATGGACGTGGTGAAAATGTCTCCAAGACGCTCCCGGAGGCCTTTTTCATAGCCTCTCTGGACCACCAGCTCCCGGGGCTTGAGGGAGCCCACCAGGGTGGCAATGTAATCCAGAGAGCCCTGCGCCACCTGGAACTGGCCCGTGGAAACGTCCAGGAAAGCGGCGCCGCACAGGTCTTTTTCCACCGTGAGGCCGCAGAGGTAGTTGTTCTCCTTGGTGTCCAGCATGTTCTCCCCGAAGGAGATGCCGGGCGTAACAATCTCCGTTACGCCGCGCTTGACCAGCTTCTTGGCAAACTTGGGGTCTTCCAGCTGGTCGCAGACGGCCACTTTGAAACCGGCCCGCACCAGTTTGGTGAGGTAATTCTCCAGGGCGTGGTGCGGGAAGCCCGCCATGGCCACGGGGCCCTTGTCCCCGTTGGATTTCTTGGTCTGCACCAGGCCCAGCACCCGCACGGCCGTAACGGCGTCGTCGGAATAGCACTCGTAAAAGTCTCCCACCCTGTACAACAGCAATGCCTCGGGGTGTTGTGCTTTCACCTCGAAGTAATGCTTGAGCATGGGGGTATCTTCTGCCACTTTTGCCATAGAACACAAAGATACTATTTTTTTCGGCTTCCCGGAACGTCACAGCAAGCGAAAAACGCCCAAACTGCTTGCTGCGGCGTAGAGAAGAACGTGGCGGCAAGCGTTTTTGGCCAAAACTGCTTGCTGCGGGCCATGAAGGAAGAGCTGGGAATCTGAACCGGGCCTAACGCCACCAGTCCGGCTTTTCGTAGGAGAAGTTTTCCCGTTCGGCGGCCCAGTTTTCATTCACATAAACCGTATCGGCCCGGTCGGTATAGAGGATGCCGTCCAGATGGTCGCATTCGTGCTGGAAGATGACGGCCGAATAGCCCTCCACCTTTTCGGTGACGGGGGTTCCATCGGGCCTCACATAGCTGATCTGGACGCGCGGATAACGGCGCACGATGCCACGGTAGGGAGGCAGGGAAAGGCAACCCTCGGGACCGGGCTCCTTCTCTCCCAACAGGCTGTCTATCTGGATGTTGAGGTAAGGCTCGATGGGCTCTCCCGGCTTGTCGTAACGCATTACCAGAATGACGCGGCGGTTAATGCCAATCTGCGGCGCGGCAATCCCCACCCCGTCCTGGGAAGGGTCCGTGAGGGTGCGGTACATCTTGTCCAGCAGGGTTTTCAGCTGGGCCGATTGCAATTCTTCCTGCCCGAAATCCCGGCAGGGTGCCCGTAGGATGGCGCTGTCCTGGGGCATCACGCACACGTACATCACGGAGTCGGAGCGCTCGATGACGGTTTTTTCCCAATCCGTCCAGCCCTTGGGAGTGCAACTGCAAACAAAAAGCCCCAGAGCCAGGGCCAAGAAAGTCATTCTCATATTGTTCATGAAGCAAAGATAGCAAAAATTCGTATCTTTGTAGGTTATGAAGAGAGTTCTTGTCATTGCCTATTACTGGCCGCCTTCCGGAGGCTCCGGAGTGCAGCGCTGGGTAAAGTTTGTGAAATACCTGCCCTCCCAAGGCTGGGAACCCGTGGTTTTTGCCCCGGAGAATGCCGATTATCCTTCGCTGGACCCTTCGCTGGGGGCGGAAGTTCCCGCTTCCGTGGAGGTGCTGCGCGGCCGCATCTGGGAGCCCTATGCCGCCTACCGCAAGCTTCTGGGCGGCAAGAAAGCCAGCACCCAGGTGACGGAAATCTCTTCCGGTAAAAAGACGTGGAAGCAGAAGCTGTCGCTGTGGATCAGGGCCAACCTCTTTGTGCCGGACCCCCGCATCGGCTGGGTAAAACCCTCCATTGGCACCCTGCAGAAATATCTGAAAGAGCATCCGGTGGATGTTATCATCACTACCGGCCCGCCGCATTCGGTGCACCTGATCGGCCTGGCGCTGAAGGAAAAGCTGGGCATACCCTGGATTCCGGATTTCCGGGACCCCTGGAGCCGGATGTACTATTTGAAATACCTGCCCATGATGTCCGTTACCTGGGAAGCCCTCCGCGGCATGGAGCAGGAAGTGCTGGACAAATGTTCCACCGTCCTGGCCTGCACTCCCTTGGTGCAGGAAGAATTCCAGGCACAGACAAAGACGCCGGTGGCGTGCATCACCAACGGTTTTGACCAGGAAGATTTCCAAGGCCCCGCTCCGGAAGGGGACGGGCATTTCAACATAACCCATACCGGTCTTTTTGCGGCCGACGGCAATCCTTTTCAACTTTGGAAGGTGCTGGGCAAGCTGGCCATTTCGGAACCCGGTTTCCGGGAGGAGCTTCGCATCCGCCTGGTAGGAAAAGTGGACCGGGAGGTGCTGGAGGCCATTTCGGCCGCCGGGCTGGAGGCCAACGTGGTGGCCCTGGGGCCGCAGGACCACGCTTCGGCCGTGAGGGAGCAGCGCTCCGCGTCCATCCTTCTTCTCCCCCTGAGGAACGACCCTCAGTACAATCCCATCCTGCCCGGTAAGCTGTTCGAGTACCTGGCCGCCCGCCGTCCCATCCTGGGAATCGGCCAGGAAGACGGGGCCATGGCCCGCGTCATTTTCTCCACCCGCTCGGGCATTACGGCCGGTTGGGAGAATTCCGCTCCCATGCAGGCTTTCCTCATCAACGCCTGGAGGCAGCACTGCTCCGGCGGCATTCCGGCCACCGAGGGCGAAATCGGCCAGTATTCCCGCGTTGCCACGGCCCAGGCCCTGGCCGCTTTGTTAGAAAAAGTATCCCAACATGAATAAGAGTATTCTCAAAAAGATAGGAATCGCCCTGGGCGCAGTGGTGCTGTTCCTGGCGCTTGTCTATGCCTTTGTGCCCCAGGTATTGGAAGGTAAGATTGTGAACCAAAGCGACATAACCGGTTATCGGGGCATGTCGCAGGAAATGGATCAGTGGAACGCAGAACACCCGGACAACCCCACGTACTGGACGGATTCCATGTTTGGCGGTATGCCCACTACGGCCATTTCCACACGGAATGTGGGAGACTACACCGAGCGGCTGTACAACCTGTTCATCAATACGGGAAAGCAGCCGGTTCCCCGGCTTTTCATCATGCTGCTGGGCGCATTTCTGCTGTTCCTGGCCATGGGAGCCAGTTGGCCCGTAGCCCTGGGAGGCGCCATTGCCGTGGGCTTCTGCAGCTACAATTTCCAGATTATCCAGGTGGGCCACAACACCAAGTTGCAGGCCATCGCCCTCATGCCTTGGGTGCTGGCGGCCCTGGTCTATACCTATAGGTCCAGGGACTTTTGGAAAAAACTGCTGGGTGCGGCCCTGTTTGGCATTGTGCTCAGTTTCCAAATCAAGGCCAACCACCAGCAAATTTCCTATTACCTGGCCATCATGGTGCTGGTTTTCGCCATTGTGGAGCTGGTGGAAACCATCAAGCACAAGCAGTGGAAGCCGTTCCTGGTGGCATCGGCCCTGTTGCTTTCCTTGGGCATGACGGGCATCGCCACCAATGTGAACAAGCTGCTTCCGCTGGCCAAATATACGCCCAACACCATGCGCGGCGGCTCCGAGCTGTCCGGCGAAGGAAACAACGCCAGCGGCCTGAACCTGGATTATGCCACCTCCTGGAGCTATGGCTGGGAGGAGCTGCCCAACCTCATGATTCCCAACTTCAATGGCGGTTCATCGTCCGGAGCCATAGACCCCGACAAGTCGGAAACCATCCAGCTGCTCAAACGCGCCGGGCAGAAGAACCTCAAGGAAACAGCCAAGCACCTGCCGCTTTACTGGGGCCCCCAGCCGTTCACGGCCGGTCCCATGTACATGGGCGCCATTTCCGTATTCCTCTTTGTGCTGGGCCTGTTCCTGTACAAAGGAAAGGAAAAATGGTGGTTGCTCTCGGTAACAGTACTGGCTATCCTTATGGCGGTGGGCAGCCATTTCATGGCGTTTACCAAGCTCTGTTTCACCATTTTACCGCTTTATAACAAGTTCCGGACGGTGTCCATGTCCCTGGTGGTGCTGCAGGTGAGCCTGCCGCTGCTGGGCTTCCTTACCCTGGACGGCATCCTTAAGGGGCAATACGGCAAGAAGGACTTCCAGAAAGGACTGCTCTGGTCCCTTGGCCTCACCGGCGGCTTCTGCCTGGTGGCCTGGCTGTTCCCCGGGCTTTTCGGCTCTTTCTCCGCAGCCTCCGACGCCCAGATGCAGGATGTGCTGGTAGATGCCCTGGTAAAAGATCGCATGGCCATTTTCAAGGCCGATGCGCTGTCGTCCCTGCTTCTTGTCCTGGTGTCGGCCGGCCTGCTTTACTGGGCCTATATGCCCAAAGGGCGCAAGTGGGTGGCCGTGGCGGGTGTCTGCGTGCTCAGCGCCGCCAACCTGTTCGCCGTGGGCAAGCGCTACCTCAATGCAGACCATTTCACCACGCCCAAGGACTTCGGCAAGTCCTTCGATGAGCGTCCGGTAGATAAGATGATCAAGGCCGATACAGACCCTCAGTACCGCGTGCTGGACCTCACGGTGGACATTTTCAATTCCTCCCTGCCCAGCTATCATCACAAGAATATCGGCGGTTATTCCCCGGCCAAGCTCCAGCGGTACCAGGATCTGATAGAGCATTACCTTACCCGCGAGATAAACGGGCTGTACAAGCAGCTCCGGGAAACAGAAGACCTGGAAAACCTGAGCGACTGGATGGCCACCGGAACGCCGGTGCTGAATGCGCTCAACACCCGGTACATTATCCTGGACGGAGACTATCCGCCCCTGGTCAATTATTCTGCCTTCGGGGCCGCCTGGTTTGTGGATTCCGTGGTGAAGGCCGCCAACCCGGACGAAGAGATAGCCATGGTGGGCGCCATAGACCTCCGTCACCAGGCCGTGGTTACCGCCCCGGTCTCCCTGGGCGGAAGCAACGGATCGGACAGCATTGAAATGACGTCCTATGCCCCCAACGAGCTGCATTACCGTTACAATGCGGCCACGGAGCGCCTGGCGGTATTCAGCGAAATCTTCTACCCCAACGGCTGGCACGCCACCGTGGACGGAGAGCCCGTGGACCTCATCAGGGCCGACTGGACCCTTCGCGCCGCCCTCCTTCCCGCCGGTGAGCACGAGGTGGTGATGACCTTCCTGCCGGACAGCTACCGCATCGGCGCCGCCGTTTCCCGCGTAAGCTCCATCGGCCTGTATCTGCTCATTCTGGCCGCCATCGGCTTTATGGTATATTCTGAAATCAGACGCAAAAATGAACAATAACGATATTCTCCAATGGCTGCAACAGGTGCAGCACCCTGCCAAGGAAGACCAGAGCGTTGTAGACCTGGGCCTGGTGGAGAAGATAGAAACAGGAGAGAACAAGATACATGTGACCCTGGCCTTTCCCAAGAGGCCGGACCCTCTGAAGAACTACCTGGTGGGCGCCGTGCAGGCCTGCCTGTACCGGAACGCCCCGGGAGGAACGGAGATAGAGGTGGACACCGTGGTGAAAGACCCGGCCAAACCCGCCCCCAAGGGCATCCAGTTCAACCTGGACCAGCTGCGGGAAGTGAGTCACATCATTGGCGTGGCTTCCGGCAAGGGCGGCGTGGGCAAGAGCACCGTCACCGTAAACCTGGCCGTGGCCCTGGCCCGTCTGGGCTACCGCGTGGGCGTGGCCGATGCGGATGTCTATGGCCCCTCCATCCCCACCATGACGGCCACCGAAGACGTCACCATTGAAATGTATGGGGAAGACGAGAACGACAACCTTTTTGTCCCCGTGGAGAAATACGGCGTAAAATGGCTCTCCGTGGGCCACGTGTCCGGAGCCGGGCAGGCCCTCATCTGGCGCGGTCCCATGGCCACCACGGCCCTCAAACAGATCATTCTCCAAACCCTCTGGGGCCCGCTGGACTTCCTCCTCATAGACATGCCCCCGGGAACCGGAGACATCCACATCTCCCTCATAGGAGACGTGCCGATGAGCGGTGCCGTCATAGTGACCACGCCCCAGCAGGTGGCCCTCTCCGATGTGCTGCGCGGCGTAAACATGTTCCGCAATCCGCAGGTGAACAAACCCATCTACGGCCTGGTGGAAAACATGGCCTGGTTCACTCCCGAGGCCCATCCGGAAGAAAAGTACTACCTCTTTGGAAAAGACGGCGGCGCCAAGATGGCGGCCGACCTGGACATCCCCCTGCTGGGCCAGATTCCCTTGGTGCAAGGGATAAGGGAAGGGGCCGATGCCGGAGAGCCCGTGGCCCTGGGCACCCGCCCCGACGGCCTGGCTTTCCTGGAGCTGGCTAAACAATTAGCCGAAAAGGTTTAAAAAAAGTCCCGGAGTTTTTTCCGGGACTTTTTTGATTACTTGGCGTAAGTGAGTTCGTTGATGAGGTTGGTGGCGCCTCCCACCTTGTCCACCATCCACAGCACGTAGCGGATATCCACGCAGATGCAGCGCTGCAGGGCGGGCTCGAACATCACGTCGGAGCTCATGCTCTCCCAGTTGCCGTCGAAGGCCAGGCCGATCAGGTTGCCCTTGGCGTCCAGGACAGGGGAACCGGAGTTACCGCCGGTGATGTCGTTGTTGGTGAGGAAGCAGGTGTGCAGGGTGCCGTCGGCATCGGCCCAGCGGCCGTAGTCACCGGCCTGGAGGAGGGTCTTCACATCGGCCGGGAGGATGAACTCGGGGTTGGAGGGGTCTTCCTTCTCCAGCAGGCCCTGGGCGGTGGTGTAGTACTTGTACACCAGGGCATCCTTGGGGCTGTAAGGCAGGACCTTACCGTAGGTGAGGCGCATGGTGGAGTTGGCGTCCGGATACAGGGCCTTGCCCTTCTGCCATTCCAGCAGGGCACCGGCAAAGTGCTTGCGGGCGTCGTTGTACTTCTTCTCGGAATCCGTGGTGGAAGAAGCGCGGCCCGGACGGGGACGGCTGGGGCCGCCGTACAGGGCCTCATAGTGCTTCATGATGGGGGCGATAATGCCGGCATACAGGCCCGCGACGGGATCCAGGGCCAGTTCTTCGGCCGTTTTGCCGGAAAGCTTCTCAAAGGAAGTGAAGGCGCTGTTGGCGAAGAGATTCTCTACATAGGCCGGGATGTCCATGGTGGCGAAATCCTGTCCGGGAATCTCCA